>PDWJ01001941.1_pt1 | contig 23402 bp, 8 predicted proteins | sample 1430881 | NCBI WGS metagenome assembly PDWJ01 (sample SAMN01162460, study PRJNA174530) | Oral metagenome, whole genome shotgun sequencing project. | biome: Marine environment; feature: Marine mammal; material: Swab sample of the gingival sulcus; isolation source: swab sample of gingival sulcus... | reverse complement strand
CCAAATTTATGGCACCGGTGTTACTATTGATGTTTAAACCCACAGTGGAACTATAGGTACCACCGGATTGGCCGGTTTGAGTTACTGTAGCTGTACCTGTGGCACAATACGGACTACCACTATAAGAAATAGTAGCAGTAGGTAGGGCGTTAATAGTAAGGGTAATGGGTGTACGCATAGTGCTACTACAGCCCGATGATGCATCTTGACTCTCGGCATAATATGTTGTGGAACCTACTCCGGTATGGATAGGATTGGCCACCACATTGCCGCCGGCAGGGGCATCGTACCAAACCACAAAAGCCCCACTAGGTGGGGTTGCGTTAGCCGTTAAGGTTTGTCCGGAATCACATTCTGTAATATCCGAACCCGAAGGCGGCCTCAGATTGCTATTTACCGTAACTGTAACTTCATCATAATCGTCTTCATAAATATGTGTGGTTACTGTGGAAGTGTAGCTTGCTGAACCCGTTTCTGCTGTTGTAGCCGTGACGGTATTTACAATATCACTACCCGCAGTTATATTTGCTGTTGTTACCGTATAAGAAATGGTGTAAGTCCATGTTTCCCCAATATTGAATATTCCATTTGAACTAATATCTTCTGTAGGCCCTGTAAGTGAACCTATACTACTATTAATCGTAATGCCGGTAAGATCTTGATCTCCATTATTAAATAATGTAACGGTATAGTTCAATGTTGTTCCCGCTTCGGAAACACCCGTATTTCCATTATTTTCTATATTGCTAATGGTAAATGAAGGAGTCTGTGCGTTTACATTAAACGCGAAAATTCCCATTAAAAACAGAAATAAGATTGTGTGTTTTTGTAGCTTTACCTTGGGTTGGATTGCTTTAAAAAAATTTGTCATGGTCATTACTTTAAATACCACTATTGGGGGTTGATTTTAGTTAAAGTTGAATAGTAATTAATCAATAAGCCCTCAATTATCAAAGGCTGTATTTATAGAACAATTAAACATTGATTTTTACTATGTTATTTTTCATTATATTTCTTTATTCTCGACTTAAATTATATTTAAGCTTGAAAATGAACATTTTATTGCTTTAATATTCATTCAAATTTTATATTAATTCCCATTTTCCGGGATTTAATCGGAGGTTGGATAATAAACTATTTGTTATTTCTGCACTGTTCACAAATTCACTAAATACACCTACTCTAACGCTATATTGCATAGATATTGTATTTCCATTAGTTAAATTATAAATTCCCAAACCCCATGCTAAAGTATTAGCACTACCGGAATAGTTGGTTGTACCTCGCATTGCGTAGGAAATGAGATAAGTAAAATCTGTATTATCCAGAGTAGCCATTATAAAATCCGAACGACCACCGTTGTTAATATTTACCCGAGCATGGTCACTGTCTTTGTTACTACCAATATTTAAACATGTAAAAGTAGAAGCTAAAATAATTTTAGCATTAGCAGATAATGTGGTAAACAAAAGTGTTACCACTAAAATAGTTGCATTTAATCCCTTTTTTAACATGATTGGTTAGTTAAACTTATGGTGTTAACTTTCTTAACTCCAAATAATTTTATCAAATTAATCCTATCCTATCCACTTAATTTGATAACTACTTACCCTTATCATTTTTTTGAACAACTTATTATCAATTGTTCATAAAATATTCATAATTAGAAGTGTTTATTAACGACTATTTATGAATTTATTAACAATTAACGGTGATTTTTTTTATTTATTGTTTGCCTGACAATCTCCACTTTTAAATCTTTTATTTTCAATGTTTTAAACCTAAAAACCCCTTATAATTTTCACTTCTACTACGTTAAAAATACTCGCCATAGCTAAGGCTATTTCTGCGTTTTTTGCCTTGTATAAGTGAAAAATTCACATCCAAATCCAATATAGCATTATATATTAGATTTGGTATAAGATTCTTTCTAATTTCCACTTGCAGGCGTTGAATCCGGATCGGATAAAGAACTGTTTATTATTTCAGCTTGATTTACAAAAGAACCGCAATTGTCAACTGTTACTGTATAGCTAAGACTAATAGAACTTCCTATAGGTATGTTGTAAGCTCCCAGATTCCATTCCAGTTGCCGCGTTCCGGCATTAAAAGTTACGTTGCCTTGGGTAGTACTGAAATTTGGATGATTATAGGTAAAATCTGCTGGTATAACATCACGTACTACAACATTAGTCGGTTCTGAATTACCATCATTAGTAACGGTTATTGTAAATGTTACATCTTGCCCTTGCACAGGATTGGCATTGTCTATAATTTTTGTCAGACTCAAATCTGCATTACACTGCAATTCTGTAGAAGCATGATCGCATATACATTCATTATTATTAGCATTTACAACTAACAGTACATTACAACCTCTGGCATTGTTTACGGTAAAATTAATAGTATCGTCTATGGTATTTCCGGGTGGAATAACATTGTTTACGATAGTACTGGCAATAAAAGTATCTGTACCCTCATCAAAAACGCCGTTATTGTTTGTATCATCAAAGGCTGAAACTTCTGTACCTGAAGGCACACTTAATGTAGAAGTATTCTCTAAACTAAAACCTGCCGTAATATTTAGATTTCCACCATTTTCATTTGAATTAACGGTGGTAGAAGAAATATTAATACTACTTTTCTGAACAGTCAGCGATTCATCGGCCTGAGAAGTAATACTATTTACTGTAGGACAAGTAACACCACCACCGGAAGAACAGTCAATGGACTGTTGTACCCGTGTAGAAACATTAAGATCATAAGTTCTACAACTTACATCCGAAGGGGTAACTACCTCCACTGCAAAGGTAAAACTAATGTTGGAGCCGGAGGGTATATTATCCGGCATTGCCCAAGTAAGTTCTCTTTGGCCGGTAACACCATTTACATTCACTGAAGGAGCAGCTACGGGTCCGTTGGTTCCTGCCACGTAAGATCCGGAAACATAATTAAAACTCTCATCAATAGTAGCTACAATAGTTTCTATATTGGCATCTGTATCTACTCCCTGATTGATTATATTTACACTAATGGTTTCTGTTTGCCCACATGCAGCTAACGCTTGGTCATCTGAAGAAACATTCATTACATATTGAATGTTGGCCGGTACCTGGGTAACATTAACAGGATTGGTTTTAATCTCGCTTTGCCCCTGATTTGGATTTGTGGGTTGGCCACAAGCAGATTCTGCCCTGACTAAAGTTCTTAATTTACTTCCTGAGACATAATCACAGTCAAACCGCGTATCAAAGCTAAGGCTAAAAAAGTTAGGATCTGCAGCCGATACACCCGGTAAACCATTAGTACCACCTATGGGGCTGGTAATACCGGAAATATCTATGGTATAGGTGTTTGTAGCAGCATTGTGAGAAACTAATCCCGCCGGCACATTATAATTACTACCATTATAACTTAATATACCGGTTGTATTTTGTAAATTCATGCCTTGTGGCAAACGAATCTCTGACACAATGGCAAAAGCATACCCATTGGCTGCATTATTTACGTCAATAGTATAAGGCACGGCAGTACAAAAATCATAAGTAGCCGGCGGATTACCCAATATTGTAGTTACATTAATAGACGGTTCTTGCGTATTTAAAGTAAGTGTTACTGATTTTTCGTTACAAGTATAATTATCCGAAGTTCCCAAAGGATATCCGGTGTCTGGATTTGTAGGGTAGCCGGCACAGTTCTGCCCTACTCTTACGTTAAAATTATCCGATCCACAAATCGTAAAGTTATCAGATCTTATTTCCAACTGCTTTCCGCTACTGTTTAAGCTTCCCAATTTTGCCCAATACTTTCCGGCACTATAGCTGGTTAAAGGTATTTGTGTTGCCCCTTCCCATAACGTAGGTACTAAATTATTATTAGGCACTTCTATAGCTAACCAAGTATTATCTAATAGTGTACCTCCTGAACTGGTATTGTTTATATTCAATGTCCAAGCAGCACTGTTAATAGCCGTGGAAACCGTTGGGATGGGCGAACTCACGGTATAACTCAAAGGTATATATTGTGTTGACCTTGGACGGTCAGACTTGGGTGGGCTTACAATTTTTGGAGAAGGCAAATTCCTAAAAGTTTCAATTTCGGTTGTTGGCAAAATAGTAATCCCAAAACGATTACCCGGATAAGACCAATCTTCAACCTTACAATTGGGAATCACATCAAAATATAAATCATCTATTCCCCAACTTACGGTGGCTCTACCCTTAGGCCAATTTCCTGTATTAACCCAACTGTACCGATGGAATCCGGGTTCATAATTATAGGTTATAACCGGATCGGGTAAGTTATAACTAAACTGATTTGGATATGCCTTATACACCGAAGAACCCGGAACATAATCCACACCTACAGGAACTAAAATATCAAATCTTTTTGGCCAGTGAAAATTTCTAAACTCATTGGGGAAAAGATAGCCAATCTTAGAATAACTTGAAAAATGAACACGAGCTCCAATGTTTATGCTACTGCAATCATCTATAGTTATACTTTGGTTAGTCATAGTGGTTCTAATATTATAAAAACGTAAAGCTCCAAAATCATCTGTCATGTAATTACACACATGGGTTGTGGGATTCCCCACAGACCGTGTAGGTGCACTCATCAAAATTCCGGAAATAGTTTCAAAATAGTTATCAGTAAATGTGGGAGATTCGGAAAATTTAAGATCTACATCCACAATAAATTTGTCGCCTACGCCTATAGGCAAGGCGGCAAACGGGCCACCTTTTAAGTTAACGGTATGATTTGTTTTTCCACCATTATTAGCAGTATAATTGTATAATGACAGGTCATTTGAAATAACAGAAGACCCTCCTCCACTGGGTTGATATTCTATGTTTATAGCCTTAATTCCGCCATCGCCTTGCGTTCCAAACCAATCATTAGCATCATATTCTAATAGGGCATCTAAAGCTAGGATATTGTTTTCATTGACATCAATTTCGGCATGCCAACGCACCATATCTCCCTGAATAGCATGGTCTAACCGGATACCGGGAGCAGTTGGTGAAACTCGTGTTGTCTCAGAATTATCCGTATAACCCATAGTGGTTCTGTCAAAAGAAAAGTCCGTAACACATACAGACGGTGAACCACCGGGACAAGTAACCGTAAAAGTAGCCCCATCGCCACATAAGTCTATTGGTTCGTAGGTAGGATCACCTTTTAAATGATATTCATAATGGATGCTTCCCACATAGCTGCTGCTACATGAGGGATCTACACGTAAGGGAATCCTCGGGTCATACCCAATGCTATAACCGTTTGATGCAGAAACCGACGAATAAATAGCCAATCCGGTAGCAGGATCAAAACTTACCAAGTTAAAGGGCTGGCCTCCCCAAGTACCGTTGCCATTAGGAACAATACCATTAGGCAAGGTATAATATACCTCCCAATGCAATCCGGGAATATTATTATTAGAGATACTGGGCGTACCTCTGGAGTCAATATAAAAAACAAAAGTATCGCCGGGTGAAAGATTAGAGTTACCCGAAGAGGAATTAACATTAGTTCCCACATGTTGCTGAGAATAGAAACTCCATGGCCGCCATGTGCCTAAAGATATGTTAGGTACATTTAAAGTTGTATTATTTCCACATTGGTTTTCATATCCATATCGCCATCTTACTGTGGCATAACCCCTGTACATTTCATCACAGGGTGTTCCTCCATTAGTATCTACCAAATAATTATAAGCTAATTCATTGGTTAGCACAAAAGAATGACCTACCGGCAAATCATCATAGAATCCGTCCCCATCTAAATCTTCCAAGCCTACACCCGGACCATCAGGATCAGAAGAAAACTGAAAATCGGTAAAACTTCCCTGAGCTCCACTGTTAGCTACCGGTTGGCCGTTTACACTAAAGTTAGACCAGGTAAAAATAGGGTAATGGGAAGGAATAAAAACTTGCCATCCATTAGAAAATCCCAATTCAAAAGTAAGATTATATATATCACCCGAGCCGGTTCCGTCGTTTCTTAACAAAAACTGAGCTGTATCGGTATTACTGGGACTGGGCCATGCTTTTTTTATAGCACTTGTAAATAAATTAGGTGCCCCTGTGGCCAAATCTATACCCGAAGTAGAGGTGTTTCCGGTTATACATTGTGTGGCACTGCTAAGACAACCGCCATAACCGGCCCGGTAAGAGATGGTTTCCCCTGCACCACTTGGACAACTTAATAAGGTAGCAGAAATAGTGGCTGCTATGCTTTCATTTTTTTCAAAACGGCTATCGTTGTCACCGATAGCCTGTATTTCATTAAGGCCCAAAATTAACACATCGGTAACCATACCACCAGAGGGTGTGCCCGGTGTAAAAGTTCCTGTGCCACTATAAGATATGGCTACGTTGGTGCTATGTGTAATGTAAGTATATACTTCGGTAGTATAGGCACTTGAACTTACCGGATCATTTCCAACAGTAAAAGTGAAATTTTGACTTTGATTTACATTTAATGAGGCTGATGCCGGCACTACATTAGGGCTAACCTCCAATACTGAATATTGAACCGGAGGAAAATCAAAGGTATTGCTTATGGCATTATTGCTAACCAAAGTATGTGAAATTTCAGGGTCGGCCACAATAGTACAACCGGTTTTTACCGTGTAATAAACGTCTTTATAATCAGAAGGCCCGGTTAGTGGGCTTACAATATTAAAAATAGGATTGGTGCGGTCTGTACTGTTTACGGTAACGCCGCTGGTAGGGGCACTGAGGGCTATATATTCCGATTCCGAGGGCAATTGAACCGAAACTTTTTCGTTAGCCAGAGTAGGGCCATATACCCTGAATTTAAATAATTCTTCGTCTCCACAAGCAATAACCTCTACCGGAAAGTCAGAAGCAGGATTTACTACAATGTTTTGTGCTGATATAGCCTGAAGACATAAAAAAAACAAAAAGGAATATATAAAGCCTTTTTTTAATTTTGGGGTGATTTTACTTTTTTTCATGAGAGAATATACTTTCTTTAAAGGGACTCTAAAATATCTAACAACGAAGTCTTATTTTTTACTTTATTGATATATCTATCTTTATTTTCTAATTTCCATTTCCCGGAGTTGAATCCGGATCTGTAAGTGAGCTATTGGTTATTTCTGCACGATTAACAAACTGACCGCATACATCTACTCTAACGGTATATTGTAAAGATATTGTATTCCCGGTTGGTAAATTATAGCTTCCCAGGTTCCATGTTAAGATATTGGTGCCGGAATTATAATTAATTGTTCCTTGGCTTGCGTTTGAACTAATATAGGTAAAGCCTGCCGGAATTACATCTTGCATTTCTATAGTTGTAGCCGCCGACGGGCCATCGTTGGCAATAGTTATGGTAAAAGTGATACTATCCCCTTCATCAGGATTACTATTATTTACGGTCTTAGTCAATTTTAAATCCGAGATGGTCAAAGCATCCCTAAAGTCCACATCTCCTCCGGTAGTTGCATCATTGTCGTAATCGGGTAATATTATGGGAGTTGTTAAGGGATTATCAATAGTTCCTCCCGAATCTGTATAGCCGGTTGCTGCATCTGTAGCATCGTCTAAACCATCATTATCTGTATCATTATTAGATAAGGTAATGCCGGCTTCTGTAGTATCGTTTCCAGCTTCATTATCGCTATCTGTATCCAGATAATCCGGATTATCAGTGCCATCTGTATTGGTTGGGGTTAAGCCGGCAGTATAATTGGTAAACACACCATTGGCATCTATTGTGCCACTTGGGGCGGTATAACCTGTAGTGATTTGGGCTTCTACATTATCCGGGATACCATCACCATCGGCATCTAAATCTAAGAAGTCCGGAATAGCGTCTGTATCATCCAAACTTTCTGAAATGGTATAATTGGTATTGGCATCGGATGTATCATTGTCTTCTAGTGTATTTAACAATCCATTATTACCAAAGTCAGCCGGATTGCCGTTGAGCACACCATTGGTATGCGGGCTGTTGTGACCGGCTTCTACAACGTCTAAAATACCGTCGTTATCACTGTCTAAATCTAAACTGTTAATAATGCCATCGTCATCGGTATCACAAAGAATATTAATTTGAATATCATCTAAGGCTAAATCATTTCCTGCTCCACCAATAGCATTATTAATCAATACCATTCTAATTTGGTTGTTAGCTCCGGGATTAAAGGTAAATTTATAATTATGCCACTGTTCATCTTTAGGAACATCTCCGGTATTAAAAGTAGCCAATGTAGTAGCCCCTACATTATCTCGTATATATACCGTGATATTGGGCAAAGCTCTGTTATTTGGTGTGGAGACTAAATCAACATTTAAGACCCAAAAGCTAAATTCCTGATTGGCATTAGGTGTTACCGCAATGTTGTTTCTGTTGTAAAACTCCTCTAATGCGGAATTGGTTGAGTTAAACAATGCCATTCTGCCATTAGGGTCGCCTGTATGATCCGGGCTATCTACCCAAAACGCCGGAGCCCATGAGGCAGAACTAGGAATATCATTTATTATAGCATATTCACCATCATTAATGCTTCCTCCCCCATTAGGATAATCATTTGGTTCATAAATATAGTTGGTGTAGGGTGTTGAGGTTCTGTTTCCCGCTCCGAAATTTTCATTGAATACATTTCCACTGGCATGGGAGCCATAACAATCGGCATTTTCGTCTTCATCCGGAATGCCGTCATTATCATCATCTATGTCCACTGTATCAAAGATGCCGTCGCCGTCTGTGTCTAAACGGTCATCAGTAGCATCTCTAAAATCTACATTACCACCGGTTAAGGCATCAGTGTCTAAGTCGGGTAAAATAACCGCTCCGGATAAAGGGTCGTCAATAATTCCACCCGGATCAGAATAGTCTCCCGTAGCATCCGTATTGTTATCCAAACCGTCACCGTCTGCATCGTTATTGGATAAGGTAATACCAGCTTCTGCGGTATCGTTTCCTCCTTCATTATCACTATCGGTATCAAGATAATCCGGATTGTCAGTGCCATCTGTATTGGTTGGGGTTAAGCCGGTTGTATAATTGGTAAACACACCATTGGTATCTACTGTACCGCTTGGGGCGGTATAACCTGTAGTGGTTTGGGCTTCTATATTATCGGGGATACCATCACCATCGGCATCTAAATCCAAAAAGTTAGGAATATCATCGGTATCGTCCGTGCTTTCCGCAATAGTATAGTTTATTTGTTCATTATTGGGCGAATCTTGTACGGCATCTGGCAAGCCATCATCCCCTACTGGACCATTGATTACTCCATTTGTATGAGGTTGATTGTGTCCTGCTTCAACCGCATCTAAAATCCCGTCATTATCTGAATCTAAATCAAAGGCATCTATCACTCCGTCGTTATCCGTGTCTTGACAAGCTCCATTCTTAAATACGCTAACATAATCCAAGGCCATTCCGTTGGAAGTTCCATCTGGAGTTGCTGCAAACATGATAGTAGTGGTTGTAGTAGTTGCCGTAAAGACCTGTTCAAACTTAAACCAACGTTTTGGTCCAATAATACCGCCTATCTCACCTTGGGCAATAGTTGTTAAATTTTGACTTAGTAAATTGACATTTGATGCATCTATAACATAAACATCCATTTCAGCGGTGCTACCTGTATTATGACCAACATCTTCACCCCAATAGAATGAAAAGGTATAGGATTGGCCAATTTCTGTATTGATTGTTTGCGATAACACATTATTTAAACCTCCTGATTGAGTGTTATTTCCAATAACATCTAAATATTGATTTCTACTTAACGCGGGGGCAAAAGTATGAGGTGACCAAGAAATACTCTGGTTGCCTACCCAGCCATCCATATTCCAAGTCTGGTCCCAGCCATAAACTGTATTAGAATTATAATTCTGACCAATAAATGTACCTGCTGGTTCTGTAGCACCTCCTGGAAATTCGGTAACACTTGAAAAATCCTGTGCTTCAAAATTTCCGTTGATTACTAAATTACCGCAACCTTCATCTATATCTAAAATACCATCGTTGTCATCATCAATATCATCAACATCTGCTACACCATCATTATCATTATCAGGCCTATCATCTAATGCATCCCTAAAATCGACATCACCACCTGAATTGGCATCATTGTCCGAATCTGTAAGGATAACTGACCCGCTTAAAGGATTATCAATTGTTCCTCCTGGATCCGAGTAGCCAACCGCGGCATCAGTGCCATCATCTAAACCATCGCCATCGGTATCAACACCTGCTAAGGCGATACCTGCTTCGGTGGTATCATTGCCTCCTTCATTATCACTATCGGTATCGAGATAATCCGGATTGTCTGTACCATCTATATTGATTGGAGTTAAACCGGCAGTATAATTGGTGAACACACCATTGGCATCTACTGTACCGCTTGGAGCGGTATAACCCGTAGTGGTTTGGGCTTCTGTATTATCGGGGATACCGTCACCGTCACTGTCTAGGTCAAGGAAATTGGAAATAGTATCCGCATCGTCTGAACTCTCTGCAATAACGTAATTAATAACTCCGCTTTCCGGTATAGTTTCCACAGTATTAGCCAAACCATTTAATCCATAAGGGCCGGAAATTACACCATTAACATGAGATTGTCCATGGCCGGCTTCTACCGCGTCTAATATTCCGTCATTGTCCGAGTCCAAATCAAGGTGATTTGGAACAGCATCACCTTCTGTGTCGTAAACATCGGGGATACCGTCTAAATTGGCATCGGTATAATTTGTAACAGATCCGTCTCCGGAGTTACCATTATCAGTAGTGTCTAAATAATTAGAAATACCATCACCATCTTCATCTCCATCAGGATTGTTACCATTGCTTTCATCAACATCCGGAATACCGTCATTATCATCGTCTGTGTCTTCAATATCGGCTACATTATCTCCATCAGTATCTATTTTACAAGAGGAAATAACATCCGTTAACGTAGCATCTACATAACTGAGATTGTCCACTCCGGCACCATCCGAAGGCATAAATCTAATGTACTGCCAATTAATTGGCGATGTAAAAGTAAAATCCAAAACCGCAGCATTTCCTACCTGAGTCCACGGGCCGGTTGAACTTGTTGATATCCAAATATTAAAATCATCACCATCCTCGCCATTTACCGTTATAGGATCACCGGAATTTATAAGTTCACCCATTTCGAGTATTAATTCATCATTAATATTATTAAATCTGGCAGTAGTAGCATCATTATTGCCTAAGGCATTGTTTTCATTGGCCACACTATTATCTACAATAACTGCTGTAGCATATACATGGCGTTGTGAAATATCAGTTACTAAAGCTGTTCCGGGGGGACAAGTAATCGGGTCATCTATAATAATCTGGTAATCCTCAACTTCTCCATCTGCAGCTTCGGAATTTCCGGATGATAGCCCTGTCTCTGAAGAAAATCTAAATCTGGCATAAGAAACACCCAATGTTGCCGCTGCAGGTATGGTAACATTGAGCGTAATAGATCCTCCGGACGGGCTTACATCTGATGCTATTTGTTCACCTGCATCATTAAAATCACCATCTCTGTTAAAGTCTATCCAAGCATTTAAAAACCCTGCACCGTTTGTGGTAATATCTAAAGTCTTGGTAGTATTAATCTGAAAAAGCTGGCCATCAAGTACCGAACCGTTACTCAGAACCCCATCTTCATCATCTCCGGAATTGTCATCACTATTGCCAATGCTAAAGTTTGCAAACGGATCTTCACTATCAGGAGCATTATTCCCTAAATAAACTGATAACGATGTTGCTGTTAATACCGGTAATATATGTGCGGCGTATCCATAGGACGAGGGGGCATCTCCGGCATCGTTTCTTACGCCCAAATTTCCCATAATAGACTCTACGTCCCCTGTACTGCCCAATTGGGCTGCCGGCGTTAAAACTCCTGTTGTTGTATTTACCTGAAATATAGTCCGGCCTCGACCGGCCTGACCTTCATCTTCTATATAATTGGTACCATCTGCAGCATAAGTAATGCCCTCGCCATCTACGGCTAAGTTAGTGGAATAAGCAAAAGTTGTGGCACCGGTTGTAATATCTACTGTGTAATAATCTACATTATCATCATTTTGAATATAAAATTCTGCTGTATCCGGGTTCCATGAGATTCCGTCAGCTCGTGTTATAGCCCCTGAAAGCACTACGGGATAGCCGGCATAAGGTGTCCAAGCCGGAAGGCCGTTATGAGGATTGGGATTTACAGCCATAATTCTGTTTGGCCCACCACTGGTGCCATTTTGATATAAAATGAATAATACCTCTTCACCAGTATTGTTATTAATCCAAAATTCGGCTCCTTCTACATGGCCGGAAACGATATCAGCTTTAACCAAGGTGGCCACACCTGTATCCGGATCTATGGCATACATATCCGAACTATTTGCAGGGGATCCACCTCCATCAAAAACATATACCATTCTATCAGTAGAACGATAGCCCCCGCCTTCGCCTGAAAAAGTAATAGGACTGCCTCCAAAAGAAGTGTTTACTATATTAGGAGAAGGTAATGGAATAGCTGATGGATCCGGAGCTACTGAATACAATTCTGAACGGTCATCAGCCATAAAGTAAATAAAAGGTAAGCCTCTGTTTGGATTAGCAATAATGTTTGGCAACGGATCAAGATTAAAATCTGCAACAATGGTCAAAACCGGTGCAGCATTAGAGTTACCGTTATAAGACTCAGCAGTCCTTTCACCAGTACCATTAATTAAAAATGCCATACTGTTTCCGGAAGACCAACCGGCACGATTTACAATTTCTTGTACTATTGTTGTTAAATCAGGGGTGCGTTGATCTGCTCCTGCCTGACCTACAGTATTCCAAACCGGTATATTTGTCCAGTTTACACTGGCCGCAGTTCTTGTTCTGGAAGAGATATTACTATTATAGAACGTAAAAGCTGGTGCATTGTCTGTATCTTGCCCCCAAATTTGAACAGAGGTATTGCCATAATCCGTTTCATCTACAGTAAACTGAATACTTGCACTTAGAATGGTGGTACCTTGTGGGATAGAAATATCCTGAAATCGAATTCCCACCCATTGATTTCTTCCACTATCTTCGGTCAATTCCAAATCTGAGCTGAATAAGCTCATAAAACCATTATACGTACGTTCTTCCGCATCATCATAACCGCTTGAAACAGCAGATACAATTGTAGTCTGAGCTATTATTATACTTGTAAAAAATAATAGAAAAAACCATATACCATATTTGAGCAATTTTTGTGCAAAACGGGTAATATCGGCTTTATTCCACAACTGAATATATCGCAAAATAAATAAATTACTTAGATTAACAGGGGGGGGGTTAAATTGCATTTAATTTAATTTTCTAAAAATTGGCCAAAAAATTAATTGTCCAAATATATCATGTTATTGGCAAAATGTTAAAATTTTGTTAGTAAGACAGTTGTAACGTTAATATCTTATCCAATAATATTCACACTTTTTAACGACAATTAGAGATGGTTATTGTATTGAATTATATGATTTTTAAAATAGAAAATGGCAGATATAAAATTGTGAGGTATATGAATTCATCTTGACTTTTTCTATTTCTATTTCCTAAGAAGTGATAAATTAATTTTAAATTTAAACAGTCTCAAAAAAGATGTATATTGTTAAATTATTATTTTACTACTAAAACCACCTTTTTTATACTAACTAATTGATGCAAGTATTTATTATTATTATCTTCTACACCTATTCAATATTCTCAAATAATGAGTTAGATTCTCTATTAATAGAGCTTGAGGATGTAATGAATAAAAGAGAAATCTATGATAAAAAGAAAGAAAAACGCATAAAAAACCTACTCGAAAAAAGTACCAAGACAGCCAATTTAGAAGAAATTTACAGACTTTATATTAAAATTTACAAAGAATATGAATTTTATAGTTTTAACAATGCACTTAAATACATAGAAAAAAACATACAAATAGCGGAAAAACTTAACAACAGCCTTTATTTAAATGAGGCAAAACTTAAAATGGCATTGCTTCTAATTGACACTGGTCGTTACAAAGAGTCAATAGACGTATTAAACGAAATACAACGAAACTCTCTATCAGAATCATTAATAAATGATTATCTGATTGCTTACAAAGAAGGCTATTCGGGTCTTGCATATAACACTTCTGTTAATAGCAGTAGATTAAATTACTCTAAACTATATACTTCTTATCAGGATTCGCTATATTCCAGATTAAAACCAAACTCAGAGGAGGTTTTAAGACTTAAAGAAAAGCAGTACAGAGACAGCCGTAATTTAGAAATGGCTTTTAAGATTAATTCTTTAAGATTAGAAAAAGTTAGTATGGGTTCCAGAGAGTATTCACTGGTTACCTTTGAGAGGTCTTTATTGTACGAGTTAAATAAAGAGATTGCAAAACAAAAAGAGTATTTAATACTTTCAGCCATATCAGATATTAAAGCCTCTGTTAAAGACAACGCTTCAATGGGCACATTGGCAAAAATTTTCTTTACAGAAGGAGCTATAGAACGGGCACACAGATACATAAATTTTTCTTACGAAGATGCTATCTTTTATAACTCTCAGTTACGATATGTTGATATAGCTAATAATATGCCCATAATTACAAAAGCCTATGAACAAAAAAGTTTAAAACAAAAAAGAAAACTCAAATACTCGTTAGTTTTTATAAGTATACTCTCGTGCTTTTTATTAATTGCAGTTTATTCAATATTTAGGCAAATTAAAAAGGTTTCTTTTGCCAGAAATAAATTAAAAAAAGCCAACGAAAAACTTAAAGAATATAACCTAAAATTAAATAAATCTAATGAAGATTTAAAACAATTGTATTTAGAACTATCAGAAGTTGATAAAATTAAAGAGCATTGCATAGGTACATTTTTAAATTTATATTCTGAATATATTGGCAAGTTAGACACTTACAGAAAATTGGTAAGTAAGTATGTGAAAGCAAATAAAATGAACTCTTTAATTAAATTATCTAAATCAAAACAACTTATTGATGAAGAATTACAAATATTTAATAAAAATTTTGACACTTCTTTTTTACATATATATCCGGATTTTATAAAATCCGTAAACAAACTACTAAAACCTGATAAGCAGTTAGTTACAGAAAGTAGCACGCAATTAAACACAAAACTCAGAATAGTGGCACTCATAAAATTAGGAATTGTAAACAGTTCGCAAATAGCCAAAGTTTTAAGATATTCTGCAAATACTATTTACAACTATAGAGCTGAAATAAAAAATGCTTCAATAGACAAAGCTACATTTGAAGATATGTTAAAAAAAATATAGTAATTTTTAATACGTAATCCGGGTTTAAAAAACTTTCATATCAAAAACAAAATATTTACAATTCTATTTGTTGCTGAAATCCACTTTTTATCTACATTATCATTAAAGTAACAAACTGTTAATCTTTGTTTTAAATAACTTTTTAAGTTTAAATTATCTACTTTTTAACACACGTCTATTGCTTTAAATTAGCAATTAAAGTAATTTGCTGTGGTTTATCATTAATTTCAAATTAAAATCTAAATTAAAATGGTAATAAGCAAACTAAAACACTCCATTTTACTGCCTATATTTCTGTTGTTAATAATAAATATAAGTGCACAAAGCATTATATCCGGCTATGTAAAAGATAATAAAGGTATTGGCTTACCGGGTGTTTCTATTATAATAGAAGGTACTACTGTTGGTACAACTACCAATTTTGATGGTTATTATACTATTAGTGGAGAATTTGATGAATTATCTGTTTTAGTATTTAGCTATATAGGATTTAAAACCCAAAATATAAAAGTAAACGGACAATCAGAAATTAATGTACAGATGGAGGAAGATGTTAATACTTTAAAAGAAGTTGTTATTATAGGGTATGGTTCTCAGCTTAAAAAAGATATTACCGGATCTGTATCTACCATAAAAGAAGAAGCCCTTGAGTCTAGGCCAATTACCCAAGTGGGGACACTACTACAAGGGCAGTCTTCCGGAGTACAAATATTATCAAATTCAGGAAAACCCTCTGCAGGTATAAGTATTAGAATACGCGGTACAAGTTCCATTACATCTTCAAGTGAACCACTATACGTAATTGATGGTGTTCCTACAACCGACACAAGATCTATAAACCCAAATGATGTAGAAACTATTAGTGTTCTAAAAGATGCTTCTTCAGCAGCAATCTACGGAGCTCAGGGTGCTAACGGAGTAGTTTTAATAACAACAAAAAAAGGCACAACAGCCAAACCTAAAGTAATCCTAGATTTATACACAGGAATTTCTCAGGTATGGAATACCTTACCGGTACTAAATGGAGAACAGTATAGAGATTTAATGACAGAGATGGGACAATCAACAAATTGGGAAAACTATACAGAACAAACAGATTGGCAAAATAAAATATTTCAAAATGGCTTCTCTCATAACTATCAAGCATCTGTTTCCGGTAAAACAGAATCTACAAACTATTTTATTTCGGCCGGATACCTTTCTCAAGAAGGTGCCGTAAGAAGTGCAGAATTAAATAGGACAAATTTTAAAATAAATTTAGACCAAGACATTAACAACTGGCTAAAAGTAGGAACAAGAATTGCCTATACCAAATATAAAGATGTAGATATTAATGACAATAACAATGTTAATGTAGGAGGTGTATTATTAGGAGCATTAACAACGCCATCTATAATTGGAGTTTATAATGATAATGGTATGTTTACCAGTAATCCGTTTCAAAACTGGGAAAATCCTTTAGCAAGTACAGATGGATTAGATAGAGCATATAATAATCAACGTCTGTTAGGGAACATTTATCTGGAAGCAAAATTTACCGAAAGTTTTAAATATAAAATTAATTATGGTATTGATAACAGCCATGGTGTTTTTGAATCTTTTCTAGATCCATTTAGAACAGGTTACGGGGTTGCCATTGGCGGTGAAAGCAAAAACAATGCCGATAAAAAATCATATTACATCCTAGAAAATACCTTAAACTACAAAAAAGAAATAAACAACCATAGCATTGAGGCTTTATTAGGTTCTGTAACACAAAAGTTTTTATATGAGAACAGCTATATTCAAACAAGAAATTTTTCCAGTGAATCTATAACCACTCCTAACGGAGGAGCAGAGATAATTAATGCTTCTGCATCAAAAACCGAAAGAGCCAATGCTTCTTTTATCAGTAGAATAAATTATAGTTTTAATGATAAATACCTTTTAACGGCAAATTTTAGAGCAGATGGGTCTAGTGTTTTTGGCCCCAATAAAAGATGGGGATATTTTCCTTCGTTTTCTGTTGGTTGGCGAGTTTCAAAAGAAAACTTCATACAACAATATCCTTTTATAAGCGACTTTAAAATAAGAGCAGGCTGGGGAATAGTAGGTAATGATAACATAGATGCCTACAGCTACTTTGGCCGTGTTGGCAGTGGAGCTAATTATCCACTTGGCGGAAATATATTACCAGGCACATTTCCGTCATCTATTGAAAACCTAAAATTAAAGTGGGAAGAATCTGAACAAACCAATATTGGCATGGATTTTTCAATGTATAACAATAGAATAAATATAGTTATTGATATTTACAAAAAAAATACCAGAGACTTACTTCTAAATTCGCCGCTACCTACAATTACAGGTTTTCAAAGTGCCATACAAAACATTGGAAATTTAGAAAATAAAGGACTCGAATTTTCCTTAAATACTATAAATATTCAAAAAGAAAATCTAACATGGAAAACAGGATTCAACATTTCTTTCAACAAAAACAAAGTCACTAATCTTGTTGGACAGGAAATTCTTCAAGGTAATATTGCCGGAGGTAGAGGTGAAGCAAGTTTGGTAAAAGAAGGTAAACCTTTAGGCACATTGTACGGTTATATTTTTGGAGGTATTGACCCTACTACAGGTAATGCTTTTTACATTGACAAAAATGGTAACTCAACATTTTCACCAAACGAAGATGACAGAACAATAATTGGAGATGCAAACCCTGATTTTTATTACGGCTTTACTAATACCATTAACTATAATAATTTTAGCTTATCTGTATTTCTTCAAGGGTCACAAGGCAATGATATGTTAAACGCTACCCGTATAGAAACCGAAGGAATGGCCGATTATAAAAACCAATCAATTACAGTATTAAATCGTTGGAGAAAACCCGGAGACATTACAACTATACCCAGAGCCAGTTTTGGCAGCAGTCATAACTCCAGAGTTTCTACCAGATTTATAGAAGATGCTTCTTATTTAAGGTTTAAAGCCATTACACTTAGTTACAATTTATCAAACAATATCGTTAATAAATTAGGCATAGCCTCTTTTAAAATTTATGCTACCGGTGAAAATATGTTTACAATTACCAATTATTCCGGTTTTGACCCCGAAGTAAATGCTTATGGCGGCAGTAATACCATTAGAGGTATTGATTTTGGAACCTATCCACAAACAAGAAATTTAATCTTTGGTTTAAACATCACATTTTAAAAAATAATAATTATGAAAATTTATAAAATTTTAATTGTTGTATTAATTTCCTCTTTGGCAATTTCGTGTGATGATTTTTTAGATTTAAAACCTATTTCGCAAGAAACCAGTGCTAACGCTTATGAAACAGCAAGTCAAATTGAATCTGCTCTTGTAGGTGCTTACGAATCTTTTCAATCTTCAGAATATTATGTTTGGGATTATTTGTTATTTCAAGAAGTAAGATCTGACAACTGTTATGCCGGTGGAGATAATCCTGAAATCTTTCAGATAAATTACTTAGATATTGAACCTACACATACTAGATTATTTAAAAATTGGTCTAATATTTATAATGCCATTTCAAAAGCCAATTTGGTTCTTGAGCGTGTAGATGCCATAGATGACCCTTTGCTAACTGAAGAACGCAGAAATCAGATAAAAGGTGAGGCATATTTTTTACGTTCTTACCACTATTTTACATTAGTAAAATTATGGGGAGGCGTACCTCTAATTTTAGAGACAATAACTTCTACAAATCCAAAAAGTATCCACATTCCCAGATCATCTGTTGAAGAAGTTTATGCTCAGATTACATCAGATTTGGAATTAGCTGCAAATCTATTACCTGATGTTTACCTTAGCGATGCAAGCGTTAACAAAGGCAGGGCTACATCCGGAGCTGCACACGCTTTAGCTGCTAAAGCTTATGCACAACAACCAACTCCGGATTACAACAAAGTATTAGACCATATAGAGGCTGTAGAAAATAGCAGTGCAAATTATCAATTAATACCGTACAATCAACTTTTTGATGGCAATAATGATAACAATGCAGAATCTATCATAGAAGTACAATATTTAGGCGGTAGTGAAGGAAATTACGGACCTCAACTATTATTGCCCCCTTCCATAAGTGGCGATTCCTGGAGAAAATTTGTGACTCCCTCCGTAAACTTGGTAAATGCTTTTGATTCTGAGGGGGACATTGTTAGAAAAAATGCAGCCATTTTATTTGAATCGGTACAATGGGTAGATGAGTTTTGGGGTAATAGTATAGGCAGCAATGTGCCTTTTAGTTATAAATGGAAAAATGCCAATGGTTTTGCCAGTGCAGATAATACTTATTTAATACGTTACGGAGATATCGTACTACTAAAAGCAGAAGCGTTAAACGAATCTAATCAATTACAAGCAGCTATTACCGAAGTAAATAAAATTAGGGCCAGAGCACAATTACCAGACCTTACCGCAGCACAAAGCAATACAAAAGAAATATTAAGAAACTCCATTTTAAAAGAACGCAGGTTAGAATTATTTTTAGAAGGTCATAGATGGGATGACTTGGCACGTTATAAGGTATTGGTATCTACCATGAATAACCTTGTAGAAATAGATTTAAGAAATGGCAGTGCAGTATCTTATAATATGACAGAGGCAAAGAAACTGTTGCCTATACCTCAACAGGAATTAGATAGAAATCCTGCTATGGTTCAAAACCCACTTTAAAAACTTTGTTATGAATACAAACTATATAAAATTATCTAAATACATTACCCTAATTGTTATTATTATTTTTTCTTGTAATAAAGAAAGTAATTTACAACCAGAAGGCCAGTGGGAGTTAAGTAAACCTATATTATTAGAACCCTCTACAGATGAAAAAATTATTCTAAATCAAGACACTCCTAATGAAATTATCACCTTTAGTTGGGAGGCTGCAGAATCATCTGCTGGTTATGGTGTAACTTATGAAGTACTTATCGATACATTAGGTACTACAGACTTTTCCACACCCATTTTATCAACCAAGTCATCAAATAATGGCACAGGCACTTCGGTTTCTATAAGTCATGAAGCATTAGATAAAGCATTAGCCTATTCAGGATATCATGCAAACACAGAGGCTAACATATCTTACGCAGTAAAAGCAAAAAGTTTAAGTAAGACAGAACAATCTACAGGAGATTTAAAAGTTACCCGGTTTGTAAAAGAAATTTTACCACAGACACTATTTATTTCAGGAACGGCAACAGAAAATAACAACAATTTATCTGAAGCCATAACGCTAAGAAGATTAACCGATGCTAATGGCATAAAATCTAATATCTATGAGGTTTATACCAGTTTAATAGCCGGCAAAACCTATAAATTTTATAGTGAACGATCGTTACCGGCATTACAATATGGAGGAAACAACGGTAATTTAGAACCATTTGGTGATGGCATTGTTGCAGAAAATTCTGGTCAATTTAGAGTAAAAGTAAATTTAGATAACAACACTTACGAACTATTGCAAATTAACTTTTGGAGTATGGTAGGAGCACCAATAAATGGTGGTTGGGGAGGAGATGAGCCACTTGAATATCAAGGCAATGGCATTTGGAAAGCATCAATAAATCTATTAGAAACAGGAGGTTTTGTTTTTAGAGCCAATGGTGATTGGGCATACTTACTAAAACGCGTGGTAGGCACTCCCAATACTGTTATTATGGAGGCTGATGCTGCAGATCAAGGTGTTAACTTCGAAGATATTCCTAATGACTTAACAGGTAAATATTTTGTAACATTAGATCTTTCTGCAAAAAATTATTCCTACTCGTTTGAGCGTGACCAAACAGTAGCTGAAACCATTAAAACACCAGAAAAACTATTTCTATTTGAAAACGGAACTATGATTGAAGAATTCTCAAAATCTGGAGATGTATTTAGCACTAACAGATTTATACCAATGCAATCTAATAACACATACACATTAAACAGTGCAATAGATGGTACCGGAGTATCGTATTCTATTAATGTTAATCTTGCAGATAGTGCAACACCCGATGGTGATGTTGTCTCTGACGAACTAACATTACTTGAAGATAATAACTCATTCACACTTGTAACAGACAGAGCCTTGCGTTTTAGTATTGATTTTAGCATCCCACAACTAAAATGGACATACCATAATTTTAAACTATTCCATTGGAAAATTTGGGATGAAAGGGAAGAGTTACTAATGACATATATACATCCTAATACCTACACAGTAACCGCAAATTTAACAGCAGGATTTAATAGTAAATTTATTAGCCCATGGGATTATGATCTTGGTAGTGATACCCCTTCATCTTTAACTGGCAATCTAATTAATGGCGGAGGATCTAATTTAGTTAACATTACCACAGATGGCTCCTATACGGCAACTATAATCCTTAATGATGACTATCAAAGTGGAACTTATGAATTTGCACAATAATTATTTAGATATATAACATGAAAACGGCAAACACATATAAATTGAAAACTTTACTAATAATTTTTACTCTACTTACTACACAATCATGTAAGAAAGAAAGTACTTTAACGTATTTACCACCGGAAACACCTGAAGTAAATGTGAGTTATTATCTCACATCTCCGGATAAATCTAACCTATTAACCAAACAAACCAATGGTATATCTCCATTAGCTATTAATAACAATTTTACTATTAATATTTCAGAAAGTACAACCTATCAAGAAATGGACGGTTTTGGGTGTGCTTTAACCGGGGGAAGTGCCATGCTAATTAACAACATGTCCTCGTCTGCAAAAACAGATTTGTTGCAAGAACTTTTTGGTAGCAAAGAAAATAGTATTGCTATTAGTTATTTAAGAATCAGTATGGGTTCATCAGATTTAGATGCAACAACCTTTAGCTATGATGATTTGCCAAGCGGCCAGACAGATGAAAATTTAAATAACTTTTCTCTAAATAAAGATATGGATAATCTAATCCCGGTACTAAAAGAAATTTTGGCCATTAATCCAGATATTAAAATTTTAGCCACACCATGGTCAGCACCAACTTGGATGAAAAGCAATAACTCAACCATTGGCGGCGAACTTTTGCCACAATATTATAACACCTATGCCAACTATTTTGTTAAGTACATACAAGCAATGGCTTCGCAAGGCATTACTATAGACGCTATTACCATACAAAATGAGCCCGAAAACCCATATAACGAGCCTAGTATGTTAATGAATGCCGCACAGCAAAAAACTTTTGTTAGAGACCATTTAGGCCCCACATTTGAAACAAATAGTATTTCAACAAAAATTATTCTTTTTGATCATAACCTTGATCATCCAAATTATCCCATCTCAATTTTGAACGATGCCACGGCAAAGAGCTATATAGATGGTTCTGCGTTTCATTTATATGCAGGCAATATTAATAATATGTCGCTGGTTCATGATGCACATCCTGACAAAAACGTATATTTTACAGAACAATGGGTACAAGCACCGGGCGATTTCTATACTGATTTGAAATGGCATATAAGAGAATTAATTGTTGGGGCACCAAGAAATTGGAGTAAAAATGTATTGGAATGGAATTTAGCAGCCGACCCTGACAATAACCCGCACTCTGATGGCGGATGCTCAGAATGTTTAGGTGCTATTACTATTGATGGTAATAACGTAGAGCGAAATCCGGGATATTACATTATTGCACATGCTTCTAAATTTGTACCCTCAAAATCAGTAAGAATAGAATCTAACTATTCTCCTGAATTTCCTAATGTAGCATATAAAACTCCCGATAAAAAAATTGTTGCTATTGTATTAAATAATTCTGATGTGGAAAAAACGCTTAATATTAATGTTCAATCAGAACCTATAACCGCCACACTGCCTGCGGGCTCAGTAGCAACATTTGTTTGGTAATTAAAAAAGAATAAACACTTTTCAAACCCTAATTTATACCAAATCCAATGTATAATGATATATTGGATTTGGTATTGCACAATTTTTGCATTAGTTAAGGAGCTGAATCTAATACCAGTTCTGCTTTAAAAATACTCAAAAAATAAAATGATGAATTTTTGTGATAGATAAGGCGTAAAAATTAAGTATAGCCGTAGCTATAGTTT
>PDWJ01001940.1_pt1 | contig 23405 bp, 24 predicted proteins | sample 1430881 | NCBI WGS metagenome assembly PDWJ01 (sample SAMN01162460, study PRJNA174530) | Oral metagenome, whole genome shotgun sequencing project. | biome: Marine environment; feature: Marine mammal; material: Swab sample of the gingival sulcus; isolation source: swab sample of gingival sulcus... | reverse complement strand
ATAAATTTTCACTTCTACTGCGTTAAAAATACTCGCCATAGCTAAGGCTATGTCTGCGTTTTTTGCCTTGTGTAAGTAAAAATTCACACCCAAATCCAATATAGCATTATATATTAGATTTGGTATTATCTGCTTTAAATAATGTAAAAAGTTAGCACAAGATTGTTGGGCTGTAATTATTTCTTACATTTGCAACTATTATTTAATTCACAGCATTTTACATGAATTTTTGGGCATTTGTAGCGAGAATAATTCTTAAAGGAAGGGTTCCAATTTTAGTTGTTATTGCAATTATAACCTATTTGCTGGCAATGCAAATGAAATACATGAAGTTCTCTCATAGTGAACCCAATTTATTGCCCGAAAATCACGAAATTAACGTTACTTACAATAACTTTTTAAAAATTTTTGGCGAAGAAGGAAATATCATTATTCTGGCCGTAAAAGACAGTAGTATTTATACTAAAGACAATTTTAATAATTGGAATGCACTATCTCATAAACTGAGAAGTTATCCTGAAATAGACTTTTCTCTTTCCGTAGGTGATATAAAAATTTTAAAAAAAGACACGGATAGTGCTAAATTCGTACTACGCCCACTGCTGGAACAAGCACCTGTTTCCGATGCCGAAGTCCATTCCATAAAAAATAAGTTATTTAATGATTTACCGTTTTTTAATAATTTTTTATTCAATAAAAATTCCGGAACACTCCGCACTATAATTTATCTAAAAAAAGAAATTGTAAATACTAAACAACGGCAGGAGTTTATTCTTAATATCCTTAATCCCACCATTACGGAATTTGAAAAAGCGAATAATCTAGATGTAAAAATATCCGGAATGCCCTACATACGGACTATGAACTCGGAAAATATAAAATCTGAAATAGGAATGTTTGTAGGGTTGGCATTGGTTGTTACATTATTTATTTTCTTTTTCTTTTTCAGGTCTTTTAGAGCCACTTTCATTACCATGTTGGTAGTGAGTATTGGTGTAATTTGGGCATTTGGTTTTATCGGTTTGTTTAGGTATGAAATAACGGTATTAACGGCCTTAATCCCACCTTTAATTATAGTTATTGGCGTACCCAATTGTATTTTTCTCATCAATAAATATCAGCAGGAAGTCAAGAGTCATGGCAATCAGGCCAGGTCTTTACAACGTGTAATTTCTAAAATAGGAAATACTACTCTGATGACCAATGCTACTACTGCTTCAGGATTTGCTACTTTTATTTTTACCAATAGCCAATTGTTAAATGAATTTGGTGTAATTGCTTCTATAAATATTTTGGCCATTTTTATTCTCTCTTTACTTATTATTCCAATAGTTTACAGCTTTTTGCCATTGCCGCAAGGCAAACATTTAAAACATTTAGAAAAGCGATGGATGGACTATGTGGTACGTTGGATGGAACGTACAGTAAGGCACAGGAGAATAACGGTTTATATAGTTGCCATTATTATGCTGATTTTGGGGATAACCGGCGTATATCTGATAAGGGTTTCGGGTAGTATAATTGAAGATTTGCCAAAGGGTAAACAATTTTATAAGGACATTGTGTTTTTTGAAGATGAATTTGGTGGAATTATGCCTTTGGAAATTGTAATTGATACAAAAAAAGAAAAAGGCGTAATGAAACTTTCTACGCTAAAACGGATGGAACAATTAAACGAAATTATTGATGAAATTCCTGAATTGTCTCCCACGGTGTCCGTTGTAAATTTGGTAAAGTATGCCAAGCAGGCTTATTATAACGGTAATCCTAAATACTACCAATTGCCCACCAGTCAGGAGAAAAATTTTATTTTATCTTACACTAAAAATTCCGATACCAATTCTGATTTGTTAAACAATTTTGTAGATACTACCGGAAGATACGCCCGGATGACCACTTTTATGAAAGATATTGGAACGGATAAAATGGAACGAATAGAAGAGCGACTCAATGCAAGGATTCAAAAACAATTTCCTAAAGAACAATATCAGATAACCCAAACCGGTAAAGCACTGGTATTTCTAAAAGGAACTAATTACCTAATTAAGAATTTAATTATCTCGCTATCTCTTGCCATAGTTTTAATTTCTTTATTTATGGCTTGGATGTTTAGGTCGTATCAAATGATAATTATTTCTCTGATTCCTAATGTGTTACCACTACTAATAACGGCCGGCTTAATGGGTTTTCTGGGTATCCCGTTAAAACCATCTACCATTTTGGTATTTAGTGTAGCATTTGGAATTTCAGTAGATGATACCATTCATTTTCTGGCAAAATACAGGCAGGAATTACAAGCGAGCAATTGGAAAGTAAAACGCTCTGTTTATAGGGCATTGAGAGAAACAGGAGTGAGTATGTTTTATACGTCTGTTGTATTATTCTTTGGATTTTTAGTATTTACAGCATCCAGTTTTGGCGGAACTATTGCTTTAGGCGGATTGGTTTCGGCTACTTTACTGTTTGCTATGACCTCTAACCTGTTGTTATTACCGTCATTATTATTGTCCTTAGAAAGGCGTGTGGCCAATAAAAGGATATTTAAAAAGCCTAGTATCCAGATTATACCTAAAGACGATGAAGATAATCTAAATAAATAAAAATGAAAGGAATTATATTAGCCGGAGGCAGCGGTACCAGATTACACCCATTAACTAGAGTAGTCAGTAAACAACTGATGCCTATTTACGATAAACCCATGATTTATTATCCACTTTCTACCCTGATGTTAGCGGGGATAAGGGAAGTACTTATAATTTCTACTCCTAATGACTTACCCATGTTTAAAAAGCTATTGGGCGATGGTTCACAAATAGGATGTGCCTTTAGCTATGCCATACAGGAAATTCCCAATGGTTTGGCACAAGCATTTGTAATAGGTGAAAATTTTGTAGGTAATGATAGCGTTGCTTTAATTTTGGGAGATAATATTTTCTTTGGAACAGGATTACAAAAAATCTTGATAGATTCCCTCAAAAATAGTGGCGGTACGGTATTTGCCTATCATGTTAACAATCCCAAGCGGTATGGTGTAGTAGAATTTGACAAAAACAAAAAAGCAATTTCAATTGAAGAAAAACCCGAAAATCCGAAATCCAATTATGCTGTGCCGGGAATTTATTTTTATGATAATGATGTGGTGGAAATAGCTAAAAACTTACCAATTTCCAATCGCGGTGAATATGAAATTACCGATGTAAATAAAGTCTATCTAAAACACGGCAAACTCAATGTAAGTATTTTAAACAGGGGAACGGCTTGGTTAGATACCGGAACCTTTAAATCATTACTACAAGCCCAACAATTTGTGGAGGTCATTGAGGAACGACAAGGCTTAAAAATAGGTTGTATTGAAGAAGTGGCCTATGAGAAAAAGTTTATCACTGCCGCACAATTAGAGAAGTTGGCCCAACCCTTGTTAAAAAGTGGTTATGGGCAGTATTTAATGAATATTTTAAAAAGGTAATATCTATTTTGGATTTTAATTGAAATCATTTTGACTTCTTATTATTAGCCTAAAGTGAGATGATATTTATTCAGATAAGGCACTTTTTGAAAGCCATAATATCGTTATAAGTAAAAAAGTTCATTGTAACATAACAACTTATCGCAATAACTGATTCTGCTTTATCACTAATTTCTATTAGCTGTTATCTATCTCAATTTTTCATTTTACTATTGTCATATTTAAGTATCTTTGCAGCTCTTAATAAAATATTTATACATGAAACAAAATGTAGCGGAATTATTAAAGGAAAATCCAAGGTCTCAGGAGGTAAGTATAAAAGGCTGGGTGCGTACATTTAGAGCCAATAGATTTATGGCTGTTAATGATGGTTCCACCATTAACAACATTCAGTGTGTAGTGGATTTTGAAAATACCGATGAAGATAAACTTAAACGGATTACTACCGGTACTGCGGTAGATGTAAGAGGGCTTCTGGTAAAAAGTCAGGGCAAAGGCCAATTGGTAGAAATACAAGTTACATCTTTAGAAATTCTGGGGGATTCAAATCCGGATACTTATCCAATACAGCCCAAAAAACATAGTTTTGAATTTTTACGGGAAAATGCCCATTTAAGGATAAGAACCAATACGTTTGGAGCCGTAATGCGGGTACGCTCTGCATTGTCTTTTGCGGTACATAAATATTTTACTGAGAACGGATTTTACAATTTCCATGCCCCTATCATTACGGGTTCTGATGCCGAAGGAGCCGGTGAACTCTTTCGGGTTACTACGCTTCCACCCGAACATAATAAAAAGGATGAAACGGGAAATATTTGTTTTAAGGATGACTTTTTTGGTAAAGAGACTAACCTTACCGTTTCCGGACAATTAGAAGCGGAAACCTATGCCATGGGACTGGGTAAAGTATATACTTTTGGCCCTACATTTAGGGCTGAAAATTCCAATACCTCCAGACATCTGGCAGAGTTCTGGATGATAGAACCGGAAATGGCATTCTATAATCTTAATGACAATATGGATTTGGCCGAAGATTTTATAAAAAATGTCATTAAATATATCCTTAAAAATTGTGAAGAAGATTTGGCTTTTTTGGATAATCGTTACAATCAAGAGGAACAGAGAAAACCGCAACAGCAACGCAGTGGAATGACTCTTTTAGAAAAATTAAAATTTGTGGTGAACAATAATTTTAAGAGGGTTACCTATACAGAAGCCATAGAAATTCTAATGAATTCAAAACCTAATAAAAAGAAAAAATTTAAGTATATTATAGACCATTGGGGTGCAGACCTTCAAAGTGAACACGAACGTTATTTGGTAGAAAAACATTTTAAATGCCCGGTGATTCTTTTTGATTATCCGGCTAATATAAAGGCTTTTTATATGCGGCTAAATGAGGATGGCAAAACCGTTAGGGCTATGGATGTGCTTTTCCCCGGAATAGGGGAGATAGTAGGCGGTTCACAACGTGAGGAGCGATTGGATGTATTAAGAAAAAGAATTAAAGCCTTAAATATAGACGAAAAAGAACTCTGGTGGTATTTAGATTTGCGTAAATTTGGTACGGCTGTACATTCCGGATTTGGGTTGGGATTTGAAAGATTGGTGCAATTTACTACAGGTATGGGTAATATAAGAGATGTAATACCTTTCCCAAGAACACCACAGCATGCAGAATTTTAATAATTCTTGTATTTTAACAGGTGAAAAAAACGAATAAAGTAGAGATAACAAAACATGCTTAGACAAAGCCTTCAACAAAAGCTTCTTCAAAAACTATCGCCACAGCAAATACAGCTGATGAAGCTAATACAATTGCCTACCCAAGCATTTGAACAGAAGGTGAAACAGGAAATTGAAGAAAATCCTGCTTTGGACAGTGGCAAAGATGCTCCTGATGAATTTGACAGTGATTTGCAAAATGAATATGAAGATGACGGTACCGAAACCATTGAAACAGACATAAATATAGATGAGTACCTTAGTGATGACGAAACGCCCGGTTATAAATTGCATAGCAATAATTACAGTGCAGATGATGATGATAAAAAAATTCCTTATGCTGCCGGAATTTCGTTTAATCAGCATTTAAAGAATCAGTTAAACACTTTCCGTTTAAATGAACAAGAACGGCAGATAGCAGAATTTTTGGTAGGAAGCATAGATGAAAGCGGATATTTACGCAGAGATATAGAAGATTTAGTTGACGATTTGGCCTTTACAGAAAATTTATATACTGATGCGGAAACTGTGGAAGAAGTGCTTCAAGTCATTCATAAATTAGACCCTGCAGGTGTAGGAGCTCAGAATTTAGAACAGTGTTTGCTCATACAGTTAAAGCGTAAAACGGAAACTTTGGCCAGAAAATTGGCCATCAAAATAATATCGGAGTCTTTTGATCATTTTGCAAAAAAACATTACAAAAAATTACTCCAGAAATTTAATCTTACCGAAGAAGAATTGCGTGGAGCTATTCGCGAAATTGAGAAATTAAATCCAAAACCGGGAGGTTCTTATGCCAGTAATACCAAGATTGTAGAACAGATTGTTCCTGATTTTACAATTAGAATAATTGACGGTGAATTAGACCTTACTTTAAATGCCAGAAATGCCCCTGAATTGCATGTTTCTAATGAGTACAGTAATATGCTCAAAGGATATGCAAGTTCCAAAGAAAAGAGCAAGTCTCAAAAAGATGCAGTGCTATTTATCAAACAAAAATTAGATGCCGCTAAATGGTTTATAGATGCTATTAAGCAACGCCAGCAAACGCTGATGCTTACCATGACAGCCATAATGCAAATGCAAAAGGAATATTTTTTAACCGGCGACGAACGCAAATTAAAACCCATGATTCTCAAAGACATTGCTGATAAGATAGACATGGACGTAAGTACGGTTTCACGCGTGGCCAATAGTAAATATGTAGATACTCCTTATGGCACAAAACTCGTAAAAGAATTTTTCTCTGAATCTATGATGACCGAACAAGGCGAGGAAGTTTCAACACGGGAAATTAAAAAGATTTTAGAAACTGTGGTGGCTGAGGAAGATAAAAGAAAACCACTTACAGATGAAAAACTGGCTGCTATTTTAAAGGAAAAGGGTTACATAATTGCCCGTAGAACAGTAGCAAAGTACAGAGAACAATTAAATCTTCCTGTAGCTAGGTTACGAAAAGAAATTTAAATGGTGTTAAGCAAAATAATCGCTTATATTTTTCATCCGGTGATTATGCCGCTAATCTGTAGTATTGCCTATTTTATAATTATCCCAAATCATATCCCGCAGCCATTTTCTACCCGATTGCTTTGGTTGATTTTTGCTTTAACCTTTATTATTCCTATTATAGCCGTTTATATTTTAAAAAAAGGTAGGGTTATTGCATCATTTGAATTAGAAACCGTTAGAGAACGAAAATTTCCGGTAATATTCTATGCTATTATTTGCTTTTTAATAGGCAATTTAATGTTAAAAACAGGTTATATTACCCTGCTTAGTTTGTCTTTTTACGCTTGTGCCATTTCTTTACTGATTACTTATATTTTTTTATTGATTAACAAAAAAGTTAGCCTACACGTTCTTAGTATATCCGGACTTACAGCATTTGTAGGTGTTCTCAGTTTTTATTACAAAATAAATATGCTAACCGTAATTTCCGGGCTTGTTGTACTCATTGGCATTATAGCTACCAGTAGATTGCTGTTAAAAGCTCATACGCCAAAAGAAATTTTTTACGGGCTGTTGTTTGGTGCACTTCCGCAAGTCTTAACTTTTGTAATGTATTATAAAATATAGAAAATAAGCCCTATTCTAAAGTCTCTTAGTTTAATAGGCGTGTCTTTAAGGTAAGCGTTTTTAAAAATATCTGACAGGCCGTAATAAAAATTGGCATTCCATGCTCCATAGCCTATAGAAAAAGTAATACCGTATTGTAGTGGATTAATTTTTGACAGTTTTTTTGTCTTTTTGTTAAATGCAGAAGTTCTTAGGCGGGAGTTTGCGGCAAAGGCATAACTCAATTTGCCGCCGGTGTATATCCTTATAAATTTGTATTTTGTAGGTGTTGAGGTTCGCCACCTCAGTTCTAATGGAACTTCTAAGGCATGTATAGAGAACTTATTTGACCTAAAACCACCCTCTATGATTTGAAATAATTGGTCTTGAGGTGTTTTTGTAATTTTTATATTCTGATAATAAGTGTTTCTTCCGTAACCCAATCCTATCCCTAAGGCTACATTTCTGTCTAAATTTAGCGGAATGTCTTTGATAAAACCCAGATGTAAACTATTAGAAAATCCGTTCTGAAAAACTTCATCAGGAATGTTTATCAAAGTAATATACGATAATCCAATATATAATTGATCTTCTAAGTAACGGTTATCGTTTATACTGTCTAAGTGTTGGGCAGAGGCCGGTATAGAGGTTAAAAATAAAATTACTAAAAAAAAAGTCCTCACCTTGATTATTTGTTTATATTACCTTAAAAGAAAGCCATAAAAAAAGGCAATCCGCTTTACCGAATTGCCTTTATTTTTATAAACTTGTTTAAACTTTTTAGCAAATCGAAAAAGTTTACGAGTTCTATAATAAAAATCTACTTAACATTGTCTAAAGCATTCCCTCTTATGGTGGAATAATTTATTTTTAGTGCATTGATTTCTCGTAATTGTTGTTTAATATCCGTAATAGTGCCTACATTAGATTTTACATCAGCTTTTATAGATGTAGTAAGCAATGGTATTTCTGCTTCTGAATGTGCAGCACGTTCAGAAAGGATAAAAGCCGGTATATCTTCTACATTAGATATTCTGTCATTAAGCTGAATTTTATCTCCTGATGAACTACCGTCTTTGGACTTACTTACGTAGATAAAACTTACCAGACTTTTTCTTTCCAGTTTTTGCACTTGATCCGCCTTAGGTAATTTAGGAGGCTTTATTTTTAATTCTGTTTCTCTCATGGTAGTACTTACCATAAAGAAGAATAAAAGCATAAATACAATATCAGGTAAAGATGCCGTTGAAATTCCCGGCATGCCTTTTTTCTTTTTTTTAAACTTTGCCATAAATCTTTATTTTGTAGGTTCTGCCTCAGATATAATTTGAGGATATATATTCTCTTTTATCTCATCTTGCTGAATGCTCGTCAATTTATCAAAATCACGGCCAAATTTCTCATTGGCATATCTGTCACGCAATTCTGAATAAGCAGCTACCAGTTCGTTCTGCACTGCTATATACATTGCGTAAGATGTACCTCTGTCACTTTGCAATGAGATAATAGCTTTCTTTGGATGATCCGATGAACTAGGGTCTTTATCACCTTGACACCAGGTACAGGGAGGTATATTTTCCTTTTGTAAATCTGCAGCTGTTCCACCACCGTTATCAATAAATTTCATGGCAGCTTCCCGTAAATCTCCTATTTGCATGTAGGTCTCTCCTTCTACTAATATTTCGTCATTTCGGTTAATGTTAACCTCAAAAACGTTTTTCTCTTTTAAAACAGGAGGCTTTACGTTAGGATCTTGTTTTTCCGGTAATTTTCTTGAAATACCGGTATCCACATCCATTGTAGTAGTTACCAAAAAGAATATTAATAGCAAGAAAGCTATATCCGCCATAGAACCGGCATTAATTTCATTTGAACCTCTTCTTGCCATAATTTTTCTATTTATTCGTTAAACTTTTTACAAAACCAAAGACTATAGCCAAAATACCTAATACACCTAAAATCCCGGTGTAAGTAATCAGTGTTCCCACCCATTTGGCCGTATTTTTAGCCTCTTCTATGGGTAATATTCTATCACCGGATTTTATTTGCATTGGCTGTCCAGAAGCATTTAAAGGGATGCTGTCTGAAGACACAAAATAAGCAATTGCAAACAATACTGCAAGAATAACTATATTTACAAGTGCTTTTTTTAATGCAGCCGGATTGGCAATTAATTCTATTATAGAGATGATAACCGCTATTACTGCTGTGGCTATTAACAGATAGAATGCATAAGATACCATAGTGCCACTTGCACTATCTACATTTTCATCACCATCTGCCATACCTACCATTATTAGAAACACTATCCCAAGTATTCCTATAATGGCTGTAATTATTGTTAATATTTTAGTATTCATCTGTTCTTATTTTTTGTGTCTGATTAGTAAATCAACTAGTGCAATAGAAGCATCTTCCATTCTGTTTACAATGCCGTCTATTTTAGAGATAATATAATTGTAGAAAATCTGTAAGATAATGGCTACAATCAAACCAAATACAGTAGTTAATAAGGCCACTTTAATACCTCCTGCCACAACAGATGGCGAAATATCACCGGCTGCTTCAATAGAGTCAAAAGCGGAAATCATACCTATTACCGTACCCATGAACCCAAGCATTGGTGCTAAGGCAATAAACAGGGATAACCATGAGATATTTTTTTCTAATAAGCCCATTTGTACTCCACCATAACTCACTACTGCTTTTTCTGCCTGGTCAACACCTTCGTCCATTCTGTCTAAACCTTGGTAAAAAATGGAAGCAACAGGCCCTTTTGTGTTTCTACAAACTTCTTTAGCAGCTTCTACACCACCTGAAGAAAGAGCTTCATCTACATTTTTCACTAATTTATCCGTATTAGTAGAAGCCATATTCAGATAGATAATTCTTTCAATAGCTATGGCTAAACCCAAAATAAGTGTAATTAATACGATACCCATAAACATGGGGCCACCTTCAATAAAACGCTGTTTTAATTCTTGGTGGAAAGTTTTGTTTTCCGTAGCAGCTTCATCAGCAGCTGCCTGCTCTGTTTGAACGGCAGTAGCCGCATAAGTAGTTTGAACTGTTCCTAAAAATAATAATCCTGACAAAGCAAGGATGGTAAGTAGTCTTTTCATTGTTTGAAATCTTGGTTAATAATTATGTTAACGGGGTTAAAGATATAAATTTTTTCTTAAAAAAAATAACATGGCGGAGAGAAAGGGATTCGAACCCTTGTTACAATTTCTTGTAAACACGCTTTCCAGGCGTGCACCTTCAGCCACTCGGTCACCTCTCCAGATTGGCCTATTATTTAGTTTTAGGGCATCAAATAAAATAAAAATTATTGAATTCTAAAAATTTTAGGCCTACAAATAACAAATAAATTCTAAGTGAGCTCTCCTCTGATAGGTGTTTCAAAAATACTCTTAAATTTATAAGGGTCTGTTTTTTTGGCTAATAAGTACATTAATTTGGCTATAGCCGCTTCTGTTGTGATGTCTTTTCCACTTATTACACCTATGTTCTTTAGTTGAATGCTGGTTTCGTATTGCCCCATAATAACACCACCACCTATACATTGGCTCACGTTAATAATGTGTATTTTATTTTTTATGGCATTTTCCAGTTTTCTTAAAAACCAGAAATTAGTAGGAGCATTTCCGGCACCGTAAGTTTCCATGATAACAGCTTTTAATCCCTCTGTATTGAGTATAGCAGTAATGGCTTCTTTGGTTATGCCCGGAAAGAGTTTTAAAACAGCTATGTTATGGCATAATGCTGTATGAAACCTGGTTTCTAAATGGTAATTGGGTTTTAACAAAAAAGGCTTGTAAAATTTTAAGTGTACGCCGCTTTCTCCAATAGGTGGATAATTAGGTGAGGTAAATGCTTCAAATTGCTCTGCATTTACTTTGGTAGTACGGTTAGCCCGATATAATTTATATTCAAAATACAGGCATACTTCTGTAACCATCGGTTTATTGTCTTCATTTTTAGAGGCCGCTATTTGAATAGCAGTAATCAAATTTTCTTTGGCATCGGTGCGTAAGTCACCAATGGGAAGTTGAGAACCGGTAAAGACTATGGGTTTTTTAAGATTTTCTATCATAAAACTTATCGCCGATGCCACGTATGACATGGTATCTGAACCTGTTAAAATCACAAATCCATCCTTATTCTTATAGTTATCCGTTAATATTGCTATTATTTTTTTGTAATAACTGGTATTCATGTTTGAAGAGTCTATCGGTACGTCAAATGAGATGGTTTCTATTTCGCAGTCTATTTGTTGTAATTCCGGTATGTTCTTGTAAAGATTATCAAAATCCAATGGGATTAGTGCTCCGGTGTCATAGTCTTTCACCATGCCAATGGTACCCCCGGTATAAATTAGTAATATCTTAGTTTTTTGTGTCATATTGTCATTTGGCTGATTTCTGTGCACAATATATCTATATTTCATGTGCCAATAAAAATTTTGGTACGAAAAATGTAACTACATTTTAAATTATGTGTATTTTTAGAAAATTTTAAATTGATAATATTATGTTAGGATATTATGTAATAATTGGAGTAATTGCCTTAGTGAGTTGGTTGGTAAGCAATCAGCTAAAACGAAAATTTAAGTATTATTCCAAAGTACAACTCAGAAACGGGATGAGCGGTGCAGAAATTGCTCAAAAAATGTTACACGATCACGGTATAAAAGATGTGGAAGTAATTTCTACTCCCGGTATGCTCACAGATCATTATAATCCACTCAAAAAAACAGTAAACCTAAGTGAAGGTGTTTATAATCAACGTAATGCTGCGGCTGCGGCTGTGGCGGCTCATGAATGTGGCCATGCGGTGCAGCATGCAAAAGCTTACCAATGGTTACAATTACGTTCAAAATTGGTGCCTGCGGTAAATATAACTTCAAAGTTTTCCACTTGGCTAATTATAGGTGGTATTATTTTGGGTGCCGCCTCCGGAAATACAGGCTTAGGTTTTTACATAGCTATTGCCGGCCTTATTTTTATGGCGATAGGTACCTTATTCGCCTTTATTACACTCCCTGTAGAATACGATGCCAGTAACCGGGCATTGGCTTGGCTAAAAAATAGAAACGTGGTTACCCCTGACGAGTACAAAGGTTCTGAAGATGCCTTAAAATGGGCGGCCAGAACTTATTTGGTAGCGGCAATAGGTTCTTTGGCTATGTTGTTGTATTGGGCATTACAGATATTGGGAAGTGATTAACGTTTATTGCAGTGCAGGGTTATGAGTTTGGAGGTGTTTTGGTATAACTCTGTATTCCATACGTTTTGGGCATTGGATTGATAGAAAATTCAGTTTTTTTTGGATGCGTAGTATGGCATACTGCTACTTTGAATACTGCCAATTCATCTAAAGTCCTTCAATTTTAATCTGTCGGTCTATTTGCTGGTCCAGAGAAATAAAAGTCTCGGTTCTGGAAACACCGTCTATGGCTTGAATTTGCTTGTTGAGTACTTGCATCAAATGTTCGTTGTCCTTGCAAAGAATCTTTACAAAGATGGCATAATTTCCGGTGGTATAATGACTTTCAATCACTTCGTCTATGCTTTCCAGTTTTTTTATAGCATCTTTATAAGTAGCCGTTTTATCTAAAAAAATTCCTACAAATGCCAACGTCTTATAACCTAAAATTTTCGTATTTAGAATAAATTTAGACCCGGCCAGTAATCCGGAATTTTCTAGTTTTCTTAAACGTTGATGGATAGCAGCTCCTGAAATACCTACCTGTTTTGCAATTTGAAGCAAAGGTGTTTTAGCATCTTGCATTAGGTTTTTTAGGATGATTTTATCTATGCCATCTATGTGTAGGTCTTTCTGTTTCATGGTAAAGTTTAATCCAGAAATTAACCCCTAAAGTGTAAAATATTCTTTAGGGATTATAGGATTATTCATCTTTCATACTGAAATCTTCCATAAATCTGGTGGTATAGTTTCCGGCCAGATAATCCGGATGGTCCATTAGTTTTCTATGGAATGGAATGGTTGTGGCAATACCTTCTATTACAAATTCATCCAAAGCCCTTTTCATTTTGTTAATAGCTTCTTCTCTGGTCTGTGCTGTAGTTATTAGTTTAGCAATCATAGAGTCATAGTTGGGCGGAATGGTATAGTCGGCATAAACATGTGTGTCTAATCTTATGCCGTGGCCGCCGGGCGAGTGTAAGGTGGTAATTTTACCGGGCGAAGGCCTAAAGCCATTATATGGGTCTTCAGCGTTAATGCGGCATTCTATGGAATGCAGTTTAGGTACATAGTTTTTGCCGGAAATAGGTACTCCTGCGGCAACTAGTATTTGTTCTTGTATAAGGTCAAAATCAATAACCTGCTCTGTAATAGGATGCTCTACCTGAATACGGGTATTCATTTCCATAAAATAGAAATTCTTGTGTTTGTCCACTAAGAATTCTATGGTGCCTGCCCCTTCGTATTTAATGTATTCAGCAGCTTTTACGGCGGCTTCACCCATTTTTTTTCGTAATGTGTTGGTCATAAACGGAGATGGCGTTTCTTCCGTTAATTTCTGATGCCTTCGTTGTATAGAGCAATCCCTTTCGGACAAATGGCAAGCCTTTCCGTAGCTGTCACCAACAATCTGTATTTCAATATGCCTTGGCTCTTCTATCAGTTTTTCCATGTACATATTACTATTGCCAAAAGCTGCTTTGGATTCCTGTTTTGCAGAGTCCCATGCATCTTTTAAATCTTCTTCTTTCCAAACAGCACGCATACCTTTTCCGCCACCACCTGCAGAGGCTTTTAGCATTATCGGATAACCAATTTCTTTGGCTATTTTTTTGCATTGCTCAAAATCCTCAATTACACCATCACTTCCCGGAATACATGGTACACCGGCTTCTTTCATAGTAGCTTTTGCCGATGCTTTATCACCCATTTTTTCAATCATTTCGGGTGAAGCACCTATAAATTTTATACCGTGTTCATCACAAATTTTAGAAAATTTTGCATTTTCCGACAGGAAGCCATATCCCGGATGAATGGCATCTGCATTCGTAATCTCAGCAGCAGCAATGATATTGGACATTTTTAAGTACGATTCGCTACTTGGAGGCGGTCCTATACACACCGCTTCATCTGCAAATCTAACGTGCAAGCTTTCGGCATCTGCTGTGGAATAAACGCCCACAGTTTTTATCCCCATTTCCTTGCATGTTCTGATAACACGTAGAGCTATTTCGCCCCGGTTAGCTATTAAAATTTTCTTAAACATAATGCAATAGGTTGTTTTACGAAGGATCTACTAAAAATAAGGGTTGTTCAAATTCTACCGGAGTGGCATCCTCTACCAGAACTTTAACTATTTTTCCGGATATTTCAGACTCTATTTCATTAAATAACTTCATAGCTTCTATAATGCAAACCGTATCACCTACATTAATATTACTGCCTACTTCCACAAATAGGGGTTTGTTAGGTGAAGGCCTTCTGTAGAAGGTTCCAATAATTGGGGATTTAATTGTAAGATATTTTGCGTTTTCGTCACCGGACTCTTTTTCTTTACTCACGGCAGGCTGTGGTGCCAAAGCTTGCGGGGTAGGGGCGATTTGTGGTTGTATTTGTTGCGGTATCGGGGCAGCTGTTTGTTGAACTATGGTAGTCTTAGCTTCGTCTAATCCTGTTTTGATGGTAATTTTAACATCGTCCATTTCTAACTTTACTTCATTAGCACCGGATTTAGCAACAAATTTAATTAAGTTTTGAATATCTTTTAAATTCATAAAAATAACTTTAGTGGTTAATTAAAATTATAAGCCCATTTTAGGTATATGGCTCCCCAAGTGAAGCCTCCACCAAAAGTAGCGAATATTATATTGTCTCCTTTGTGGAGTTGGTTTTCGTAATCTTCCATTAGAAGCGGTAAGGTAGCCGAGGTGGTATTACCATATTTGTGAATATTTATCATCACCTTTTCCATAGGTAGATTCATTCTGTTTGCAGTAGCCTCAATAATTCTCTTATTTGCCTGATGCGGTGCAAGCCATGCCACATCATTATGGCTGAGATTATTCCTTTTCATTATCAGAGCACTTACATCGGCCATATTGGATACAGCAAATTTAAATACGGTTCTGCCATCTTGGTACACGTAGTGCTTTCCTTCTTTAACTGTTTGTATAGAAGCCGGTAAGACCGAACCGCCGGCGACTACTTTTAAAAACTCTCTTCCGTTGCCATCACTTCTCAGATATTCATCTTGTAAGCCTAAGCCTTCTGTATTGGGCTCAAAGAGTACTGCACCTGCACCGTCACCAAAGATAATACAAGTAGCTCTATCTGTATAATCTATCATAGAAGAGTTCATATCTGCTCCTACCAGCAACACTTTTTTGTATTTACCGGATTCTATATATCTTGCTGCTACTGACATACCGTATAAGAAACTGGAACAAGCTGCCTCTAAGTCAAAAGCGAAAGCATTTACAGCTCCTATTTTTGCAGCGGTATAAGCAGCGGTAGATGCAGCTTGCATATCAGGAGTAGCAGTACTTACTATTACAAGCTCTATTTCTTTAGGGTCTAGTCCGCTTTTTTCTATAAGATTTTTACTGGCTTTTATTGCCAGATAGGAAGAGCCTTTTCCGGGTTTTTTTAGAATTCTTCTTTCTTTAATTCCTGTTCGGGTAGTAATCCATTCGTCACTCGTTTCAACCATACTTTCCAGCATTTTATTGGTTAAGACATCTTCGGGTAAATATTTTCCAACAGCTGTTATAGCGGCGGTAATTTTTGTCATAAATACGTTTAGTTTGGGCTGTTTTCTCTAAAACAGTATTCAAAGTAATGAAAATTATTTTAGTTTTTACTGAAAAAAAGTCTAATTTTAACTAAATTTCACAAAAAAACATAAAAAAACCCTCATTTTGAGGGCTTTTTTTACATAAAAAAATTTTTATACCTCAGCCTCAGTGTTATCTATAACTACTTGACCTCGATAGTATAATTTATCTTCATGCCAGTGTGCCCTGTGGTACAAATGGGCTTCACCTGTAGTAGGGTCTGTAGCTATTTGCGGCATTTTGGCTTTATAATGTGTTCGTCTTTTATCTCTTCGTTGTTTAGAGGTTTTTCTTTTAGGATGTGCCATTTTCTCTCGCTTTAAATATTTAAGTAAGTTCTTTTAGTTTTTCCCATCGTGGGTCTATAGAGCTATTATTTTTATTTTCTTTTATTTGTATTTCTTTTAGTTTATCCAGTACCGGTGATTGCAATGTGCCGTCTTCAATTCCGGGATGTACTTTTTTTATAGGAATAGCTAATACTATCATCTCGTAGATATACTGTGAAACATCTATTTGATAGGTTTCGTGTGGTACAATAAGTATATCTAAAAATTCATCGTTATATTCCTGACCAAATTTTACTACTAAATTCAGTGTTCCTGTAATAGGTTGCCAGAATAATTCATTGCTAACGTCACATTGTAATTGTACTTTTCCGGTAACTTTAAAGTGTAAATCTAATAGAGTACTTTTTTTAATAAGTTGTAAATCTATCAGTAAGTCGGCATTTTGAATTTCTTCAACAGGATAAACTTCAAAGAACTGATTGTTAATTTTGTAATTAAAATTATGTACCCCTTCTTTTAATCCTCTAAAAGATACGACATAATTTTTTGCCTTCATACCACTCACAAAATTAAGCGTGCAAATGTAATAAATTATAATTAAAAATTACAAATTATTTCTCATTCTTTAGAGCATTCTCACTGAATTGAAGATATGTTTCCCTGTTTCTGTAAATATCTAAAGCGGTATAGACGGCTTCTTTAAAAGAGTTGTGGTCTGCTTTGTTCAAGCCGGCTATATCAAATCCGGTACCGTGATCCGGAGAAGTCCTTATTTTATCCAGTCCTGCAGTAAAGTTTACCCCGCCACCAAAGGCTATGGTTTTAAATGGTCCTAGGCCTTGGTCGTGATACATAGCCAAAACACCGTCAAATTTAGTGTAAGTATCAGATCCAAAAAAGCTATCTGCCGCATAGGGGCCGTAAACAAGTTGGCCGTTAGATTGGAATTTTTCTAAAACAGGGGTTACTATTTTTTGGTCTTCACTGCCAATAAGGCCATTATCTCCGGCATGTGGGTTTAAACCCAACACAGCTATTTTTGGCTTTTTTATGCAAAAATCCCTAACTAAGCTGTTATACATAATATTTACTTTTTTTTCTATTAACTTCGGTGTTATGGAGGTTGCTATTTCTGACACGGGAATATGGCCGGTTATTAATCCTACTCGAAGCGATTTTGACATTAGAATCATAAGGCTTTCGCCGGAAAGTTGATTTTCTAAATATTCTGTATGGCCATTAAATTTAAAAGTTTCAGATTGGATGTTGTGTTTGTTGATAGGTGCGGTTACCAGCACATCAATTTTATTATTTAATAAAGCTTTGGTGGCGGCTTCTAAGGAAAGCAGTGCGTATTTGCCACCTGTGTTGGTTTTTTTTCCAAAAGTTACCTCTGGATTATCATGCCATACGTTAACCAAATTAATTTTATTATCAATAGCATTTTTAGCATTTCTGCTGCCTTGCGTTTGAATGTTTAGCTTTAGTTGATTTTTATGAATGTTTAGTGTTTTGTTAGATCCAAAAATGACAGGCGTACACAGTTCTAGCATACGGCCATCTTCAAAAGTTTTTAAAATTACTTCTATTCCTATTCCGTTTATATCTCCTAAAGAAATACCCACTTTTAATGGCTTGCTATTGTTCATACCTCAAAATAATTATTATTTTTGAATTGCAAAACTACACAATTAATCTTTATTTATGTTTACCGGTATAGTAGAAAGCTTAGGCGAAATAGTACAGATAGAAAAAGATTGTAATAATTTGAATTTTACAATTAAGAGCAGCCTGATTCACGAGTTGAAAATAGATCAGAGCATAGCTCATAACGGAGTTTGTTTAACGGTTACAGATATAAACCTTTCAGACAGTACTTATGCGGTAACCGCTATAGAAGAAACACTTGTTAAAAGTAATCTTAAAGATTTGAAGACAGGTGATTTTATCAATTTAGAACGCAGTATGCGGTTAGGTGATCGCTTAGACGGCCATATTGTACAAGGCCATGTAGATACTACGGCTGTTTGTACGGGAATAAAAAATAACAATGGGAGCTGGATGTTTGATTTTGCATATAAAGACAACACTTTAGTTACTATTGAGAAAGGTTCTGTTACAGTAAATGGTGTGAGCTTAACCGTAGTTAACAGTAAAAAAAATCAATTTAGTGTAGCTATTATTCCTTATACTTACAGTCATACAAACTTTAAGGCTTTAAAAGTAGGCGATAACGTAAATATAGAATTTGATGTAATTGGTAAATATGTAGCGAGGCTTATAGGGAAGTAGGGTTATTTTTCTAAATCTCTGACTTTTTTAATGCCATAACCAATGCCCAATACTATTAAAACGGCTATTCCACCATCAATTGGTCTGCTGGGTGGCGGACATGGCTGTGACGGACACGGCGGAGAGTTTTGAGCAAAAATACCTGTGGAAAACAAGATAAATGCGATTATAAGAAATGATTTAATCAGTTTACTCACCATATATTTATCTCTTTTTATTTGCAGTAACGTATTTTTTTTTAATTAATTGCAAAGATATGAATTCTTTTTCTTTAAAAATTAATTAATATTGTTTTTATTTAAGTTTTACACTTAAGATAACAAAAACAAATATACTAATATAATCTAAAGACTTTCTAAATATTAAATTAAAATACACAATCCGTTTTGCAATTACAAACTTAGCAAAAAACACTAACAAATTTTATATTTAATTTTTGCTTAAACTACAAAAGTTTGTTATTGTGTGTTATTTTTTTACAAATACACTTTAATATTTTAAGCCATTTGGGCAAAAAGTCATTCCGAAATGAACGTTTTGTTAAATCTTGCGTTCTTTTTAGATAGGCTTCTTGCTTACTATCTTTTATTTCAAAAAAGTGGACCCAGAAGGGCTCGAACCTTCGACCCCCTGATTATGAGTCAGGTGCTCTAACCAGCTGAGCTATGGGTCCTGATTTGGGGTGCAATATTAATACTTATTTAATGAAATTACAATAAAATATAAAATTTCTTTTTTCTTTCGGGATTTCCAAAAACACTATTCCTGATAGTTAATTATCTCTGCTTTAGGTAGATGTAGATATTTGTGATGAAGGCATTTGTAAGGTAAAAAGTTTTACACCTTTCTTCCCATAAGACTAATGGCAAATTGCTTTAAAGATTGTTTTTTATTACTACTTATTGAAAGTTTATCGAGATAAGTAATGGCCAAATCTGTGTATTTGCTTACTTCATTTTTTATTATTTTGTCAATTTTGTACTTGTTAAATAAGCTGATAACTTTTTCTGTTTTTTGGTTTTTGGCAGTTTGGTCTTGATAGAGTTGAAATAACAGACTTTTGTCTTCAGCATTTGCTATAGATAATGTTTTTAGATATAAAAAAGTTTTTTTGTTACTTAGAATATCACCTCCTTTTTGTTTGCCAAAATCCGTTTTGCCATACACATCTAAATAATCATCCTGTAACTGGAATGCCAAGCCCAGATTTAATCCAAAATGGTATATATTTTTACAATCGCTGTTATTGGCATTAGCTACAATAGCACCAAATTCCAGAGCTGCACCAATTAAAACAGAAGTTTTTAGCTTAATCATTTTAATATAATCCGCTACGGTTACATCATTTCTGGTTTCAAAATCAAAATCATATTGTTGGCCTTCGCATACCTCTATAGCTGTTTTATTGAGTAAACAGGTCAACTTCTTATAGGTACTATCGTAGTGCTCTAAGTGTTTATGTGCCATTACCAGCATGGCATCACCTGATAAAATTCCGGTATTTAAATTCCATTTTACATGCACCGGTGGTTTTCCTCTCCTCAGCGGGGCAGCATCCATAATATCATCGTGTATTAGAGAAAAATTGTGAAACATCTCTACTACAAAAGCTGCCGGTAAAGCCTCTTTTGGTTTGCCGTTAAAAATATCACAAGCCATTAAAGTAAGTACAGGCCGTAATCGTTTTCCGCCCAATTTTAAAATATAATCTATAGGGTCATAAAGATTTTTGGGTTCTTTTATTGAAAAATTATGATTTAGATAATCTAAAAATAAAGTTTTATAGGTGTTTATTTCCAAGGTAAATTATTTAGAGTGTAAAAATAGTAGAATACCAGTGAAGTGAAAAATAATTGTGATAAATTTAAAAAAACTTTGGAAACTTATTTTGTTTATAAAGTTTATTGCTTTAGTTTTGCCCTGTTATGAAAGCAAAAATTTTACAAACGGCTACGGATTTATTTCTCAATTACGGTTTTAAAAGCGTAACTATGGATGATATTGCTGATAATCTGGGCATTTCAAAAAAAACCATATATCAGCATTATAAAAATAAAACAAAATTGGTAGAAGCTACCGTAATGAATACGTTTGGTTTTATAAATAAAAACATTGATGCCATTTGTGCATTAAACAAAAACCCGATTGAAGAGGCATACGAGATAGAAAATTTTATTCAGGCCCATTTAAAAGAAGAAAGAACATCATCACAGTATCAGTTGAAAAAATACTATCCAAAAATATTTAATACGCTATACAAGATGCAGTTTGAGTCAATTACTTCTTGTGTTTCTGATAACTTATCCAGAGGTGTGACAATGAATCTATACCGTGCTGATATTGACATAGATTTTATAGCCAAATTGTTTTTTAATACTATGATTTCGTTAAAAAATCAGGAATTATTTCCCTTAAAGCATTATTCCGTAAATACTTTGATGAATAATTATTTAGAATATCATCTTAGGGCAATTTGCACTCCAAAAGGGATAAGGATATTGTGTAATGTAATAAATAAACAAATGTAGCACTAATATTAAAAGACATTGATAAAATTGCCTTTGTCAGTTCCATCTGTTTTAAAAGTAATTTTATTTATATAAGAAGAATTTAAAAACATGAAAGGACAATTTTTTAAAGGATTATTACTTATTATCCTTGCTACCGGTACAATTTATGCTCAAGATAAATCCCTAACCCTGTCACTACAGGAGGCTATTGATTATGCCTTGGAAAACAATAGAAATGTGCAGAACGCAAAGAAAGATGTAGTTGTTGCAGAAAAGCAGAGGTGGGAAGTTATTGCTACGGGGCTGCCTCAGATTAATGCGGCAATTGACTATCAATATTGGTTAAAACAACAGGTGTCTCTACTTCCTGCGGCTGCTTTTGATAACACAAAAAGTGTGGTGGACATAGTTAATAAATATTTTGATGCCACACAAACCAATTTTGATATTAGTACCCCACAAGGATTTATCCCCATAAAATTCGGCACAAAACAAAGTATGACTGCTACGGCTACGTTGAGCCAGTTACTTTTTGACGGCTCTTATCTGGTTGGTTTACAATCAGCTAAGGTCTTTTTGGAGATTTATAAAAACTCAAAAGACAAAACGGATTTAGAAATCCGCAAAGCTGTAATAAATGCTTACGGAAATGTACTTTTAACCGAAGAAAGCGTAAAGATACTTGAAAAAAACAAGAAAGTTTTAGAAAACAATTTAAATGACACTAGAAAAATTTACGAAAACGGCCTTGAGGAAGAGGAGAGTGTAGAGCAGTTGCAGATTACCTTATCCAGTATTATTAGTAATTTAAACAATACAAAGCGGTTACAGGCATTGGCTTACAAAATGCTCAATATCACCTTGGGTACCGGTTTAGAAACCAGTACCATTTTAACGGATGATTTAGAATCGCTTACGCAAGAAAATATTACTTTGGATTTATTAAGTACGTCATTATCTTTAAGCGAAAACATTGATTTTAAAATAGCGGCAAATGAAACCAGATCCAAAGAACTGTTGCTAAAATTAGAGAAAAGCAAAGCCCTGCCTAAGCTTACCGCTTTTGTTAATGGCGGATATATGGGGAATAGTGGAACCTTTACCTTTCTGGATAAAGATCAGCAATGGTTTGGCTCTTCATTACTGGGCGTAAAGTTAAATATTCCAATATTTAGTTCAGGAATGCGAAGTGCCGCTACCCAGCGAGCCAGAATTAATTTGGAAAAAGCCAAGAACAACATGACCGAAGTTGAACAACAATTGCAACTGCAGGTAGCTACAGCCAGAAGCGACTATCAGTTTGCCATAGAGGAATACAGTAATAAAAAGGAAAATTTACAACTAGCCGAAAGGATAGAACAAAAGAACCAAACAAAATTTTTTGAAGGTGTAGGATCCAGTTTTGAACTCAGGCAGGCTCAAACACAGTTATATACTGCACAACAGGAGTTTTTACGAGCTATGCTTGCCGTGATTAATAAAAAGGCGGAATTGGAAACAGTGTTGAATACGCCGGTTGTCAAAAATTAATTAAATGGGTTTATTTATGTAAAGAGTTTATAAGTTTAAAGGAATTGTGAATTTATCCGATGGGGTATTTACTTTTTCAGATGAAAAAAATAAAAATCAATATTATGAGATTGTTCTCCTTAAGATATTTGGCAAAAAATAAAGCGAGGTTTAAGGAAATTATGCATTAATGAATAAAGTTAATCTTTGTAAAAACATACTAACGATAAACACATAAACTCAATAATTTAAAATGTAAAATAAAAATGAAAAATATAACTTCAATAATGCTTATCGCTTTGGTTCTCATATCGTGTGGTGGGGATAAAAACCAATCTGTGGAGGCCGTGATGGAAAGTAATAATTTAGAGAAAATAAGAGCGAAAAGAGCAGAATTGGTTACACAACAACAGGAGTTAGATGAGCAATTAAGTCTGTTAGACGAGAAAATCTCTGAATTGGATACCGTTAAGCACGTACCGCTTATCACCACCATAACTGCAAAACCTGAAGTTTTTAGGCACTTTTTGGAATTACAAGGGAATATAACTACCAAAAACCTTCTTGTTTTGTATCCGGAGTTTTCGGGAGTATTGTCAAAAATATATGTAAGGGAAGGGCAATCCGTTGCCAAAGGGCAATTGTTAGCAAAAATAGACGATGGCGGTTTGAGCCAGCAAAAAGCCCAAATGGAAATTCAGGCGGCATTAGCCAAAACTACTTTTGAACGCCA
>PDWJ01001939.1_pt1 | contig 23406 bp, 22 predicted proteins | sample 1430881 | NCBI WGS metagenome assembly PDWJ01 (sample SAMN01162460, study PRJNA174530) | Oral metagenome, whole genome shotgun sequencing project. | biome: Marine environment; feature: Marine mammal; material: Swab sample of the gingival sulcus; isolation source: swab sample of gingival sulcus... | reverse complement strand
CTTTGTGGTTGATTTTTTTTCACCACAAGGACACGGGCTTGACGGAGTCAAGACACGAAGCTGTGTGTAGTTTTGCAGCAAGAAATACCAAGAAACAAGAGGCATAAACATGATACGCTGGGATTTCAAACTACCAATTAAACCATGAAAATCCTTGTGGACTTTGCGACTTTGTGGTTGATTTTTTTCACTACAAGGACACGGGCTTGACAGAGTCAAGACACAAAACTGTGTTTGGTTTTACTGCAAAAAACACCGATACGGAAAGGACTTTATGATTGATTTCCTACTTTCGGCATAAGAAATGGGGAATGAGTACCCCTCACCTTGTTGAATTTGAGCTAGTTTTCAACATGAAACACATGCAATGGCGCGATACTCGTTGAAAAGTTAACACGAAGCCCTTTGCGTTTAAATGGATTTCTTCTTCGAAAATTTGTACATTAGTCATTCATTAATCCTGACCGTATGATTGAAAACATTCGCTTTCAGAAAGATGAAGAATATATTGAAGTAAAAGACGGAAAGTATTTCGTTAATATCAATATGTCTACCCAAGAAACAGAAGAGAACATTCTTATTGATCTCCCCTCACTCGATATTCATTCCTACGCAAGCAGGAAAGACAAAATCCAACAAGAGATTCATGATGCCTGCCTCTCGTTTATCCATCACTGGATCAAACAAAAAGGTGAAGATGCATTCGTGAAGCACATGAAATCACTCGGATTTGAAAAGAAAAGCATCGCAGCGGCCATCGAACCAACTGTTTTTGCTACGCGGGAGTCAACACCCGTTTCAACTGAATCAGACAAAAAAGTTAAGAAATATTCGGAAGAATTCGAATTGGCTTAAACTGTCTCAAGTAGAGAATCGTATACCTTCTCATATTTTTTTACCACCGTATCAAGATCAAACTCACGCGCTCTGGTTTGCGCATTCTGTCGGAACTTGTCTAAGGTTTCAGCATCTTTGAAAATCTTCAAGGTATTTTCTGCCATGTCGTCTACATCTCCAACATCGGACAAATAACCAGTTACACCGTGCACATTGACTTCAGGAATTCCACCTGTATTTGAAGAAATAACAGGAACTCCCACAGCCATCGCTTCCAAAGCGGCCAAACCAAAGCTTTCCGTTTCAGAAGGCAACACGAAGACATCTGAAATTTCCAATACGTGCTGTGTATCTCTTACTTTACCCAAAAATTTGACACGATCACACAATTGTAATTCGCGACACATTTCCTCCAATTTATACCGTTCTGGACCATCTCCAACCAACAATAAACGCGACGGTTTAACCTCATTCACCTGTTTGAAAACATCCAATACATCCTCTACACGTTTTACTTTTCTGAAATTTGAAACGTGACAAAGAACGAATTCATCATCTTCTGCATAGCGTTTACGCATCGAGCGATCGATGCTTCTATAGTCCGCAGGAACACTGATAAAATTCGGGATCACTTCAATTGGACGTGTTGTCGAGAAATGTTTGTACGTATCTTCTTTCAAACTTTTCGAAACCGCTGTCACAGCATCTGATTCATTCAAACAAAACGTAATCACGGGTTCAAATGACGGATCGCGTCCCACCAATGTAATATCTGTACCGTGTAAGGTTGTCACGAATGGGATGTCGACTCCTTGAGATCTCAAAATCATTTTTGCCATAAAGGCAGCAGATGCATGCGGAATAGCATAATGCACGTGCAAAATATCCAACCCTTCATGCTTTACAACGTCAACCATTTTACTGGCCAAGACAGTTTCATAAGGCTGGTATTCAAACAAAGGATAGTCAGAAACAGACACTTCGTGATACGTCACATTCTCCCTAAACGATCCAAGTCGAACCGGATGCGAATACGTAATGAAATGTACGCTATGTCCGTTTTTTGCTAAAGATTTACCTAATTCCGTCGCCACTACTCCACTTCCACCAAAGGTTGGATACAATACTATTCCTATCTTCATACTCTTCTAATTCGTATTTCAAAAATACGGTTTTATCTTTCCTTTAAGCGACGATAAATCCCTAAATCCACAATCTTTACCGCCAGAAAGGCGAAGGGCAAGGCACCAATCACGTCGATGGAGTAATGAGCACGTTGAATCATCAGTAAGATTCCCAGCGAGATAGCCAAAACTGCAAACAACCATTTCCATTTTTCAGTCAGGAAAATTAATAAGCAAATTAATGCCGTATGTCCACTAAAAAATAAATCGGCGTTGAGTGTTCCTTGATAGATGAAGGTGTTTAGAAATGGATCATCGAGATATACAATATTGGCAGGCTCTTTCAATGGTAAGATCGACAAGGTGCCTGCACGGAGAATCAACAATACAGCGTAGGAAAACGCCAGTTTACTCAAGAAAAAAGTGTGCGTTCGGTTAAGAATGATGTAAAGTATCAATGCCCCGTACGTGATCGAAAAAATGGGAATTGACACATCTTTGACGGGTAAAAGCGGAAAAATAGGATCATCGAAGTACCACAACAATTCATCTGCTCTCGCTTCGTGCATGGGTAGAAAAACAGCAAAAAGCATTGCGCATAACAGCAAACTTAGAATAGATAGAATAAGTAGTTTTCGTTGAATAGTCATCGTTTTGCTTGTTGAACCGCCTCATAAATAACACGTTGTATTTCGGTTCGTGTATTCATTTTGACCAATTTCCAATTTTCAGCATCGGGATAAACCCTATTTGACAAGAATACATAATTTACCTGATTTACAGGATCTACCCATGCAACGGTCCCCGTAAATCCTGAGTGACCGAAGCTCGCCATTGACGCGCCTTTGTAGCATGTTCCTCCTTTTCCATCAAGTTTTGGTTTATCAAAACCAGCACCACGACGATTTCGTGAATACTGCTGCTTCGTGTACTTCGCAACAACTTCTGGTTGCATGTATTGCGTGCCTCCATACGATCCTTTGTTGAGGAAAAGCTGCATGATTGCTGCTAAATCGCTTGCATTCGAGAAAAGTCCAGCATGACCTCCTACTCCACCAATCATTGCGGCACCTGGATCGTGGACATACCCATGAACAAGTTGTTTTCTGAAAATCTGATCGTCTTCTGTTGGTGCGATTTGTCGCTTCGGGAAATACTCGAGCGGAGTATAGCGCAAATACTGAAGCCCCATCGGTTTGTACAAATGGTTTAGAGTGAAATCCTCCATTTTCTCTCCCGATTGCTTCTCGATGATCTTTTTGATGAAGTAATACCCTAAATCCGAATACTTGTAACGTCTTGACTTAAGTGGAGTACGCAAAATACGTTGATACATCGTATCGGTATACGCGGCATTGATCCACAAGTTGTTCGCTACAGGAACATTCATTAATTCCGATTTCATCGGAGCGTACCATTCATCACTCGGTTGACCTTCTTTCAAGGTTTTCGTATAAAAAGGAATCCAAGGCGATAATCCCGCTTGATGCGCTAACATGTCCTTCAACAACAAATTCGAATAAGCCGTGCTATCGGTAAGTTCAGGAAGGTATTCTTTCAAGCGAGCACTTAAGTCAAATTTCCCTTCAGAATCGAGTACCATCAAAGAGGAAGTTGAACCTGCAATTTTTGTGATTGACGCAATGTCATACACATCGGTGTTTTGAACCTCTCGCTCCTTCGCGTAGGTATGATATCCGTAAGATTTTCGCCAAATTACTTTTCCTTCAACCGCTACCACTACCTGACAGCCAGGGAAAGCACCTTCATCGATGCCACTTTGAACAATTCGATCGATCTCCAGCATCTTTTGTCGACTGATTCCCAATTCCTCAGGTTGCGATTCTTTCAATCTCCCAGACCACTCTACTTTCACGCCGAAACCACGCTTGTATGTCTCATTCATTGTCATTGGGAGTTCTCCCGAAGAGGCAAAAGTCCCCATCAGAAACTGTCCAACTCGATCTTGCGCAACACTGTGATTTTCATATGCCACCACGACGGATTGAAACTTACTTAAATTCGCATCTTTCAAGCCCAGAGGATTTCCAAAAAATGCCAATACATTCTTTTTATCAGGAAGGTCTGATATCCACTTTTTCCAATTGTTCGGCAAGCCGTAATCATTTCGAGAACGAACCGTATTGCTGTGAAAAGCAGTAATGATCATGTCGTAATCGTCCAACGTGTCTTTCAATCTCCTTTGCGCTTCTTCTACTGAATAAAAATGAAAGTGATCAATTGGAGCTACCAAGTCCATCGATTTGTTCAGTGAACTCGTATTCGTTCCAATACTCACATGGGCAATACGTTGATCAAAGCGCTTGATTGGTAGAGTTTCGTTCTCGTTTTTCAAAACCGTCAGCGCCTTTTCATACACTTGTCGCTTCGCGAGCTCTATTTCATACTCGTTATAGCTTTCGTAGCTTTTCGGGTTGATAATTGCTTTGTACTTTGCATTCAATACTTTCTTACAGCGTGTATCAATTTCATTCAACTCAATATCGCCTGCTTCCACCTTCGCTTTGATGGCTTGAATAGCATCTTCTACACTTTCAGGAAACAGAAGGATATCACACCCCGCTTCAAATGCTTTCACAACTACTTCCGTTTTGCCATAACGATCTGCCACGGCTTTCATGTTGAGTGCGTCACTGATCACCAACCCTTTGAATCCCAATTGCCCTTGCAAGTAGTCTTTAATCACAATCGGACTCAAACTGCTTGGTGTTCCTGTTGAATCGATGGCAGGCACGCTCAAATGAGCAATCATCACACTCGCAGTCCCTGCACGAATTCCCGCTCGAAAAGGAGGAAAATCAATCGCGTCAATTTGTGTAAATGAGTTTTCGACCACAGGTAGATCATAATGCGAATCGGTTCCTGTATCACCGTGCCCAGGGAAATGTTTGATGCTTGTCAATACACCTTGACTTTCCATTCCTTCCACAGCTGCTTTTACGTGTGCTGCGACCTCAATTGGACTTTCTCCAAAAGAACGAAAACCAATAACTGGATTATTCGGATTACTGTTTACATCTGCTACTGGTGCAAAATTCATATGAATACCGATTTCACGACATTCTTGAGCGATCATTTTGGAAACGGTTCGCGTTAACTCTGGATCATTGGCTGCACCAAGTGTATAATTATAAGGAAAACGGTCTTCTCCGAACAAACGCATTTGCACGCCCCATTCAGCATCCATCCCAATCAACAAAGGAATTTCCGCTTTCGATTGAAAACGGTTCAAAATTGTCTTCATATTGATCCGTTGTCCCTGAAAAAAGATCATCCCTCCTACTTGTTGCTCCGTTACAAGAGAGTCCAAATGTTGATAATGTGCTTCACCACGATTGGAATAAGCCGCCACCATGAAAAATTGACCGATTTTCTGTTCCAATGTCATTTTATCCAATTGAGCATTCACCCAATTACTTTGACTTGGAACCTTCACCTCTACTTCTTTGGTTTGAAATGCCAAGGAAAGCGAGATAATCCCACTAAATAGTAGCCCGAACAGAGCGAAATAACGGAAAGAGAGTATTTTGTTCATACATTCAAAAATACGGCTTGTTCTAGTCTTAATCATGTGGATCTTTTTAACTTATCCACAAGTACAGATCAAAAACTTTTCCAAAATAAACCTGTCGCATTGTCACCTCGTCTGTTTCAGGTATGTTTTTTGATGGGATGTTAGTCGTCCAACGAGGGATTAATTGTTAAATTTGATCTACAATTATGAAGTTTCGATTTTTAAATAATACGCTTCAAAATAAGCGTTTTCATTATAACTCAAGGTACTACGACGAGCGTAAAGAAGCACTCGATCAGAAGAAAGAGTACTACAGAAAAATGAGCAATGGCGAATTATCGGATGATGATCGTCGTTCAATGTTCCGTGCCAATCTCAACAGTGAATTGTCACGTGGAGAATACCGACAAAGTCAAAATAGATCCGCAAACATTCGTGTTCTTGTTTTAATTGTGGTGTTGCTCGCATTGGGTTACTTTATTTTTAATGGTGTAAGCGAAGTGGATACCATTGTAAATAATCTTTGGTAGTCAACTATGAGTTTGATACAATTATTACCCGATCACATCGCCAATCAAATTGCAGCAGGTGAAGTTATTCAACGCCCAGCCTCTGTAGTGAAAGAATTGATGGAAAATGCGATTGATGCAGGAGCAACGAAGGTTGATGTAAACATCAAAGAGTCAGGTAAATCGCTTATTCAAGTAGTGGATAACGGATCTGGGATGAGCGCAGATGACGCTCTACTCTGCTTTGAGCGCCACGCAACAAGTAAGGTGCGTAAAGCGGATGACTTATTTTCATTGGTCACGAAAGGATTCCGAGGTGAAGCACTTGCCTCTATTGCGGCCATTGCCCATGTTGAAATGCGTACGAAACTAGCAGATGATGCAACGGGAACGCAGATCAACATTGAAGGAAGTAAAGTGGTCAACAATACGGAGACAGTTTGTCCGAACGGAACATCGTTTGAGATCAAAAACTTGTTTTACAACGTTCCCGCTCGAAGAAATTTCTTGAAATCGAACAAAGTTGAATTTCGGCACATTCAAGATGAATTTGAGCGCGTAGCTTTGGCACATAGCTCGATTCATTTCACGTTAACGCACAACGATTCGGAAATCTACAATTTGATGCTTGGTGTGTTGAGGAAACGTGTTGTAGACGTTTTGGGCAAGAAAACAAACGATCGATTGGTTCCCATTGAGGAGTCGACGGATATCGTAGAGCTTAATGGCTTTGTATTGAAACCTGAGTATGCTCGAAAAACGCGTGGAGAGCAGTTTTTGTTTGTCAACGATCGTTTTTTCAAGAGCACGTATTTCAACCATGCAATTAACAAGGCATTTGAAGGATTACTCAAAGAACGTACGTATGCGAGTTATTTCTTGTACTTAAACGTGGATCCTCAAAAGATTGACGTAAACGTGCATCCCACGAAGACGGAAATCAAGTTTGAAGAGGAGAAGTTCATCTACTCCATCTTGTTGAGTAGCATTCGACAAGCTCTTGGGAAATACAATATTGCCCCTACTTTGGATTTTGAGCGCGAAACAAGTTTTGACTTGCCAATGGACATGAAATCCAAACCCGTAAGCGAACCGGTTATCAAAGTAAATCCAGATTACAATCCCTTCCATAGCACGAGCAATCGGAATACCACCTCTTTTTCGGGTGGATCATCTGGAAAGAAATCGGAAAATTTCTCACAAGCGATCACAAAGCACGGATTCGGAACAAAAGAGACATCATCAGCGGATTGGGAGAACTTTTATACCATCGATGAAGCTCCCGAAGAGGAAGAACCCGCTCCATTAATTGAAGATGAAACGTCTCCGGGAATTTCGCAATTTTTAATAAAAGGCAATTACATCTTTACACCAACGAAGTCAGGATTAATGGTAATCCATGCTCGAAGAGCGTATGAACAAATACTTTACACTGACTTGATTAGTTCGTTCATTACAAGCCCATTACAATCTCAAGCCTTACTCTTTCCAATTGAAAAAGAGTTGTCGAAAAACGAGCTTGTAGCCTGGGAAAGTAACGCCATGATGTTAAAGCAACTAGGGTTTGTTGGTGAAGTGAAAGAAGGTGAATTGCATTTATCTGCAGTTCCGAGCGTTTTGCAAGACGAAACCATTCAAAAAGCATTGGACCGAATTGTAGAAACAATCGCTCATCGAGATATTGAAAAAGGAGAAATTGCCCACGAGTTGGTGCACTCTATTTCGAAATCAGCTTCAATGAAAAAGATGAATTTGAATTCGAAAGAAGCTGTAAATGACATTATTGAGCGTTTGTTCCAATGCGAGAATCATGCATTTACCCCAGGAAATAAAAAGATTATTGACACGCTTTCTTTGGAAGGCATAGACGAAAAATTTAGATAGATGTTTAGAAACATTCCACCGGTAACAAAAAATCTGTTGTTGATCAACATCACGCTATACATTGTGTCGATGGTGCTGCTCAATAGTGGCATTGATCTATTTTACCTACTAAGTGGTCGATACTTTAACTCTGTGTTTTTTGAACCTTACCAGGTCATTACACACATGTTTATGCACAGTAGCACCGACTTCCTGCACTTGTTTTTTAACATGTTCTTACTCTTTATGTTTGGCTCCCACTTGGAACGCATGTGGGGATCGAAACGTTATTTCATCTTTTACATCGCTAGTGGATTAGGTGCATTTGTGCTCTACAATTCTATTGGTGTTTGGCAAATTATGGATCTGAAACAGCAACTTGTTTCCATGGGCTACGACATGACGGAAATCAAATACCGATTACTAGAAGGTGATACCGATAAAATTAGGGTGATATCGGGTACAATCGAAACTCTTCAAGCGTATGCTGATTTTAACTGGAGTCGATTGGTTGGAGCTTCTGGGGCGATTTTCGGACTCCTTGCAGGCTTCGCCATTTTATTCCCGAATACTGAATTGATGCTAATCTTCCCTCCTATTCCGATTAAAGCCAAATATCTGATTGGAGGTTATATCGCGTTCGAAATCTACAATAGCGTCTATGCATCAGGTGACACCATTGCCCATCTTGCACACGTTGGAGGTGCTGTTGTTGGAGCAATTTTCGTTTTGGTTTGGAGAAAAAAAGATCGAACTAATTTTTATTAAGCATGCAACAACAACGTTCCATACTCGATGAATTAAAACACCAATATAACAATGGTGGCATCTTCATGAAGTTGATCTTCATCAACGTGATTGTGTTTTTGGTGATCAACATTTTAGATGTAACAGGGCGACTACTTCAGGGTGATGCACTCATCGTCATCGATTCAATTATCGACAGCGTTTTCACAGTAAAAACGCACCCACTTGCATTCATTAAAGAACCATGGGGATTAATCACCAATATGTTCTCGCACAAAGGATTTTTGCACCTTGCGTTTAACATGCTTCTGCTCTATTCCTTTGGGCGTATGTTTTTGCAGTTCTTTTCTCAAAAACGATTGCTTTACACCTATCTTCTTGGAGGTATTTTCGGTGTACTCTTTGAAATGGGAGCCAACATATTCCCTGCCATTTCTTCCACCTCTGCACTAGGAGCTTCGGGAGCTGTCATGGCGATTATTTTTGCTGTTTCCGCCCATAGACCTAACTTAGAAGCACATCTATTCGGTGTACTCAAGGTGAAATTGATTTATATCGCAGGAGCTTTATTTTTGATTAACTTCTTAAAACTCGGCGTAGACGATGGAGTTGCACGCTTCGCTCACATTGGTGGAGCCGCACTTGGATTGATCTCCGTCCAAAATCTTCAAAGTTCAAATAATATCATCACTATGGCACAACGTTTTGGCGATTGGTTCCGCAGTTTGTTTCGCAAGAAACCAAAGTTAACTGTTAATAAGGGAAATGCCCGACAGATGACGGATGAGGAATACAATGCAGATAAAAAAAGACGTCAAGAACAAACGGATCGTATTCTAGATAAAATCTCAAAATCGGGCTACGAATCGCTCACGAAGAAGGAAAAAGATTTCTTGTTCAAACAGAGTAAATAACACAACTCCTAAACTCCCATGAAGTTGTTAAAACGCATATTCAGATTCAAAACCATTCTGATCATTGGTTCGGTTCTATCTATTGCGTCACTTCTTCTCTCCTATTTAAGTATTTATATTCATCCGGAATCATTTCGAATTCTTCCCCTTTTCGGATTGGCTTATTTGATAATCGTTGGAGTACATCTGCTTCTTTTCATCATCTGGCTATTCATGAAGTCACGGGTATGGATTTTAATCATGTTCGGAACACTACTCTTGGGCGGTCCGCTACATTTCCGGTCTTTTTCTATAGGATGGGATGACGAAAACACGAATAATTCGGAAGAGCTAAAAGTTTTAAGCTACAATGTGCGCTTGTTCGACGTATACAATCAAAATCCAGCAAAGGCACTCGAAAATAAGGAAGCTATTTTTTCATACCTAGAAGATGAAAAAGCGGACATCTATTGTTTTCAAGAATTCTATTACCAGGAAGGATCAGAAGAATACAGAACCATTCCTACACTCACAAAACGGTTAAAAACCCCGTATCATCATTCGCGATTATCTGTCAGCGATTACAAGAAACAATCGTTTGGCGTAGCTATTTTTTCCAAGCATGAAATTATTAGTCAAGGTGAAGTCAGTTTCGATGAAGTAGAAAAAACATTCAATTATTGTGTTTACGCGGATATCGTTTCAAAAAAGGACACAATTCGAGTGTACAATGTTCATTTGCAATCCATTCACTTCCAAAAAGATGATTACGCTTTATTCAGTGAAGACAACCCGCAAGCTTCGAATGAAAATTCTCAAGCCTTTAAATTGATTCGCAAAGTGCTCAATGCTTATCCTGTCCGAGCGAAACAAGCAGAGAAACTGACAAAGCACATGGAGAGCTCACCTTATCCGATTATTGTCTGCGGAGATTTCAACGATGCTCCAATGTCGTATACCTACAATCAATTTCATCGATTTTTGAAAGATGCTTTCCTGAATACCTCATTTGGCATTGGTAGAACCTACGCTGGAAAAGTCCCTGCGGGAAGAATTGACTACATTTTCTATGATGAATCGATGGGTTCTCGTAACTTTGTAATCCAAACGGAAAAATTGAGTGACCATTACGCTATCAGTTGTTCCATTTTCAAAAAGGAATAATGTTAATCGAAATCAACGAACACAATATTGACCAACGCTCCATCGACGAGGTGGTGAAAGCGCTGCAGCAAGGAAAAATCATCATCTTCCCAACCGATACGGTGTACGCTATGGGTTGTGATTTGCGTAACAAGAAAGCACTAAAGCAACTGGCTACGCTAAAGGGAATAAAATTGAATAAGGCGCGCTTTTCGATTATTTGCTCTGATTTAAGCCATCTTTCGGATTATGTCCGACAAATGGATCGCTCCACGTACAAACTGCTTAATCGTTCACTCCCTGGTCCCTTCACCTTCATTTTGGAAGCAAACAATGAAGTTCCGAAGATGTTCGACAACAAGCGAAAGGAAATCGGGATTAGAATTCCGAATAACAACATCGTATTGAATATTGTTGAACAACTTGGAAATCCTTTGGCAACGACTTCTCTGCACGATGATGAAGATGAAATCCTAGATTACTTCGTAGATCCGTACGAAATTTACCAGCGCTACGACTCGAAAGCGGAGATTATTATAGATGGTGGTTACGGAAACCTTGAGGCATCTACAATTGTCGATTGTACAGGAAATGAACCAGAGATTATTCGTCAAGGAATTGGCGAAGTGGAATTTTAACTGCATCAAGTTTTCTTTCTAGAAAAACACGGTTGAGTTACCTATTTCGATTTGTCTCGCCGAATCATGAGCGATCCTCTTCCCTTAACACATCTGTATGATGCTTTAACGTGCGTAAAACCAAAGAAATCATCAAAGCGACAAACAAAATTACACCGTGTGAAACCAACCACTTCGGCTCCCCGAAATAAATCCAGTTTCGTACGAAATCAACAAAAAGAAAGCCGATAATCGCTGCTGAAATTCCTGGGTATTCTCTGCGAAGCAAGGTCTTCACCGAAAAACGCACTTCACTTTTTGCATAATGCTTGAACGAAGGAATAAATGCAGGCGTTTTGAGCGACCACTCGATGTATTCATCGCCAAACTCTCTCTCCAGAAAAACCTCTTCAGAAAATGCAATGCGCTCGTAATACAACCAAAAAAGCAGCGAAACAATGAGGGCAAACCACGGATTTCCAACAAAGCAGACAATTCCAATCCAAATAAAGAAGTTCCCCAAATACAGTGGATGTCGAACCGTAGAATAAATCCCCGTTTGGTTCAGTGCTTTCGCTTCGTGTCCCCATGTATTTCTCCCTGAAGTTTGCTTGGCACTTTTTGCGATGGCTATTGAACGAATCACTTGCCCAAAAAATGTTAACAAAACACTCCCGCCCAACAGAATCCAATACGCCATTTTCGACTTTAGGAAATAGTCATTATCTGTTAAAAAGATAGCTGGCACAGCTATTGCAAAGAGAATCAGCGGAATCTGTCCGCGATGCTTAAACAAAAAGTTGCCTGATTTTTCAAATGAATGCCTTAAAGCCATTGGAAAAGAATGTGTATATTGGCGGATTTCAAATACGAAGTTAATCAGAATTAATAACTACAAATGGCAGAGAAAGAAAAATATGAAATGGATTTCTTGTTGAAAACGTCGATCAAGTCGTTGGACAACATGGTGAGTACTCCAAGCGGGTTGAGTGAGTGGTTTGCTGATGACGTGAATATCAAAGACGACATTTATACATTTATATGGGACGGTAGCGAAGAACAAGCCCGACTTATCACAAAGAAGAATAATGTGCGTGTTCGCTGGCAATGGCTCGAAGATGAGGAAGAAGAACTCGATACGTACTTCGAACTCCGCTATGAGAAAGACCCAATGACGAAATCTGTTATTTTGACCCTGACATCTTTCGCAGAGCCAGATGAGTTGGAAGAATCACGTTTCCTTTGGGAGGAGCAGATCAATCAGTTAAAGCGTAAACTCGGCGCATAAAATACATTCTTGCTTACTGCGTTATCACAGTAATTCAAAACGGCTAATTTGAAACGTCTTTACTATTTTAGTATTCGTTCATTTACGGGACCATTTCTGGTTACCTTCGCCATTTCCATGTTCATTCTCATCATGCAGTTCTTTTGGAAGTACATTGATGATTTGATGGGAAAAGGCCTCTCTATTTCTGTTATTTTGGAGTTGTTATTTTACGTCTCCGCAAGTTTAATCCCTCTGGCACTGCCCCTTGCAATTTTGCTGTCATCAATTATGACTTTGGGGAACTTGGCCGAAAACAACGAACTTACAGCACTTAAATCAAGCGGACTTTCGCTCTATCGAATTTTACGCCCACTAACAGGGATAGTGCTCATCATCGCCCTTTCAACCTTTTATTTCGCGAATTACGTCATACCTGTGGCCAATTTGAAATGGCATGGACTAATTTTCGACATTCAACAAACAAAGATTTCTTCAATTCTAACTCCGGGGACGTACAGCACCGAGTTGGATGGATATGCGATCAAAATTGACGAAGGAACAGACAATACCTTCAAAGGGATTCTCATTCATGATCACACCGACAAAACGGTAATCAAATCTGTACGCGCCAAAGAAGGGAATGTATACAAGTCCGAAAATGGTAAGTATCTCTATTTTGAGTTGGAAGATGGATACGTAATGGAAGAACTCTCGCCCACACCTCCAAATTTCTCTCCAGATGGAAAAGAACACGGAGTTGAGAATACGCGACCGAGCCGACGTTCAACCTTCGACCATGCAACGTACAAAATTGACTTGAGCGGATTCAATCTCGACCGTTCGGATGAAGACATGTTTAAGGACAAGCACGAAATGCTGAATGTCTTCCAAATCAATTACACACTCGATTCCATTCAAAAGAATGCGAAAGGAATCATCCAGAATTTTCAAAAGAATTTGAAGGCAGATCTCCCCTATTTTCTTGCGAAGAACTATAAAGAGAACTCCATTGAAGGGGAAAGAGACCCTCAAATCATGGAAGCTGTCGACACCTTGCTTGTATTTGATCAGCTAACGACAGAGCAAAAGAAATCAGCAATAAATCTGGCAAAATCAAGAATTCGTAGCAAGTTGTCAAACTTGGACGGACAAGCGCGTTTCTTGGAAACGATGGAAATGGACATGAACAAATACCTGATTGAGTTTCATCGTAAATTCTCTCTTACCATTGCCATTATCGTGTTGTTTTTCGTTGGTGCACCGCTCGGAGCCATTGTCCGAAAAGGAGGATTCGGTGCTCCTGTGGTAATCGCAGCGCTACTCTTCATGGTCTATTTCGTATTGATGACAATTGGAGATGGATTGGCAAAATCAGGAACCATCTCTCCTTTCTTGGGTATGTGGTTCTCTTCAATGGTATTGGCGCCCGTCGCACTCTGGTTGATGCATTCAGCAGCCAACGATTCTCCTGTTTTTAGTAAGGAGGCGTGGAAAAAACTATTTCGAATCAAACGACGATGAGAATTCTGTTCTTCACATCAAAACCAATTTACCCGGCAGTAGATGGTGGTTGTTTTGCGAGTCAGCAATTCCTCAAATGCCTTCTTCATGCCAATATGGATGTGAAGTATGTCACACTTTCTACAGATAAACACCCATTTGACAATTCAAAATTCCCCAAAGAGGTAGCAAAAAAAATCGCTCCTGTCGATTATTTTGTGGATACAGCCATTCACCCACTTTCTGCATTTGCGGCACTGTTCAACTCAAGCTCGTACAACGCAGATCGTTTCTACCACAAGGAAGTAGCCGACTTATTAACCGCTTTAATTCAAAACGGAGACTTTGACGGCATTGTGTTCGATAGCCTGTATACGCTTCCCTATTTCGAAGATGTGAAAGCCATTTTCAAGGGCAAAATGATGGTTCGAACGCATAATGTCGAGTTCAAATTGTGGGAACAATACGCAAAAGAAGCCAGCGTTTTGAAAAAATGGTATCTGAATCGTTTAGCAAAGGATTTAAAGCGTTTCGAGTTATCCGCACTAAAAAAAGTGCACGCTATCTTCTCTATTTCGCAAGACGACTCAGAAGTTTTCAGGAATAATGGGATTACTACTTCTATCGTTGAAATCCCTGTGAGTGTCCCTACAGCATTGAACGCGGTAGAAACAACCTCGAACAAGCTGTTTTTCCTTGGAAGTATGGATTGGCAACCCAATATTCAATCGGCGCGAAGATTGATGGAAATGTTGCCCGAATTCAGAAAAAACAATGCACAGCTAGAATTGCATGTAGCCGGTGCGAAGTCCGATGAAGTATTATCAGGACAAGATCAACCAGGATTACATGTACATGGTTTCGTTGACTCTGTGGTAGATTTCATGAGTAATCACGGTGTGTTGGCCGCTCCTATTCAGTTTGCTTCAGGCGTTCGCATTAAATTTCTGGAAGCAATGGCGATGGGAATTCCTGTGGTTACAACTCCTGAAGGAGCACTCGGAATCGATTATACTGGAAAGAATTGTCTGTTTGTTGTGAATAGCGACGAGGAATTTATTAGAGCTATTGCCGAACTGAGTGCGAATCCTGAGAAACGAAAAGAAATCGGACGAAACGCCATCCATTATATCGAGAAAAACCATAATATTGACGCCATAAGTCAGAAAATTGTTGAAACCTTCGAAGCAAACACATAAAAAGAAAGTGCTCATGCTCGTGTCGCGATTCCCCTATCCGCTCGAAAAGGGAGATAAATTGCGTGCGTTTCACCAACTGAAAGAACTCAGCAATCATTTCGAAATAAGACTTTTTGCCTTAACTAATCATGAGGTGAAACCAGAACACTTCGAAAAGGTTCAAGCGTATTGCTCCGAAATTGTCGTTCACCAGCAAAGCTTATTCGAAAAAGGATGGAATTTATTCCGTTCAGCGCTCAATGGAAATCCATTTCAAGTGGGGTATTTCTACAGTAAACGTGCTCAGCAAAAGGTGAATCAATTAATTCAATTAAATAGTTTTAATCATATTTATTGTCAGTTGATTAGAATGTCTGAATATGTAAAAAACGAGCATACTATTCCGAAAACGCTCGACTACATGGATGCACTTAGCGCAGGAATTCAACGTAGAGAGTCGCAGCAGGCATTCTACAAACGTTGGCTCTTCCGATCGGAAGCACGAAGACTGAAGAAATACGAGTCGATGATGTTTGATTTTTTCGAAAACCGAACGATTATCAGCCAGCAGGATCAACAATTGATTATGCATCCGCATGCGAAGCAAATTGTGTGTATTCCCAATGGGATTGATGCTTCTTTCTTTGAGACAATTCAGCAAGAAAAGTCATACGATTTTGTGTTTGTGGGTAACATGAGTTATCCGCCAAACGTGGAAGCCATTGCCTACATCGACAAAAGAATTCTACCGCTCTTTCCAGATAAAACCCTTTTGGTATCAGGCTCTTCCCCATCGAAAAAGGTTCAGAAGATTGCAGCAGAAAATCAACAAATAGAACTAACGGGTTGGGTCGATGACATTCGCAACTCCTATGCCTCAGGACGCATTTTCCTTGCTCCCATGATGATTGGAACGGGAATGCAAAATAAATTACTCGAAGCCATGGCTTTAGGTGTTCCATGCATTACAACACCATTGGCTAACAATCCTATCGGAACAAATAAGAATGAAGAGATTCTCGTTGCTTCCAAACCACAAGAATTTGAAGAGGCCATCCACTTGCTTCTCAGTGATACCAACAAGTACGCAGCAATACAAGAGAAAGCGCGCGCCTTCGTTGAGAAAAACCACCAATGGGACAGCACCACTGCTCGCTTGGTAGAACTCATCGAATCCACCAAGTATTGACTTGAAAGAAATCGGGAATCCTCCCTGTCAACTTAGATTTTTCAAGTAACTTTGTGAAAATTGTCGATCAGACGTATGGAAATCAAATTAAACACGATTGAAGAAGCCATCAAAGACATTCAAGATGGTAAGGTTGTCATTGTCGTGGATGACGAAAACCGTGAAAATGAGGGAGATTTCCTCACAGCAGCAAGAAACATCACCCCTGAAATTATCAACTTCATGGCAACACATGGCCGTGGATTGGTGTGTGCGCCGCTTATTGAGGATGAATGTGATCGTTTGGGATTAAATCTCATGGTTCAGAGCAACTCGGCTGCATACGAAACACCGTTTACAGTTTCAGTTGATTTGAATGGACATGGCTGTACGACAGGAATCAGTGCGAGCGACCGTGCGAAAACGGTAAAAGCATTGATCGATCCAAACATTCGCCCCGAAGAATTAGGAAAACCAGGACACATCTTCCCGCTTCGTGCGAAAAAAGGTGGTGTATTGCGTCGAGCTGGACATACAGAAGCAGCGATTGACCTTGCTCGTTTGGCTGGATTTGAACCGGCTGGAGTGATTGTAGAGATCCTTAATGAAGACGGTTCGATGGCTCGTTTGCCACAACTGGCAGAAATCGCGAAGAAGTTTGATCTAAAATTGGTTTCAATCGAAGATTTGATTGCATACCGCTTGCAAAACGAATCACTCGTTGAGGAAGTTATTGATGTAAAAATGCCAACGGATTATGGTGATTTCGATCTTCACTTGTTCCGTGAAACGACTTCTGGAAAAGAACATTTGGCAATTGTAAAAGGTGAATTCAAAGAAGATGAACCCGTTCTAGTGCGAGTTCACTCTTCATGTATGACAGGCGATATCTTCGGTTCATGTCGTTGTGATTGCGGACCTCAATTGGAAGCATCCATGCGTATGATTGAAGAAGAAGGCAAAGGATTGATCGTTTATATGAATCAGGAAGGCCGTGGAATCGGTTTAACGAATAAATTGAAGGCATACAAACTTCAAGAAGAAGGATACGATACACTTGAGGCGAATTTGAAGCTTGGATTTAAAGGAGACGAACGTGATTACGGAATTGGGGCACAAATTATTCGAGCATTGGGTGTTTCAAAAATGCGCTTGATGTCTAATAACCCTACAAAACGTACTGGATTGATTGGTTATGGCTTGGAAGTGGTGGAAAATGTTCCGTTGGAGATCAAATCAAACAAGCACAACGAATTCTATTTGAGAACGAAGCGCGATCGTATGGGACACTCACTCAAAATGGATAAGTAAAATGCTGATTGCTAAGGGAATCACTAAATCATTCGAGGATCTTCGCATTCTGAAGGGAATCAATTTGGAAATCACTCAAGGTGAAGTTGTTTCAATTGTGGGATCTTCAGGAGCAGGAAAAACAACCTTGCTTCAAATTTTGGGAACCTTGGACAAGCCAGATGCTGGAGAAGTTCTCATTGATGGAACCAATCCATTCTCGCTTAGCGCAAAGAAATTATCGGCTTTCAGAAACGAATCCATCGGATTTATCTTTCAGTTTCATCAGTTACTTCCAGAGTTTAACGCAGTGGAGAATATCATTTTGCCCGCGTTAATCAAAGGTCGAAATATGAACGATGCCAAGCAGGAAGCGATGAAATTACTTGGAATGTTGGGCTTAGAAAGTAGAGCAACGCATCGCCCCAATGAACTTTCTGGTGGAGAACAACAGCGCATTGCGGTAGCACGATCATTGATCAATCAACCGAAAATTATTTTGGCAGATGAACCTTCTGGAAATCTCGACAGTCAGAACTCAACAGAGTTACACCAATTGTTTTTCGATTTGAGAGATGAGTTCAATCAGACCTTTGTGATTGTAACGCACAATCAAGATCTAGCCAAAATGACGGATCGTAAAATTCAGATTACAGACGGGTTGATCGTTGAATAAAAACTCAAAGTACTCGTACACTAAGATTAGGAAAACCACACTTTTAGATGCTTAGTGCTCGTCGTTTTTATTCTTAGATCGAACATTGAGGCATATCCAACGATCTCTAATACTCCAACAATCCAATATGACCAAGGAAGAACTTCGCGAATACCTCGATTTTAAAGCAGAGCAATACAACACGCGTGACTTTATTGAAAGTGACCCTATTCAGCTTCCACACCGTTTTTCGAAGAAGGAAGATATTGAAATTGTAGCCTTTTTGATTTCTACAATTGCATGGGGGCAGCGAAAATCCATTATCAAAAATGGAGAGCGATTGATTGAGATCATGGAGCATAATCCGCACGAATTCATTTTAAACTACACCTCTCGCCCACTCGAATTTGTGCATCGAACCTTCAATGCGATCGATCTCGATTTCTTTTTTCGAAGCCTGCGAAACATTTACGAAAAGGGCGGATTGGAAAAGGCATTCTCTCCACATCCTGAAATTGAAGGCGTAAAAGGACGAATCGTGAATTTTCGCGATATTTTTCTTTCCACAGAACATGAGAAACGATCGGAAAAACACCTGTCAAATCCAATGAAAGGATCAGCCGCGAAGCGCATCAATATGTTTTTACGCTGGATGGTTCGCAACGACAAACAAGGTGTTGATTTTGGAATTTGGAAGTCCATTCCTACCTCAGAATTATACATTCCCTTAGATGTACACACAAGTAAGCATGGACGAAATCTAGGATTAATCCAACGCAAACAAGACGATTGGAAAGCGCTGGAAGAATTGATGACTCAACTAAGGGAATTCGATCCAGTTGATCCTTCAAAATATGATTTTGCGCTCTTTGGAATTGGTGCTTTTGAAAGTTAGCGTCGCTTAAATTCGTTTCCAGACTATCTACGCAACTCCTCGTATTGCATACACTTTTCAATTCCCTTACCTTTGAATCAAATCCATTTGAATGATCTACGTTGGTATTGTTGAAGATAAAACCGAGTTAGGGAAAGAACTGCAATCGAAAATTGAACTATCCGGTGATTTCTCCGTTCGCTTTATTGCAAAAAACGGAAAAGAGGCGCTTTCCCATTTTAAGAACTACGAAGTAGACATTCTGCTCATGGACATCGAAATGCCGATTATGAATGGCATTGAAGCAACAAAGGAAATCATCAACCTTCGTCCAGACTTCCCTGTTGTGATGTGTTCCATTTACGATGATGAAGAATCGATCAAGGATTCCATTCTTGCGGGTGCGACGGGTTATTTACTCAAAGACGAAACGCCAGCGAGCATTCATCAAGCCATCCATCAAGCGTTAAACGGAGGTTCTCCACTAAATCCCAAAATCGCACGAAAAACACTTCGTTTGCTCAATGCACAAGCGCCCAAAATCAACTTGAATGAGCGCTACGGATTAACATCGAGAGAGTTAGAAATACTGGAGCTTCTCGCTACGGGAAAAACCTACCAGCAAATCGCAGATTCATTGTTCTTAAGTCAAGGAACCATCCGCAAGCACATCGAAAACCTCTATCGAAAGTTGGATGTCAATAATAAAGTGGATGCTGTGAGCAAATTATCTCGTTAAACTTCTTTCTGATCGAGCAAAAACGACTGAAAATCTTTTATCTTCGGGAAAAGTAACCTAATGAGAATAGCTTCATTTCTTGCATGCCTTCTCCTATTCGGAAGCTCAATTTTATCTGCTCAGGAAGCTTCCAAGCTTTCCGAAATTGATCAATTAAAAGTTGACGCAAGGAACGCACGATTTTCGAACACGGCAGTCGCTAGCTCTTTGTTGTTAAAAGGCTTACATCTTTCCCAACAAAAAAATAGTGAGATTGATATCGGTTATTTCTATCGAAAATTGGTTTCTGAAAAAGGATACGCACAACAATTGGATAGTGCGCGCTATTATTTCAATGAAGGAATGCAATACTATCAATCGGTATTGAAGGAAAAAGGCATCGAGAACATGGAAGATGAATTGCTTGGCGCTCATCTCCACAGTGAATTAGGCGAAGTGTACAGTATCAATTTCGTGTTTGATAAATCGCGAGACGAATACACCCAAGCGATGAAATACTACGACAAATTTGATGATTACATCGGTGTTGGTATTGCTAAAATCAATATTGGGAACATCTCACTTCGACAAGGCGACTTTCCTACTGCTATTGAGATTTTTCTAGAGGGAAAGGCCATTTTTGACACTACTGAATACCATTATATCACTGCCGAGATATGCTCGTCCATCAGCTCAGCCTACGAGAAAATGAACATTCTCAATCGAGCTACTGAATATGCACAGCACTACCTGAATTACATTAAAAAGAGCGATTATGAAGCTCCTGGAATCATCAATGCACAAATTTACCTTGCTAAACTATCAGCAAAGCGAGGAAATATCAGTGAGATGAACACTTACCTATCGAAAGCACAAATAGGAATTGATTCGCTGAATTTAAATTACTTAAAACCTGCATTGGCGAGCGCTGAGGCATATTCACTTCTTCTTTCCAACGATTATGAGAAAGCGAAGACCTTATTACTTGCAGCCAAACCCTATTTGGAAGAAAGTAAAGTAGATCCATTGCAGGTGTTTAATTACAAATATCAATTGGCAAAAAGCCTTGTTAAAACAGGTGAAGAGCATCAGGCGCAACAGATTCTAGAAGAGACAATTATCACTGTGGATAGTTTACATTTGTACGAAGAAGGTATTGAAATTGCTAAAATGCTGTCCCGTATTTACGAAACTAATCATCGTTATGATCTGGCATTAGACATGCTCAAAAAGCATCAATTTTATACCAATGAAACAATCGGATTGAAGCAACAACTGGCATTCAAAGAAATTGAGACGAAATACCAAAATTCCGTTCAGAAAAACCAACTGTTAAAGCAACAACAGAAGATTGACGAGGATGCATGGCGCATCAAACGCAACAACTTATGGATTGTCATTTTGGCTCTATTACTCGCCTTTTCATTGTTGATCTACTTCTTTTTCAGTAGAAACTTACGAGCGAAAAAGGAAAAGGAATTAAACGATCAAGCGTTGAAATCGACTCAAGAGAAGCTTCGGATTTCGCGCGATTTGCATGACAACATTGGATCGGAATTAACACTCATCAAATCAAAAATTGATCAACGCATTTATCTACTTGATGATGAAAAAGAAATTGAAAGTTTGACGGAAATCTCGAATTACTCGAAGTTTGCCATGGATGAATTACGGAAAACCATTTGGGCTACAAAAACGAATGAAATTCAGCTTTCTGAACTAGAAGATAAGATTGAAACGTTTGTACAACGGTTTGACATCAACTACGAACTTCAATCGAATTATAGCGAGGCCGCCATTTCGTCACTCACCGGTTTGAATGTTTATCGATCTGTTCAGGAAGCCATCCAGAATGCAGTAAAACACAGTGAAGCTTCTACTCTATTTATTTCGATTCGTCAATTTAGCGAACAACAGTTCGAACTCCGAATTAGTGACAATGGCAAGGGCTTCAATACGAATGAATCTCTTCGAGGGAATGGAATTGAAAACATGAGCGTGCGCATGCAGGAAGTTGAAGGAAGTTTTGACCTTCAATCTTCGGAGGAAGGAACCGTTATTGTGTTTGGGTTTGTGGCATTGTAGAGCGCTTCGAGAGTCTTCAACCGCAAAACTTTATCCTCCTGTCTCATTAGACGGATTGGACGGGATTTCACAGTTGCACTTCTCAAGATAGTAACGAGTGGCTTGATCGCTTTCCATATGAAGCCAAATCAATGAAGTTAACCCGTTCTTCTCAACGGTATAAACTGTTCCACTTCCGACCGTGTTTCCTTCAAACACAATTCGTTCTTTTTGAGCGGAAACAGTCGCTTCTTCGACCAAATTATTGTTGTCGTAGTATTCACCATATTTTAGATCAATCACGGAGCCAAATACAATTTTCGAGCGTAAATAAAAGTAGAAAAAACTACTATCTGGAGTGGTTGTGGTGATTACTGGATCTGCATCTAGAGCGTTCCATTTCTCCACTTTCGTTACTTCCCAAGTTCCGTTTCCTCTGGAAAGCTTGGCAAACAATTCATTTTCATCATTGATTCCATTAAATTCTTTGAAACATCCACTTAAAACAAGAGCAAGAAAGGGTAAAACAAACAGTCGTTTCATTTGTCGCGTTTTTTAGAAATTCGATCACGGTTTATGTAAAAGATAGCCGACAAGGTCACACTCTGCCGATTGAAATAAGGTACAAGCTCGTTGCCCGAGGTGACTGAAATCGGTTCTGTGTAGTCTTGAGGGAAATAGGTGTAATCTGGATGTTTCACAATTGCTGCATCAGACAATCCAAAGTCTTCTTCTTTATTGATGATGCCAAAGCCAATTTTAGAAAATAAGTACCGCGCTTCCAGTGCAACGAAGTTTTTGAATCGATAGCGCACTCCTGCTCCAAACGATAAACCAACGGTATAATGCTTGTACACACCGTTGTTCGCGAATTCGTGCGTCAAGGTGCTCGATTCATCTGGATAAATGTAATAGGAAACCATGCGCGTCCAATTCCAATTCACTCCAAAGGTTCCATAGAAATCGAATCGCTTTGTACCATAGAAACCAAAGTCAAATAGGGTTTCTCTACGTGTTTCTTTCCAAACAAAGCTTCTTCCAAAACCATTCGACCAATGTACATCGCGTGTTTGAGCGGTTTTAGTGGACATTGCAGTAAAAACCAATGAATATCCATTTTGTCCCATTCCAACTTGAAAGGTCAATGCTCCAGTGAGTCCGAGGTTAGAGAAGTTATCATCTACATCCGTAAAGTACAAGTTATTATTGGCTAACACAGGCTCCATAGACTCCAAGTAACTCGAATAGCTTGTTTGTAAATCCGTGTAATCGCATTGATATCCCATTGCACCATATGTAAGCGAGCCGTAAATGTTTTGAGCCAGAACACTATGTCCAGCAACAACGAAGAATAAAACTGTGGCGAGTGTTTTCATAACTTAAATGAATAACAGGGTTTTGATGCCGAAATGACTGTTCTG
>PDWJ01002331.1_pt1 | contig 23423 bp, 14 predicted proteins | sample 1430881 | NCBI WGS metagenome assembly PDWJ01 (sample SAMN01162460, study PRJNA174530) | Oral metagenome, whole genome shotgun sequencing project. | biome: Marine environment; feature: Marine mammal; material: Swab sample of the gingival sulcus; isolation source: swab sample of gingival sulcus... | reverse complement strand
AAAACGCGATAGAGATCGGCCCCAATAAGGTAGCTAAGCTGAGTGCACCAGGCGCCACGTTTTACCGGTATTTGAACACCGAGAGCAATCGAACCGAGAGTAGGTTCCTTCTTGAAGCCAGCGCGCCAGTCATCCCAACTAACCTCGCTTTAAGGCTTTGGGGCGGCAAGGACGCCGGCGTCACTGTATCGTCAATAAAGATTTGGCTGCATCGCGAAGCTTCTTCACCGCTCGCCCAAAACCACGTCTAGATAGGTAGATACTAGCGATTCCTGGCTAAACCTCTGTACCAGTTTTTCTCTAGTTTCTCCGCTAACCTCTTCTTCCCAGAACTGCCTGTCTGCAAACTGTAGAATTCGTTCGGCGGCCTGCTCAGGGGTTTCTACCACTGCTTTTTCTCCAAATATATTGGCTGCACCTCTGTATTCGCGATAAGTAGGCCAATTGCGGATGACCGGAACGGCACCTGACGCAACCATCTCCATTGCACCAATATGAAAAGACTCACGAACACTAGAACTGATAGCAAATCCAATCCCACACAGATGCTTTGGTAACTGCTTGGTAAAGCCAACAAACTCAAGCCCGTCTCTGACGTCGTCTTTGGTGATACGAGCACGGAAACGCTCTGCATAGTGTGCCTCGGTATAACGTGGACTTGATACAGGAAAATCGTTCCCGATAAGCCTCATCTTCCACCTAGAGTCCTGCTTCCGTAGCAATGCCAATACCTCAACTGCCCACAGCGGATCTTTGACTCGTTGCCCCCATCCGACCATGCCAAGTCGTCGATGAGCATCGTCAGTTTTCAAACCCTCAAAACGTTTGAAGTCAACGGCATTAGGTAAAATGTGAATGCCGCAGTCCATTATTTTTTCACCCAACAGCGGCACGACAAAATCACGTAAATGCTCGCTCACAAAGGCAACATCAGAGACCCGGCTCCAATCGATCATGAATTGCCACGGAGACAAGGTGTCGATACCGTGGAAACGAATAACCATCTTGGTATCGCCGCTGACGAGTTGTGATGCCAGCAAGGCACCCTTATCAGCCCAGTCAACAAAAACGACATCGGCCTCCGACATTGCATTTTCGAGCACAGGCAATACTTCAGGTTGATCCAATATCTGCGCCTGAAGTCCCAGCCTGCGTCCAACCTCTGACGGAGCAACTGATACGGTGCCATAGGTTCGATCGAGCGCACCAAGATCCAACACGTTAACATCAGCACGTTGCTCAAGTGAAGCAGCAACTGGCCCCATAAATTTCGGGTAAGCCCCAGCTATTACCAAGACACGCTTCTTCTTTCTAGAACAAGACTGGTGTTGGTCATGCCGCACTGGCAGTGGTTGTATCGCCTTTTGCCAAGTGACAGACTTAGCAAGCAACTCTAAAACAGCATTATGGTTGACAGCAAATAGGGGAACCCCTTCGGCCGTCAAAGCATCGTGACTCACAAGTAAGTCAAGCACCCATGACAAAACAACCGCAGCGTAGGCCTTATCACCACTATTGAAAGCCTCGTCTGCCTCACTAAGCGCATCCTCAGCAAACCGAAAAGCTTGCGGAGGCAACTGCCCGCTCAGGCGTGTATCTCGAATTGCTTGTAGCAAATTAAGTGCACTAGTTTTTTCATTTCGCGGGAAGACTTGACCTCCTGCTCGCAATAGTCTCTCAGTCGCGTCTGCACGAGAAGAACGCAAGAGTCGCCATGCCGCCATAGCCCAAACAGGTGCGGGTGGCAGCCACTTGTTAGCTTTACCAGAATCAGCAAAAAAACTCGCAGCTCTGCTGACCGCGTTTGCCAACTGCCGACTAATAGGTAAATCACGCGCGGCTCCGGAAAGAGTGAGCGCATGGAGCACTTCCAAACCGCCAGTGGCTTTAACCCCTTTCGCCTGCAGCGACTTAACGCCATCAGCACCTAGCGCAATGACTACACTGTGTTCTACAGCGAGGCTCCGGAGCTTCACGGTCGCATTGTCTTGATGCTTGGAGATACAAGAAAGCGGTACCCTCCCTGGAGCCAAAGCGTTGATCGCCTTGCGAACGACTTGGTCTATCCTGACAAAAGCACTTGTCAGCAGCGGGAGAGAATGAACTTGATCACCCATGCGCCGAACTGGAACGACAAGTATCCTATTCGAGTTAATTGCTTTTAAAGATGGAGACAAGCTATTACGCATATAGAATAGAGTGACTGGGGCCACACGTTGCAGCAACTGAATGCAGGAAGCATACGCGTTGATTGTCCAAGCAGAGGTAGCGAAAATTATAATTCGTTTTGGGCCGCTCACTGCGCGCTTTTGCGGAATAGCCAATATCTCATAAGACGGCCACGGAAATTCAGCACTGTCCGCCCCACCCAAGTTGGACAATGAAATGCCGGCAACACCGGATTCATCAATGATTTTCTCCACACGTTCCCGCTCACGCGGGACAGTAGCTACATATTTTTCAATTATTCTGAGTTGGCCCTTGACAAATGAATTAGTTAAGCGTGGACGCTCTATCCAGTTCGCGTACCAACCAGCGGTTAACTCACGAATAACGGCAAGTCGTTGCACTACATTAAAGTCAAAGGAATTATTTTTTCGCGACGCGCCGTCAGAGATTAAAGAGCGATAATAACAGGCACCGTTTTCGTATGGCAACCGATCGTACTCATAGTAGCGGTGGAGGAAAGATTGAAAAAGCTTCCCATAGAAAACGACATCTTCTCCGCTTGACAGTTCCTCATTGAAGCGGGAATCCCCGATAAGCGCGCGCGGAATAAGCTTACAGGCATTCATTGCGCTGGGAGATGCAGCCCCATCAACTAAACAGAATCTCCCTTCGACCGATTTATGCCAATCCGAAATCACATTGTTGGTGACTTGAACTCCATTTTCTTTTACCTCGACCATGCCAGCAATCGGGATACGCATTTCTGCTACACATTCAGCCATCGCGCTAACGTAATTGCTTGACACCCAGTCTCCGGCGTCGACGAACATAACATGGCTCCCCACACATTCGTCAAGGCCAATATTTCGAGCAGCTCCGACTGAATTGGTTTCCGAACTAATAATCTTGACTTCAAGATCCGGGTGAGTATTCTTAAACGACTGAACAACATGCTGAGTCCCATCATCAGGCCCGCTGAAGACGATGACTACTTCATATCGCTCCCTTGGATAGTCTTGTGCAGCGAGAGATAAAAGGGTGCGTTCAATTGTTCGAGCAGCTCTGCACGCGGGGACAAGAATTGAAATCTCGATCTTTTGATCGCAACCGCCAGCCATTTTGGTCCTAACATATGTAACCCTCAAACCACGCCAATTATAGCAATGAGAGATGTCTTCCGGAGTCGGCCAACACAAATCAACTCAGTGCCCAAATCAAGATGGCAGCCGCAACAGTTACCCAACACCTGCCCTAGCATAGATAGTGTCCAGGCGCTGACTGGCATGCTGCCATGTGCGCTCGGCCTGAACCCACTGTTTTCCCGCAGCCCCAGCCCGCGCGAGTTCCTGTGGCTGGTTCCACAGCTCTGCCAGGGTTTCCGCCCATTGCGATGTCGCTTGAGCCGGAACCAACCATCCCCCCTGAGAGCTATCTACGAGTTCCGCCAGCGGCGGTAGGTTACTCGCCAGGACGGGGATACCTGCAGCCATGGCCTCCAGCGGCTTGAGCGGTGGAACAAGATCAGTCACCGGCGTGGATCGCCTCGGCAAACACATCACGTCCATAGCCGCTAGGTAGGAGCGTGTGCGCGATGGCGGAACTCTGCCCACGAATATGGCATTAACGGCTGCCTGCTTTGCTAGAGCCTGTAGCCGCGATAGGTCAGGGCCAGAGCCCACCACGACAAACCACATATTCCGATCACGCAATCGCTCCGAGGCATTGATGATCACATCCAGCCCCTCGTAGTGGTTAATGGTGGCGATAGTGCCAACAACATGCGCGTCTCGTGGAATTCCAAGTTGATCGCGCGCCGCATTTCGGTCAGGGAGCGGCTCCAATTCATCCGGGCCAACGCAGTTGGGCACAACCGAGACTTTGTCACCGTCGATCCCGCGTGAAACTATTTCCTCACGCATTGTGTGAGACAGTGTTACGACTGCATTAGCAGCTTGCATGCACGTAGTTTCGGCCTGCCTGGAAAGCCGGTAGAAATCGCTGTCGGCACTGCCACCGCGGGAACGCCAGGTCTCTTCCAGGAACCCTCTAACTTCGTACACCACCGGCAGGCTCAGTCGCTGAGCAACCTCAAGCGCTGTTTGCGCGTTGTGGTGTTTTGTGTGGGCATGCAGCACCTGAAACTCACCATCAGCGGCCAGCCGAGTCAACTGTTGCGCAGCCATCCGCAACCTGGCGTCAGCCCGCAGCGGCAATCCTCTCGTAGGCAGCAGCCGCCGGTATTCCACGCCCTCCACTACATCGAGTTGCGCGGCCCGAAGCTTACCGATGTCCAGCGGGAAACCCACCCGCGTCACCACCTGAACAGACTTACCAGCTCGTAGTTGCGCTTTAGCTAGTCCTTGGGTACGCAGTGTATAGCCGGACTGGGCCTGCGGCAGCGACGTGGTAACAAGGTGACAGACCCGGTGCACTGTCCGCGGCATATGCGTCTTAACAGCACGGGGGCGAATTAGGTCGGCTGGGATCTGGAGCGCACCTAACTCCCCCGATATGAGATCCCGCAGCCCATACCGGGCCATATCCCGAGCCGCATTAAATGCACCCTCTTCGAAAAGCAGCCGGGCCTGCGTCGCGGTTGGCAATCTTTTCGTCACTATTTCCCGAGCCAGATCCGGTCGATGCACAAGACACAATGCCTCCACCGCGATTGGGCTCTGCCTCTTCCGCAGACTGGCGACAGCTTGCTTCAGATTCCCGTCCGCTGCCTGCGCCAATGCTCTATGCACGGGAGGAAGCAGCGGTTCAATCCACCTCCGCAGTCCGCTTGGCATACCTCGCAGCAGATAGAACGCGAAGGCAGTTCGACCTTGTGCCCGGATTTTGGCTAGCACTGACGCCACGATCACAATGCGACGCCAGAGACCTGCGGCACGAGTTTTCATAGTTGGCACCATAGTGCCAGACTGAGAATCCGAAAACGCAACGCAGATCCAAGGGAGGCTCCAATGGATACACCTCGGATCCGGCCATTCAATCTGGGGACGCCGGACCAGAGGCGGCGATTGAAACGCAAGCTGGCATGGCTAGTCAGACGTACTAAGCACAAGTTGCGAACAACCACCCCTTGGCTCACCAAGTTGGACCGCAGCTTTCGTCGGCCAACCATAGCCAAGGACGCTGTCCCTAAAGGACCAGTTGTCCACCCCGAAATCCGCGCGGCCGTCATCTTAGACGAATTCTCCGAACTCGCGTTTCAGTACGAGTGGACACAGGTTCTGATCACACCTGACAACTGGCGAAAACAACTGCAAGACCAGGACATAGACCTTCTGTTTGTTGAATCAGCCTGGCGAGGTAACCGAGAAACATGGCGCGCAGCACTGACCAATACCCCGAGCCCGGAACTCAGGGAGCTCCTGGCTTGGTGCCAAAGCGAGGCAATTCCAACTGTGTTTTGGAACAAGGAAGACCCGCCTAACTACGAGCTTTTCCTTGAGACAGCCAAACTGTTTGACCACGTTTTCACTGTCGATGAAGACTGCCTAGATCGCTACCAACAAGATCTCGGCCATGACAGGGTGGCACTGCTCCAATTCGCCGCCCAGCCGCGGATACACAACCCGATCCGCAGAGATACTGGCGGAGCGCAACGCCCCTACGGGGTAGCCTTCGCAGGCACGTATTTCAACGACAAACACCCAGAGCGGCGGGAACAGCTTGAGATGCTGCTCGAGCCGGCCCGCAGCCACGGGCTTCACATCTACTCTAGGATGCAGCGAGAGGGATCGGAGTATCGTTTCCCCGCGAGATTCGCCGGGCACATCGTCGGATCTCTGCCTTATCAGCGCATGGTCAATGCCTTTTCGAGCTACCAGGTTTTCTTGAACGTCAACTCCGTGACTACCTCGCCCACCATGTGCGCTCGTCGCCTGTTTGAGCTCTCCGCAGCCCAAACCCCCGTCTTGTCCACTCCCGCTGCCGCCATTGAACCCGTGTTTGGGGATTCGGTAGTAGTGGCTACATCTGCCGAAGAAGCAGGAACCCAACTTGGCAACCTACTGCGCAACAAGCAATGGCGAGATCGTCTTGGGCTGCAGGCACATCGGCTCGTCCACGAGAAACACCTGTACGGCCACCGCGTTAGTACCATCATGAACGCCCTGGGAGTCGACATCACCTCGCTGGCACCGTCCGTCTCGGCCATCGTTCCCACAATGCGCCCACAACAGCTAGCTCCGATCTGGAAACTACTTCACCACCAAACCTGCAAGAACCTAGAACTGGTGCTGCTGACTCACGGCTTCGACTGCACTGATAGCCGTGAGGTGGCTGAGCTACGTGAACGCTGGCCACTTAAACACGTGGAAATCGTGCCAATGGAGACCTCCGCAAAGCTTGGCGAGCTTATGAACAAAGGGGTGCAAATCGCCTCCGGTGACTACGTCGCCAAGATTGATGACGACAACTATTACGGCCCCAACTATCTGTCGGACCTGTTGGCGGCCTTCTCCTGGACCGATGCTCAAGTCGTAGGCAAGTGGGCCCACTACGTACATATCGGCGATGAGACCGGGCCGACTGTGCTGCGTTTCGCAGATTCCGAACACCGCTACGTGAAGTTAGTGCAAGGTGGCACCATCCTCACCCCACGTGAAGTTGCCCTCGACATTGAATTTGAACCGCTACCTCGCCGCGTGGACACAACATTTTTAGAGAAAGTACGAGCCTCAGGGGGCCTGGTATACGCCAGCGACCGTTTCAATTTCGTTAGCAACCGCACCAACGACGCCTCCGGACACACCTGGGGAATTTCGACTGCTGATCTATTGTCTCGGTCATCCGCCATCGAGTTTTACGGTCCTGCAATCCAACATGTGACATGCTGACTTTGTCACATCAGCGACCTTAGGTCATACTGATCACTGACGGGTGTTACGTTCGGGTCATCAGGTGCTGTGATGAGGAGCCGTATCCTGATCGGGGAAATTGTCATCCGGCGTTATTGCGTTGAGGTATTCTTTCAGAACTGAATTGAGCCTTGCCCTATAGCAGAGACTGGGATCTACCGTGACAGAGACATCCAAATACCGTAAGCGGGCGTTCGCATTTGCCGCCTTGTCGATCATGCTGAGCGGTCTTACGCCAGGCGCAGCTGAAGCATCGTCACTCCTGCCGCAAACCGATGACACTGTACTGCCTGCTGAGTTCCACGTCCTACATCCGGTGTTGCCTGCCGATGACAATCAACCGACACTTTCCAGCCCTCCGGTAGTGCCTACTGGCTCCAGTCCAGTCGTATTGAGGGGCAAGTTCCCCACCACCACGCCAGTTCGAGTTTGGGGCCAGGTATGGGTCCCAGCCGAGAACAGATGGTCTAACACCGTAGCTCAGTCCACCGACAGCGTCGGCCGTTATGCCATCTCCAGCCTCTACCATCGCAACGTTTCAGGGCAGCAGACCTGGCGAGTAGGAGCGAAGGACGCGGACGGTCACATCAGCTATACCAACACAGTCACGATTGAGCGCGTAGCCGCCACGGTTCACACCGAAGCCAGGATTGGCACAGGTACCACCCTCAAGCTTTCAGGAGAATTCCCCACGGATGACCCAATTCGAGTTTGGGGCCAGGTATGGGTTCCCAGCAGGCATGCTTGGTCGAACACTGCAGCCAAGACCACTACAAGTAGTGGCGCCTACACCATCGAATCTGACTACCATTCTTACCTAGCTGGTTCCAATACTTGGCGCGTTGCAGCGCGGCACAGTAACGGCCACATTCAGTACACGCCAATGGTCAAGGTAACCCGTGTCAAAGCCTCAATCTCGGCACCCTCGTTGCTGCCCACAAAGGCTGCCTTGTCAATCACTGGCCGATTTCCCACGGATAGTGCAATTCGAGTTTGGGGTCAGATCTGGATACCTAGCCAGCGACGATGGTCAAATACACCAGTCACCACCACGAACAGCAACGGCAGCTACACCATCACCAGCAACTACCATTCCTATGCATCGGAACGACAAACCTGGCGAGTAGCCGCTAGACATACAGACGGCCAAATTCAGTACACGCAGACGACGGTCGTTACCCGAGCCGCTGCCTCTGTATCTGCGCCAGCCAACATTCCAACCGGCAGCCCGATCCGACTGACTGGGAAATTCCCCACATCTAGCCCGCTCCGCGTCTGGGGTCAGGTCTGGCAACCCAGCCAGCGACGATGGTCAAATACACCAGTCACCACCACGAACAGCAACGGCAGCTACACCATCACCAGCAACTACCATTCCAATGTCTCGGAACGACAAACCTGGCGAGTAGCCGCCGAGTACCCAGACGGCCAGATTAGTTACACGTCAAACGTCACTACCCGGCGCATCAGCACCCGTCTCGACGCCCGATGCCTGAATGGCCGAGTGTTGTGTGTATCGAAATCTGATCGGAGACTCTACTGGGTCATTGATGGAAAAATCATCACGTCGATGGACGCTCGCTTTGGCCGCCGAGGCATGGAAACCCGAGAAGGGACGTTCCGTGTCTATTGGAAGTCTAGGCACCACGTTTCCAGCATTTACCACACGTCGATGCCGCTAGCTATGTTCTTCTCTCGCGGACAAGCTATCCACTATTCGCCAGACTTCGCCCGCCATGGCTATAACAGCCCCGGAAGCCACGGATGTATTAACATACGCGATCGAACCAAGCTCACGTGGCTCTTCAACCGGGTTCGCACAGGTGACAAGGTAGTTGTCTACCGATGACATCCGTTGACTGAGACGCGTGCCTTCCTCACATAGGACAGTCAGTGTTGTGCTCACCAGCGTCGTTTCGGTGGCCTCTGGCCTAGCGCCATTTGGGCAGCGCCATTAAGAGCATCTGGGCTTTCGGTGCTAATGTGAATTGGCTAGAACTCGCCGCTGCGAGGCGTCTCCAACTAGAAGAGGTGTATTGAGTTGTTTTCCTCGGTTTGTGTGGTCGGATTGGGCTACATCGGTTTGCCAACAGCCGCGATTTTAGCCTCTAGGGGCTTGAACGTCATCGGCGTAGACGTCAAAGCAGACTCGGTTGATGCGATCAACAGCGGGCGCGTTCCGTTCGTGGAGCCAAACCTCCAGGACTACGTCGCGAAAGGAGTATCGGAAGGTAACTTGAAGGCTTATTCTGAGCCTCGGCCTGCTGATGCCTTCATCATTGCTGTCCCTACCCCGTTCAAGAGCGATAAATCAGCCGACCTTTCCTACATCGAACAAGCTGGCGAAGCGATCGCCCCCCACCTCAAGGGCGGCGAACTAGTCGTGTTGGAATCCACGTCTCCGCCGAAGGCGACTAACTTTTTGGCCGATGTCATCTTCCGAGCACGGCCAGACCTAGATCGTAGCGAGTTGGACTTTGCGCACTGCCCTGAGCGAGTACTGCCCGGCCAAGTCATGATTGAGCTGGTCGAGAACGATCGCATCGTCGGTGGCCTAACGGAAAAGGCTACCGAGAGGGCAGCCGAGCTCTACCGGATCTTCTGCGAGGGCGAGGTGCTGCTTACTGACGCCGTGACAGCGGAAATGGCGAAGCTAGTAGAGAACAGCTTCCGTGATGTCAACATCGCATTCGCCAACGAGTTGTCCTTGATCGCTGACGACTTAGGGATCAACGTCTGGGAACTGATCGAACTTGCTAACCATCATCCACGGGTGAACATCCTGCAGCCTGGCCCAGGAGTGGGAGGTCACTGCATTGCAGTGGATCCCTGGTTCATCGTTTCGTCAGTGCCTGACAAGGCCAAGCTCATTCGCCAGGCCAGAGAAATCAACGACAGTAAGCCCGATTGGGTAATAGCCAAGGTCGACAAGGCACTCCAAGGAGTAGAGAACCCTGTCATTGCAGCCCTTGGCCTTGCTTTCAAGGCAAACATCGACGACCTGCGCGAATCTCCCGCTCTTGCGATCACAGCACGCTTGGCAGAAGCTTACCCACAGGCTCAGGTCCTGGCGGTTGAACCGAACGTTGGGGCCCTCCCTTCCCTGCTGCGGGATCGCGCCAACGTTGCGCTGGCCGAGTTGACTGACGCCTTAGCCACGGCCGATGTCGTGGTGATCCTGGTCGACCACGACGAGTTCAAGACCATTTCACTCAGCGCTCTGCCAGGGAAACAAGTGATCGATACCCGGGGAATCCTGAAGGATTAGCGCTAGGAATTGTCTGGGCTGAACTCCGGCATCCGCTTGCCCACTCCCAGCAGTTCGGCAATCGCTGCGACCGAGCGCTGAGCAGACTTGCCATCACCATAAGGATTGACTGCTTGGCTCATGCGCTTGTACGCCAGCGGATCATCCAACAATTCTTCAGTAGCCGCCACAATGTCGGCGGTCGCGGTGCCGATTAGGCGCACCGTCCCGGCCTCAACGGCTTCCGGACGTTCCGTGTTCTCACGCAACACCAAAACTGGTCTACCGAGGCTCGGCGCCTCTTCCTGGACGCCGCCAGAGTCAGACAAGACGATGTGTGAGTTTTTCATTACGTGCACGAACTCGGGGTAATCCAGTGGTTCACACAAAACAACGTTCTCCAGTTCAGTCAGAGCCGGGGTCAAAGCGTCTCGAACTTTAGGATTCTTGTGCATGGGCACGATGAAATACGTGTGGGGACGTTGCCTCGCCAGTGTCGCAACCGCCTCAGCAATACGGGTCATCGGTCGCCCCCAGTTTTCGCGTCGATGCGTCGTTACCAGCACTTTTGGGCCGGACTTCGCTAGTGCCTCAGCCACCACGGCTTGGCCGAAAGATACTGGCTGAGTTGACGTCCACCGCAACGCATCAATGACAGTGTTACCTACCACCGAGATGGTGGCCGGTTCGACGTTCTCGCGCAGGAGGTTGTCTCGAGCATGGGATGTCGGAGCCAGATGCAACGCCGTCACTTGGCCAGCAATTCTACGGTTCGCTTCTTCCGGGAACGGAGAATTGATGTCACCCGAACGAAGCCCCGCTTCCAAATGCACCACCGGGACTTGATGATAGAAACAAGCCAACGCCGAGATGGCAACTGTGGTCGTGTCGCCCTGAACAACCACTGCGTCCGGTTGATATTGCTCAAGGACGCCAGGAAGGTGATGCAAGATACGCTCGGAGACTTCGGTAAGCGTAGCTCCATGCTGGAATACATTCATGTCCGTATCAGGTGAGACGCCGAACCAGTCGTTCACCTGCTTCAGCATTTCGCGATGCTGTCCAGTACTCACCACGATGGTCTGGAACACATCTGAGTCCCGCAGCGCCCTAATCAGCGGAGCTAATTTAACCGCTTCAGGGCGGGTCCCGTAAATGATCATTACCTTGTTCATAACTGCCCCTCTTGCTTGTAACGACCAGCTTAGCCTCCGATCATAGATCCCGGGCCAGAAGCAAGGACAACAGTTGGAGGCTGGTGCCATCACTCGCGTTGTATGCTTCGCTAATCAATGTGATTTGCGAAGCATACAGTCTCATAGCTGTGGCGCTAAATGCCATGGCGTTTCGCAGGAGTCGCTTAAGACTTAGTAAATTGAGACCTTTGCGCGCCACTTAATCCTAAGACAGCACTGCAGTTCGCATCTCAACCTTTTGCATCTTCGAACGAGTCTAGGAAAGGCTAATAGCGTTGATTTCACAAGCCCCCTTACTAATTGCTGTGCGCAACATGGATTACTACACGCGAATTAGGAGCCTGCTGTTACAAGTCGACCTCTGCTAGAAATTAACCAGCAATACAATCAGGACTCGCCAGAATGAAACAGTAAGGCACTTCAGGTCACGTATTTTCAATACGTGAATCAAACCGATAGCCTTGATTCTCGCGCTATTAAGTCGTGCACATATAACAAATCACTCATCGGGAAAGCACTGATTCACACCCAGCTAAACGCGACAAACGCAGGGACTCCGACTATAAGTCGCTAAACTAGCTATAATAAGCGGAACATTATCCTGCTTCATCAGTAAACCAACCAAATTTCAGAAGCTACAGCAAACATAACATCGGCTCAATCACAATAAGTGAGACCAATATTTGACACCTCGCCACAAGCCATGCTACATTTTGCGCGAGAGATGTAAAGTAAGTTCAAAGGTGTACCGAGCGGCAGCTACTTCAGTACCCGACGCAAACAACATCCCGTTTAGCAGAAAGCGAAAACATCGGATTGCTTTCAGGATTGATGAACAGTGAAACTGCTAACGAACTGTTGCGAACATACATAGGTTTCTTCAAGTTTTCAATGACACGACCCAGGAGTTTCTCGTGAAAATACATATTCGTGTCCGTAAATGGCAGGCGCTATTTGCAGGAATGCTTCTGGGGCTTATAACTGCGGGTATTGCATCTTACTTAGCAACAAATAGCATAGTGGTTGCAGCATTAATTCTTGCCTCTATAGCCATCCTGCTTTTCCCAATCGCGGTTTTGTTAAGAAATCGAGGCCAAGCGCTGGGCACCTTGATCCGTGAGACTAAAACGGTACGAACAACAGTCAATAAAATTGCTAAAGAACTGCCTAAGATACAAGAAAGCAGATACCAAAGTACGGCAGCACAGCATATGACAGGAACCTCGAATCAAGTTCCCACTATGAACTCCTTCCCAACACACTTGATTAACGCTGCTACCCCGGTACAAACCCCCAGAACTAAAAACCTGTCTCTTGAGACTACTGAATCGACAAAACCGCTGAGCGGAAAAGAGGAAGTTCACGCCTGGGGAGCAGCTAGACAGCGAGGACAGTACACGCCTCAGCTTGGAAGCTCCTTCTGGCGAAGTGGGCTACCGACAGTACGCGAAGCACCAATCGCAATTATTGCAGACGAGTTTACCTACCAGTCTTTTAATGTAAATGCAAACTTAGTACGGATTAACCCCAACTCGTGGCGGGATCAGTTTGAAAAATCAAACCCTGCAATGTTGCTCTGCGAATCTACCTGGCAAGGTGGTAGCGGTGCTCCTTGGCAGGGAAAGATCTATGCTTCTGTCAGACTCCCGATCGAAAATCGAATTATTTTACTCGAAATACTTGATTACTGCAACAAAAAAGGTATTCCTACGGTTTTTTGGAACAAAGAGGATCCTACACTGTTCGACAGCAGGATAAATGATTTTGTCCGCACAGCAGCACTTTTTGATTATGTGCTTACCAGTGCCGAGGAATGCATCCCAAGATACGAAAACCAGACAGGTGTTCTGCATGCAGGATTATTAAAGTTTGCAGTTGAGCCAAGTATTTTTAATCCAGTTGGTCGCTCGGCCCAAAACCAAACAGCTGTGTTCGCGGGAAGCTGGTACGGCAACTTTCGTAGCCGTTGTGATATCACTGAAACGGTACTTGACACAGTTTTGGCTTCCGGACTGAACCTGGAGATTTTTGATCGCAACTACGACAGCAAGGAACTTCGCGTTCAATTCCCTGCAAAGTACAAAAAGCTTCTACGACCAAGCATTTCTTTTGCTGAGACAGCACAGCAGTACAGACTAAATGCATTCGGTGTAACGATTAACACAGTTAACGACTCAGAAACAATGTTTGCACGCCGAGCTTATGAAATTGCAAGTTCTGGAGCAGTTATCTTGTCAAATAGTTCGCTCGGCCTCTCAAATGAATTTGGCGACTCGGCAATTTATGTTGACAAAAACCATGAAAATCTTCGAGAAATGTCGCAAGAATCATACGACAAACGACAACTTTCCGGCATGAAGATTGCCCTGAGAAATACGTACCTGCATCGCCTCGAAGAGATTTTCGACTTCGTCGGGTTTAAGTACCAAAGTATCGTAAACATTGCAGATGTATTTATCATTGCCAAGTCACTTTCGGAAGCTGAAGCAGCCATTAAAGCAGGTAACACACAGACCAGCTTTAAGCAAGTAGTTGTTGTTATTGATTTTGACTGTCTACTCAATGAGCAATCACGCTTACTTAGTATTGCGGACTCGAACGTAACAATAATTACTATGCGATCAATCAAAGAAGGTTATAGGCTTGACTGTCTGATTAAAAGTCCATTTATATATTTTGCCAATCACGTTAGTGATTTTAATGTTGATGTGGCATACCTGACTGGGGCAATGCAATTTGGCGAAAAAGCTATTCATGCTTCAACAGGTCAGCAAGAGCGGTTCAAGCACAGGCTAGTTGAAGAGCTCGGAGGTTGCATGATTCACTCCGAAGACCTTTTATCATACTTAAATGACCCTTGGCCGATTCTCGTTTATGAGGTGTGACCATCATGTTGAATAAGCATCTTGTTTTGTCGCTTGTGATACCAACTTATAACTCGATTGGCAAATTTGAAAGGATGCTTAATTCACTGATTCCGCTATTGCAGGAAAGTCGTATCGAAATAATATTTGTTGATGACTGCTCGAAAGACGACACTTATAGCGTATTGAAAACGACTTTTGCCGAATCGCGTTCGGTGCAAGTATTAAGGCTTGACAATAATTCCGGCAGCGCGTCGACTCCTAGGAATATTGGAATTGAAAATGCGCAGGGTTCATACGTTTTCTTCTTAGATTCCGACGATTCGATTCAACCAAAAACGATACTATCGCTGCTAGATGAGCTTAGCAACGAATCGGTAGACATCTACCGAGCCCCGATACTGATATCAGACAACAATTCACGACAGTTCTTAGTTGATGTTGTGCCACACTGGAGAAACGACCTTAAATATCGCGAAAAACTAGCCTTAATTGTAAAACATCAAGGCATGACTGCGTCTTCGATTATTCGTCGGTCACTTCTTGTTGAAACTCGCATTCGGTTTCCTACTGACCGTCGTATCGGTGAAGATATTTCATTTATTGCACAAGTACTTGTTGCAAGCAAGACAATAAATTATTGCGAACAACCTTTTAGGGAATATAGCAAGAACAATGTGAACGCTAATTCAGTCACCCAAAGCCTGCGGTCGTCTGATTTTGGTGATTTTTTTCGTTCGTGGCAGTTCTGCGAGAAGACTTTGAGCGCAGCCGGGGTTTCATTTGTTGAACTACACGGGCTGCACGCTGTCAATTATGCGATGCACCAATATCTGCTGTTTCAGACTGGCGCTATCGACCAACATGATTTTCTAGATGCCGTGCATTTTGTTAGAAACAACTGGAAAATTCTTTCAAAACTCCCTTTCGGACAACGCGTGCGCGAACAACTAGTTGCCCTTAAAAAGAAAAATTTGCATTTGTTTGAAAACTTGATGAGGCTCAGAGTTTTAGCAGCTGGCTACGATTTGAAATTTTTTAACGAAATTGCGTCTGCGCTAGCCAGCAATTTTGATATTAAAGTCGATAATTGGGATGGCCACACACAGCACAACCCCAGCAGGTCGAGGGAGCTTGCACGATGGGCTGATGTAATTTTTTGTGAGTGGCTGCACGGGAATGTGGAATGGTTCTCTAAGCTGAAAGAATCGAAAGCGCCTATTGTAGTGCGCTGCCATCGACACGAAGCCCTAAGTCCTTTCGGTGAACGCTTTGACAGACGAAAAGTAAAAGCGTTCATTGCAATTTCACCGCATGGCCTAGATGACTTTTCTGAAAGATTTGCCATCCCGCGCAGGCTTTTTAGCTTGATTCCTAACGCTGTCGACGTGTCGGGTTTCGAAGTACGAAGTGTCGCGCGAGATAAGAACAGTAGTTTGTTACGACTATTAATGGTGGGGCTGGCCCCAAAGCTTAAAGGACTGCACCGAGCAGTTCAAGTTGTTGATGCACTTAAACAACGTGGCGAGAACGTGCTTCTCACCGTTTACGGCAAATCCCCCGATGAAATTAGCTGGGTATGGAACAATTCGGATGAGAGAAACTACTTTGAGAGTGTTTTTAGATATATTGACAGCCACGGCCTTCGCGATAACATTGAATTTGTCGGTTGGGCTAACTTAAAAACAGCATATGCACAACATGACATTTTATTGTCATTGAGCGATTTTGAAGGATGCCAAGTAGCAGTTCTCGAAGCCATGGCTGCCGGTGTAGTGCCAATTGTTAGGCCATGGCGTGGAGCCAAAGAGTGTTATCCTAGTGAGTTCATTGTTGACGATGACGCTGTTGTGAATCGAGTGCTGCAACTCAAAGATGAAGTTTACTACGATTCAATGGCATCTATTGCTGTTAAATATGTACGCGAGACATGTGATATAGGTATTGTTGCCGAACAGATTTCCGCGGTAATTAAAAGCTCTTTACTGTAATATCGCATTCCGCCCTGTCGACTCATGTCAAGGCGACTACTTGGAGTGGGCTGTTGGCTCGCGTCAGCTGTGTGTTTGTGGGTTTCGCGCTTGGCTTGCTAGAAATTGGTTTGGTTGTGGTGTTTGCGGATGGCCGGGGTTTCGGTTTTCTGCAGTGGTTTTGTTGGCCCCGGGGTATGTCGATGACCAGGGTTGGGTCATTGCTTCAAATCAGTCCGCCGTGTTTGCGGCACAGGGTTGGTCCAAATAGTTATTGATGCTGGTCGGGTCTGTGGGTTTGACCACTGCTAAACGCAGAAAACTCGTCGAGCTACGCCTGAATGCATCTAATACTGGAAACCGAAGCATGTGGTCTTGAAGCTTGCTTCTGTCTGTTTTGCTCGAGATGGTTGTTCTCTGCACATAGGTTTCTGGTTCTGTGGGAGAGCTGGCCGACCGGGGAGCTCTGTGTTGCAGTGACGTGCTGGGATGTTGAGGGTGTTGAGATCGGGATCCTACAAGTAGGGGTGACCGGCGAATCCAGGCCGTTGACGGCTAGTCAGTAGGAGTTACTCGTTCTCGCAGTATGCATGCGGCTTCGTATGGCACTTACGGTGTGCCACGCATTCATGTTGAGATTCATCTGAGTTTGAGTATATGGTGCCGCCATACCTGGAGTCGCAAGGGGTCATGCCCGCCAGTTAGACTCTTCGGCGTCTTATCACACACCTCGATTCAGCATCAGACTCGAAAGTAGACACCTCTACAAATTGCCAAGAGACATCAACCCGTACGAAATGATCATTCGCACCAACAGAGGCAGCCAAGTACGCCTGCTCAGCAATTCAGTTACACTGCCCTTCGGAAAACTAGATTCCTCGGCTTCAAGGAAAGTGAATCAAGATACCCGGCAACAAATACCGCACTAAGTGGTTAGCGCACTAGGCCAACCTACAAAACCAACACGCCCTGGTGCCCCAGTGCCCCAACTTGCCTCAGTAATACGCGTACAAAGCTACAGACGACTACCACCGCCGCAACCTGGGCCATCATTCCCCACACAAACACATCAACACTCACCGCACACACTCCAGAAGCAGCATGAACAGCACACCACAACCGTCCGGAAGACCAGGACAAGTCCCGCTTGACAATTAGGAACCACGTTATAGACGGCTATCGCAGCTACAGATCTCCTGCTCTATGCGAGTTAATTCTCGCTGATCAGATGCTCCAAGCGCCCTAACACAGTCGCTCCGGCGGACTACTGGTCTTGGCAGGATCGCGCTCGATGAAGCCTTCCAGGGCGGCATCGATGCGGGCCATCACGTCGTCGTCTAGCTTCATGCCGCTCATCTCGGCGGCCGGGCCAATCTGTTCCGGTTTCGACGCTCCCACGATGGCCGCGGCCACGTTCGGGTTCTGCAGCACCCAGGCCACCGCCAGCTGGGCCATGGTGATGCCCAGATCCTCGGCGATGGGCCGCAGGTTCTGTACGGCGGCCAGCAGGTCGTCGCGCAGGTACCGCGAAATCATTGTGGCCCCACCCTTGTCGTCGGTTGCCCGGCTACCCGGCGGCGGCGCCTGGCCGGGCAGATACTTGCCGGTGAGCACGCCCTGGGCCACCGGCGACCACACGATCTGCGACAGTCCCAGCTCCTCACAGGTCGGCACCACCTGGTCCTCAATCACCCGTCACAGCATCGAATACTGCGGCTGGCTGCTGACCAGCTGAATCCCCAGATCCTTCGCTAGCGCATGCCCGGCTCGAATCTCGTCCGCGGTCCATTCGCTAACCCCGATGTAGAGTGCCTTGCCTTGGCGCACCACATCGGCAAACGCCTGCATCGTCTCTTCCAGCGGGGTCGCATAGTCGAACCGATGCGCCTGATACAGATCGACGTAGTCGGTCTTGAGTCGCCGCAGCGAACCGTCGATGCCGTCGCGGATGTGTTTGCGCGACAGCCCGGTGTCGTTTGGCCCCTTCGGGCCGATGGGCCAGTACACCTTGGTGAGGATCTCCAGGGATTCGCGCCGAAGCCCGTGCAGCGCGTTGCCCAGCACCTCTTCCGCAACGGTGTTGGCGTACACATCGGCGGTGTCGAAGGTCGTGATCCCGGCGTCTAGCGCGGCCTTAATACAGGCGTGAGCGCGATCATCCTCGACCTGCGAGCCGTGGGTCAGCCAGTTGCCGTAGGTGACGGCGCTGATCTTGAAGCCAGAATTGCCCAGTTTGCGGTACTCCATGATGATCCTCTCGCTAGGTACCCACAGTAGCGCTCGGCAGCTAGCCGATCTGTTGATCGGTTGACCTGCGTTGCCCGGCCGCTACCGCGATGCCGTGTTCTACTCTTAAGCCATGGCAACAGCGCAACGACTTTGGGGCATCCACAACGACGCCTACGGCCAGGAGCTAATTGACGGCGGCTTCGTTTCGATTGGCTGGCCCGCGATGGGTGACCTGCGCAAAATCGGCAACGATCAGCTACGAATGCGCGAAGCGGTGGCCGCAAGATTCCCGGGTAAGAAACCCGGCGCGATCGCCAACTGGGCTGGCACGTTGCGCCGGTTTACCTTCGAGGCGAAGGTGGGTGATCTGGTCGTGTTCCCGAACAAGCAAAACAGCACGTTGAACTTCGGCCGAATCACCAGCGACTACGAGTACGTTGCCGACAACACCTTGCAGCCGCACCGCCGGAAGGTGGAATGGCTCAAGACAGGTGTAGCGCGTAGCATTTTCACGCAACCCGCCCTATACGAGGTCGGATCAGCGATCACTATGTTTGCAATACGCAACAACGCCTCGGAGTTCCTGGCCTACATCGAGACCCAAGATGAGGAACAATTCGTAGCCGCTCCACCCAAGGCACAAACTGAGGATGCAGCCACCACGGCCGCTTCGGAAATGCCAAGCGCTGACCGGATCGACCAGCACACGCGAGACTTCATCGCGGATGTACTCCTGCGAGAACTCACCCATGAGGAGTTCGAGCACTTCACCGCAGATCTCTTGCGGTGTCTGGGCTACCAGGCGCGAGTGACGCAGTACGCGGCCGACGGCGGCGTGGATGTCATTGCCCACAAGGACCAGCTCGGCTTAGAACCACCAATCATCAAGGTTCAGTGCAAGCACACTGCCGCCACGCAGGGCCGTCCCATCGTGCAACAACTCATCGGCACCCTGGACAAGGACGAAGCTGGACTGTTTTTCACGCTCGGCAGCTACTCCGCTGAGGCGCTTGCGGTTGAGCGGGAACGCCAGAACTTGCGGTTGTTCTCCGGCGCAGACATCACCGACTTGACGCTCCACCACTACGACGACCTGCCACCCAAGTGGCGCACCAAGCTGCCGTTGCGGCGGGTGCTCGCGGTCAACGAGGGATAAACCTGGCCACATTCCGTATTGCTGCTGGTGTCCCCCCTATTGCAAAAACGCTAGGACAGCGGCCGCGGCGCCGCAGCCATAGCGGCCAGCTTAGGCACCACTGAAGCACTACTTACCGGACGCGAATCCAACACGACGCCACATTGCGGTCAGCCATCGGCTTCACTATCCTCCTGACCATGATCAAGTGACCTCTCCCCCTGCCCCACCAGCTGTGATCGAGGTTTGTTCATGCCCAACTCTGTCCACGCCGACATGCGCCGCGCGCCGCTCGGCCGCAACTATTGGCTGCTGCTGAGCGGCCAAGGCCTGGCCCGGATCGGCACCGCCGCCAACTCGGCCGGGCTCGTCCTGCTGATGCTGCAATCCGAGTCCCCACTCCTAGGGATCGGGACGGTCCAGCTCGCGCTGCTGCTGCCGTGGGTGTTCGTCGGGCCGGTTGCTGGCGCCCTGGTGGATCGCTGGCCGAAACGGCCCACCCTGATCGGCTGCGACCTGGGCCGCATGGCCCTGGCGTTGCTGTTGCTGCTGTTTCATCAGCACCAGGCTGCGCTGCTGCTGATTGTGCTGGCGATGACCTGCTTGGACGTGCTGTTCGCACCTGGGCTGCGGGCGTTCATACCCGAGCTGGTGAGTGAACCGGCCCTGCCACGAGCAGTATCCAGGTACCAGTTCGCCGTGTACGCCGCCCGAATCCTGGGCACCATGGCTAGTGGCGTCCTCACCGTGTCGTCCTCACCGTGTGGTTCGGTTTCGCCGCGATCTGCGCCCTCAATGCCGCCACCTATCTGGCTTCCGCCGCCCTACTGGTTTCGATCCGGGTCACCACGCATCGGCGAGCTGCCACCGAGGCAACACAAGAAGCCGAGCCGGTGCTGGCAAGCATCGTCTCGGGTGCGCGCTACCTGCGGAAGCACGAGGCTATCCGCTTCATCGTGGTGTTCTTCGCCCTCGCCTCGGCCTGTTACGCCGCTATCCCGGTGGTACTGCCCGTCGCAGTAACGGCAAGCTACCACCTCGGCGAAGGCCAATACGCCTCGCTACTCACTGCCCAATCCATTGGCGTGTTGGCAGGAACCTGGCTGGCGGGAACACTCGGCAAGTCCTTTGCCAAGGTGCGTCTCATGACCGGCATGGTGGGACTCTGGGGCGTGGCCGTACTGCTGGCCTTTACCACCAACCACGGCTATCTGTGGCTCGCTGGCCTATACGTCGTGATCGGCACCTTGGCCGGCTGCGCCGATGTCATCTACGAAGTGTTCCTACAGCTGACTGCCGCCCAGCAATTCTTGGGACGAGTTTTCAGCCTCGACATGGCCCTAAGCAATGCCACCGCATTCGTGGCCGTCGCGGCCGTAACCTTCCTGGTCCCGGATAGCCAGGCAGCCGTGGTCGGGACAATCTTTGCCATCGGTGCCGCAGTCGTCGGAGCAGGCGGATTGATCTGGGCCGGGCTCAAGCGCGAGTGGCGGAAGCAGCCCTCGTTACCCAGCAACTAGAGTTGGCCCATGAGCGAGATCCCCGACCTCGGCGAGGGCCGGTCGGTTCGGCTGCGACACTGGCAGCAAGACGATCTGAAGCCGTATCGCAACTGGCTGCGCCCACACCAGGAATGGCACCAGTGGGACGGCCCCTACTTCCCCATCATCAGTGAGCAGGCCGCCGATGACCACGTGGCGCGGCTGGCGCAAATCGTCGAACGCCAAGACGGTGTCGCCTGGGCGCTAACCGAGGGCACCCCAGACAGGTCGCTGCCCGTCGCCCTGGCGGTGGTGGCTGAGGCAGCTACCGACGCGCTGATCGGCACCGTCAGCTGGCACTGGGAATCCCGCTAAACCGACTGGGCTCGCATGGGCATCTCAATTTACGAGCCGGGCCTGCGCGGCAGCGGACGCGGCACCGAGGCACTGGCGCTGTGGACCAGCTACCTTTTTGCGGCCACCAACTGGCGACGGCTCGACTACGCCACCTGGTCGGGCAACACCGCTATGGTGCGCGTCGGCGAAAAGCTGGGCTTCACCGTCGAAGGACGCTTCCGTGACGCCCGGGTGGTGCGTGGCGAGGTGTTCGACTCCGTCGTATTGGGAGTGCTTCGGCACGAATGGATGCGGTGAGCAGCGGCAATAACACGCGGCTGTTTAGGCCGAACCAGCCACCCGACTGACTGTTTTTGACGAATATCCGAGATCGACTTGACTCTGCCACGATGTCAGGCACCACCCTTGATTCATGGCCGAAACCACTGACCTATTGACGATAAGCGAGTTCAGCTCGCTGAGCAGGCTCTCCGTGCGCATGCTGCGTCACTACGATGCTCACGGCGTGCTGCTGCCGGCAGCGACGGATCCCCAAACCGGGTACCGCCACTACGCCAAGCAGCAGCTACGTGACGCAGCCGATATCCGGAACCTGCGCGACATTGGGTTTGGCGTCTCCGCCATCTCAGCACTCCTCGCAGCCCGCGGCACACCGGCCTGGTCTAGCGCGTTGGAACTCCAACGCCAAGCCCTGGCCGATGAGCTGAACGCTGCCCAGGCCAGGCTGGCTCTCATCACCCGCATGCTTGATAAAGGAGATCCCAGCATGACCATCACAATCGAACGCACCACCGCCCCTGCCATGACCATCGTGGCCCTTCGCGGTACTGTCCCGACCTATGCTGACGAGGGTCAGCTCTGGGAGAAGATGATGCCTTCTATAGAACAGCAGGGCATCAAGCCGATCGGCCCCTTCGGCGTGATCGAACACGATGACGAATACACCGAACACGACGTCGACCTCTCGATCTTCCTGCCAGTAGCGCCCGGCACCTCGGCGGCTTCTCCGCTGGAAGTAATCGAACTGCCAGCCCGCGACTGCCTCATAGCTAGAGTGATCGGCCCCTACGACCAGATCCCTGCGGCCCATGAACTAATCAGTGAACGGCTCGTTTCAGAGGGGCTCTCTCGACGAAGCGACGGTACCCTCGCAGCCAAGGTATTCAACCGATACCTTGCGACGCATCAAGAGGTGACGCCGGACAAGTTCGTGACCGAGGTTTGTGTCCCGATCACGAGCTGAAAGTGACTTCTGTCACAAGATTGCTACAACAGCTACGGACTCTTGCCGGCAACAGTAGGGCACTGAGTAGCGCTTCAGCTTAGAAAGCTGTTGACGTGCTTCCTCCCTCGACCTAGACTATGAACATGAATTCACATTCATAGTCTAGGTCGAGGATCCCTCATGCCAAAGAAAACCTTCTACAACCTGCCCAATGCGAAACAAGGCAGGATCATCGAAGCAGCCATGGACGAATTCGCCTCACACCCATACAGCGACGCCAGCGTAAATCGAATCATCAAAGGCGCAGGCATAGCCGTCGGCAGCTTCTACCAGTACTTTGCGGACCTTAAAGACCTTTACGTCCATGTGTTAAAGATAGCCATACGGAAAAAGCACGAGTTTTTCAAGACAGAACTTGCCCGACTTGAGAGCAGAGATTTCCGTAGTTCCGTGAGGGCCGTCTACAAGGCCGGCATTCAGTTCGTTTTTTCGGACCCAAGACTCCACAAGATTAACACATATCTTATTACCGACAGGGACCCGCAAGTCATACAAGAAATCAGCAGCTGTAGTGAAAGTATTGAAGTCGACTTGCTTTTGGAGGCACTGATTAAGGATGCGATTGAAAACGGGGAACTCAGAGCCGAATTTAGCCCATCCCAGATTCTGAGCATAATAATGA
>PDWJ01001937.1_pt1 | contig 23430 bp, 20 predicted proteins | sample 1430881 | NCBI WGS metagenome assembly PDWJ01 (sample SAMN01162460, study PRJNA174530) | Oral metagenome, whole genome shotgun sequencing project. | biome: Marine environment; feature: Marine mammal; material: Swab sample of the gingival sulcus; isolation source: swab sample of gingival sulcus... | reverse complement strand
ACGCTCACGCAGTTGCCTTCGGCTAGTGGTTCGTCGGGTCTACGCCCACAGGAGACTTTCACTCCCTAGATACCGCCCATGCCGGGCGTACAATAAAAAGCCCTGACACTCATTGTTGTCAGGGCTCCTGCCAGCTAATTCAAGCAAATGAACTAACGACGACCACGGTTATCACCACGGCCACGGCTGCCGCCACGACCACGGCCGCTGCCGCGACCACGACTGCCGCCGCTTTTCGGGTTGTCATTGGCACGTGCTTCTTCCAATGTCCACCCCTCCAAAACAGCTTTGCGAGACAAGCGAACTTTACCTTCTGGGGTTACGTCTGTTACCATAACCATCACTTCGTCGCCCACATTGAGCGCATCCTCAACTCGCTTCAGATGTTCGCTAGAAATTTGCGAAATATGCACCAAGCCATCAGTACCGGGGATAAATTCCACAAATGCACCAAAATCCGTAGTACGGACAACTTTGCCCGTGTAAATTTGCCCTGGCTCTGCTTCCTTGGTCATGGCTTCAATAGCAGCCACAGCAGCCTCTGCTTTGACACCATCAATACCGGCAATAAAGATTGTGCCATCTTCTTGAATGTCCACTGAAATGTCATAGGTTTCTTCAAGGCTGCGTATGGTTGCGCCACCTTTACCAATAACAGCACCAATTTTTTCTGGTGAAATGTGAACAGTCAGCATACGAGGGGCAAAAGGACTCATTTCGTCTCGTGGTTTGTCAATTGTGGCCAGCATGGAATCAAGAATCTCTAAACGACCAACTCGCGCTTGTTCTAACGCTCGCCCCATCAACTCTTTTGTTAAACCAGCGATTTTTATGTCCATCTGCAAGGCAGTGATACCTTTAGCGGTACCAGCCACTTTGAAGTCCATATCACCCAGATGATCTTCCAATCCTTGAATGTCTGTCAGGACAGCAAATTTTTCGCCATCGGAGATCAGACCCATGGCCACACCGGCAACTGGACGTTTAATGGGCACACCACAATCCATCAACGCCAATGTTGAAGCACAAACACTACCCTGGCTGGTGGAGCCGTTGGAGGAGAGTACCTCAGATACCACACGAATGGCGTAAGGGAATTCTTCTTCACTTGGAATCACGGGACGAAGGGCGTTGCCCGCTAATGCGCCATGACCAATCTCACGCCGTTTGGGACCACGCAGCATCCAGGTTTCGCCAGTGGAGAATGGCGGGAAGTTGTAATGATGCATATAGCGCTCAGATTCTTGCGGGGAGAGCCCATCCAGTTTTTGGGCTTCACGTGGGGTACCCAAAGAAACTAGAGAAAGCACTTGTGTCTGACCACGGCGGAATAAACCAGAGCCATGGGCACGGGGGCTTAAGCCGACTTCTGAAGAAAGGGCACGAATGGTGGTGTAGTCACGACCATCGGGGCGTATGCCTTCATATAAAATGCGGGAACGAATGGCTTGTTTCAGTTCTTTGGCAATGGCCTCTCGAATTGCTTTGGGATCAGCTTCTTCGTTTTCGGCTAAGAAAGTATTGACAACTTCTTCACGAAGCATGTCCATGGCTTCATTACGGTCGGCACGGTCTGTTTTGGTGGCCACGATTTCTTTGATGCGATCACCAACACGCTCTTTAACGGCCGTTACCACAGCTGGATCCAGTACAGCACACTCGATTTCCGCTTTTTCCTTACCCAGGGCAGCCCGCATTTCTTCCTGAATATCAATCAATGGCTGCAAAGCATCATGGCCAAACGCTAACGCTTCAATCATCACAGACTCTGGCACTTCATCGGCGCCCGCTTCAACCATAATAATGGCATCACGGGTAGCGGCCAGGCGCAGGTTTAACGTACTTTCTGCCAATTGTTGATAAGTGGGATTGCCAATAAACTGACCATCGAGGTAACCCACACGAATGGCGGCCACAGGACCTTCCCAAGGAATATTTGAGATAGTCAGGGCGGCGCTGGCCGCATTGACAGCCATCACATCCAATGGGTTTTCGCCATCTGCCGACAACGTGTTGACAATAACCTGAACCTCGTTGCGCATACCATCAGGGAACAAGGGGCGCAGTGGACGATCAATCAGCCGAGATGTCAGCACAGCCTCCGTGGTTGGGCGACCTTCACGGCGAAAGAAACTGCCTGGGATACGGCCAGCTGCATACATTTTTTCTTCATAATCGACGCTTAAGGGAAAGAAATCCAAGCCTTCACGCACGTTTTTAGACATGGTTGTGGCTGCCAGCAGCAAGCAATCACCAATACGTATGGTGACAGCGCCACCAGCCTGCTCTGCTAATTTACCTGTGGCAAATATGACTTCTTGACCAGCGACTGTGGTTGTAAATGTTGATTCTGGTAACATGATATATTTAACCTCCAAAAACCTTACTCAACAGCGTGAACACATTGCCAGCACAACAGACCAGGATCACAAACAACCTGGCGTGTTGCCGCTTTCAATCTATTCAACCGCACTATTCCGTTGTTGAGGCTATGGGGTTAGGGACTGGGGATTGGCTCATACACCCTGTTTGTATGGGACAATACCCAATTCCTAAACCTGACCAGGCACAAGGGCAAGTCAGTTAAAACCCAGCCTCAACAAGAAGGGGGCGAACCAATCCACCCCCACTCGATTAATAATTCTTTTTAACGGCGCAAGCCCAAACGCTTAATGATTTTACGATAACGTTCTGGATCTTTCTTGCGCAGGTAAGCTAACAAACGACGACGCTTACCAACCAGTTTCAAAAGTCCCCGGCGAGAACTTTGATCATGCTTGTTCTCTTTCAGGTGTTCTTGCAACTGCTTAATGCGACGATCAAACATCGCAATTTGCACCTCAGGAGAACCAGTGTCCCCTTCGTGCTGTCCAAACTCTTTGAAAATTTCGGCTTTTTCTGCCACTGTTAAAGGCATGTGAACCTCCAAGAAATATTGAATTTTGACCTAAGTGCCGTCGTGCCGAAAAACATCGTACACTTAAGCCAACGCAAGATTATAACGCAGAGTAAAAACCTTGCCAAAGTCAATCTTCAAATCTTCGAATCGCCAGGGAGATTTTATGGAAGTGTCTACAAACAAGCCGTTAAAAGATTTGACATAACTCAAATACACTTTAATTTGTTAAGAAAAATAGACAAATAATAGCGACAAAGGTGATGGTTATGCTGATTGAATTTACGGTTGGTAACTTTCGCTCATTCCGTGATTCTGTCACGTTCAGCATGGTTGCTGCAAATATTACAGAAAAAAATAAAAAGAGCGTTAAACGCGCTCTTTTTTTATTTCGCAGGGGGATAAAAAAACAGACCCAGGTTCGGCATTCCTGTGTCTGTTTATAATTTGGAGCTAATTGGCCAAAACGGCCGTTTAGCAAGTTCTTCTCCAGTCTTTTAACGAGAGTCGATGCGTCATCGAAGAGCCCTATTTCAAAGCGTCACGCATCGCACTCATTTGACCAGCGACACTGTCATCAACAACCTGGTCGCCTACACGTACCACTAAACCACCCAAGATACTGGGATCCACATTGAAAGCAACTTCAGATACCCCCAACACAGATTTTGCTTTCGCTTGTTCATCATCAGTCAGAGGTAAAGCACTGGTCACTTCAGCACTATCCCCCTTTAAAGAAGATACACTAGCTGGTACTTTGGCAAAGAAATCAGCAATAATCGCTCGTTGACGCGCCTCATCCAATGATTCACCAATCAACTTATTGGTAGCAGCAATAGCAATGCCAGCCACTTGACCACGGAGGTCAGCCAAAATACGATCCCGTTCTACTTCTGCCTCTTCTTGAGCAGAAGCCACAACAGCTTTCGCCTCTTCATCCGCTTTGCGCAGGATACCTTTAGAAGTTTCTTCTGCCTGTACCGCTGCATCAGAACGAATTTTTGCCGCTTCTGCGCGGGCTGCATCAAAAATCTTCTTCGCTTCCGCATCTGCGTTATCAAGAGCAATTGAAGCTTGCCGTGCATCTTCCAAACCTTTTGCAATACGAGCTTTGCGTTCCTCAAGAACGCGCAAAATTGGAACAAATAACAAACCTTTTAGCAGCATCAACAACACCAAGATGCCCAAGATTTGCATAATCAGGTAGCCAATATTAATGCCTAGAGCGTCCATCCTATTCTCCTTATCTCTGTATCACCAATAACAGCAATCAAATTGCAATTATTAAATACGCCTTAAACCACGAACAGAATGATCAGAGCGACAACCAGGGCATAAATAGCGACAGCTTCAGCAAACGCAATACCCAAAATCATATTTGTCTGAATATCACCACTAGCATCAGGATTACGGGCGATACCTTGAACTGCACCGTTCACCAAAATACCAATACCAGCACCAGCACCAATCGCACCGGCCATGGCCAAGCCTGCACCAATTGCTTTCAAACCAATTGCCAAAGCTAGAGCAGCTTCTTCATTCATAATAAAAAATCCTCCGAGATCTTATTTGAGTTAGATTTATTTTATTTCGATTTAGTGATGATCATCACCGTGATGTTCAGTTGCACTGACCATGAAGATCAACATCAACAGCGCAAACACAAGCGCCTGAATCAAGCCTACGAAAAACTCAAGGCCAAAGAAAGCTACATTCGCCACCGGTAACAAGAACCCCATCACAAACAAGAGTACCATACCAGCAAAAATATTACCCAAAAGACGGAAGGCAAACGAGATAATCTTAGAAAGCTCACTTATTAATTCTAAAATACCAACAGCTGGATCAATCGCCTTAATGGGGTTTTGAGCAAGCTGCTGCCACCACCCCTTGCCCACAAAGGGGAAGAATTTTGATAGATAACCACGACCACCAAGGAACTTGAAACCATAGAACTGCACCATCACCATGGCCACCAGCGCAAAGGCTAATGTATAGTTCAAATCAGTGGCACCTGGACGGAAGAAAGGCACCAGAGCCCAGTCTGCAGCCTCCGGATTCTTACCCACTTTATGCCCATAATCATCATATTCAATCACGGCTTTCTCGTCTGCATTGACATCAGCACGAATCAAAAATAAACCCCCAGCTCGAAGATCACCCACATTGGCTTCATCATACTCTTCTGCTTGATGGTGAATAAATTCTTCATCATGTTCCTCAAGATGACTACCCTCAGCTTCCGCAGCAGCTTTAAGTGCTTTTTCATCCTTCTCAGCTAAGAAGTGAGGTTTGTATTCCCATAGGCCAATGCTGTCCCAACCTGGAATCAGCCCCATCCAGTTTGTCACCAAAATAAGCAAAATGAACGTCATGAACCAGGGGAAGAAGTGCTTTACTTTGGGACCGGCAATGCCTTCGGCAAAGTTATAAGCTCCCTCAACGATCATTTCAAAGAAATTGTAGAAGCCAGTCGGCACTTCATCAGCAGTACGGGAGCGTGCTTTCAGGAAAACAGCCAACAGCACTATCACAATCCAGGCCATCAATGATGACATGAACGTGTTAGTAATTCCACCAAACACGTCACCAATAAAAGGTATATTCTGGCTACCTGGATACACTTCACCAGGCAACTGAATATAAGGTAGAGTTGGCCTAGTATACCTAACCACAGAGCCTAATAGAATCATTAGGACAATACAGATGCCAATCAAAAATATTTTCTTTATCATTTACGGGCTTCCTCTTTTTCTGTAGTTTCCAAATTCGCTGTGTTCTTCTATATTTTCTGGAGAACTATTTAGTTCTTTCTGGGCTTTTGCTACCATGTGTAGGCTGATTTTCACCATAGCAAATAGGGTAACTGGAAAACTTCCTAGCATAAAGATAACGGTGAAGACGCCCTGCGTGCCTAAATAGTTATCTAATAGCCTGCCTACCACAAATGAAATGCCTATGATTCCTAGCGCAACTATCCCAGTAAGACAACCAACCTGGCCAACCAGATTAGTTAACTTTAGAGTATGATTAAGATTAGAATTTCGGGACACAATTATCTTTATTAAAGCGCGGTTCGCGCATTATATCACAATTCAATTCCGTGACAATTTTAGCCTGTCCACATTCATTAGCCCATGCCCATGAACGGGAAAAATGCATTGGCAGCGGCTCGTGTCCAATCATAAGCTGGACCCGCATAAAGACCCAGGGCAATGATAAAGAACACAGAGACAGCTAAACCAATTTGAGCCGCCCGAGAGACCGGAATAGGTGTAGCCTCATCGTCTGAGCGGTATAAGTACATATATTTGATGATAGTTAAATAATAGTAGAGGGCTACAAATGCATTCAAAATACCGATGAACGCCAACCATGTGTAGCCAGCCTCCACGGCCGCTCTAAAGATGAAGAATTTACCCACAAAACCGGCTGTTGGCGGAATGCCGCCTAAAGACAGCAAAGCGATCATCATGACCAACGCCAAGTAGGGTGAGCGGCGATTTAGGCCATACATATCCTTCAAATCGTCAGATTTAGACACATTGCTTACCAAAATGATGACACCAAAAACGGCCACATTGGTAAAGACGTACATCAACAAATAGAACATGGTGGCACCAGAACCATCTGGCGTGAAGACTATCAGGCCAATCAGGGCATAACCAGCCTGAGCGATGCTGGAATAAGCCAACAGTCGCTTGAGGTTCTTCTGGAAGATAGCCGCCATGTTCCCTAATATCATCGTCACCACACAGATGACGACAAGCATGGCCCACCAATAGCTTGCTTCACTCGGTTCACCTAAGGCACCCGCATCAAACACCCGCAAGAAAACCGCAAACCCAGCTGCTTTTGAAGCGGTAGACACAAATGCGGTGAATGAGGTCGGCGCACCATGGTAAACGTCTGGTGTCCAAAAATGTAAAGGCACAGCAGATACTTTGAAACCAAAGCCAACGATTATTAGTAGGGCAGCCAGGAGAATGATACCGTAAGCGTCGGCGCTTAATGCTTGATATGACGGGTCAAAATATGTAAAACCAATCACATAAATGTTTGTTTGAGCAAACATCCCGAATAGCAAGCTCATGCCATAAAGCATGAGGGCTGTAGCAAAAGCACCATAAACAAAATATTTAATGCCTGCTTCTGTAGAAAGATCATCTTCTGTCACGAAACCAGCAAGAATATAGGAGGATATACTCGCCGTTTCTAAAGCAACATACAACATTATCAAGTCTGCTGAGGCGCTCATTAAGCTAAAGCCAATGGTGGCGGCAATTAACAGGGCAAAGAATTCGCCCCGTTGTAACCGTTTTGTGTCTAGTGTAATCAAACTGACAATCAGCAGCGCAGATAAGAACATGACTCTGAATACTAATGTAATCAAGTCGCTCCTGATCATTCCACCCCAGTAAAGAGTGCTCCCCGGGTGTTCAAGAGGGTTACTAAACTCAATAGATGTATGAGGTACATCTAGGAAAAGCCACAACCCTAATGTGACGAGGAGTATGGTGAATGCGCCCCAGGCGGAAACTAAGCCAACATTGCGCCGGTTTGCCGGTTTCAGGCCACGATCATAAATGAGAACAATTGCAATGAGAACAATGAGACAGAATTCTGGCAGTATTGCCAAAAACCATTCAAGAGGAATGCTTAAATTCACTTATGCACCTCCAAGCCAAGACAGAAGATTCGTGGCAGCAACATGTACACTGTCGATCACTGTTGCGGCTTGTTGCGCTTCTTGTACCCGTTCAACCACCGGCACCATACCAGCTTCTACAATGGGAGCGATGGTTAAGGGCATCACGCCAATAATAATGAGAATGACACAGAACATGACGAGTGTCAGTTTGTCAATTGGAAGAATGGGGCGCATATCATGCCATTTGTCGCTTTCGTATTCACCCCAGAAGACGGTGTGTACGGCACGCAAAATGTAGGCGGCGGTGATGACAATGGCTAATACGCTTAAAATCGCCACGATAGGATAGTAGGTGGATGGATTCAGACCAAAGGCGGTGTTTTCCAGATGGATACTGCCACCGTTCCAAAGTCCCATGAAAATGGGGAATTCTGCAATGAAGCCGGAAAGACCAGGCATCCCCATGGAAACCAAACCACCAAGAATGAAGGGGACGACTAGCCAGGGCAAGGCTTTGCGCATGCCGCTGAGATCGTCCATGTTTCTGGTGTGTGCCCGGTCATAAATCATCCCTACGACTGAGAAGAAGAGGGCTGTCATGACGCCATGGCTGACCATTTGGATACCCGCGCCGGTGAAGCCATACAAGGTCATGGCGGCAAAGCCCATTGTGACTAAACCCATATGGCTCACGCTGGAGTAACCAATGAGGTATTTCATGTCTCGTTGGCGCATGGCAATGAAGGAGCCGTATAGTACGTTGATCAGGGTGAGTAGAATAATGAAGGGCATCCAATAGACGGTACCATCTGGCAAGATTTGGATACCAACGCGCATGGAGGCGTAAGCCCCGAGTTTCATCAACACACCAGCATGGATCATGGAAACGGCCGTTGGGGCAGCCACGTGACCATCAGGAGACCAGTTGTGGAAGGGGAACATGCCCGCTAATACCGCGAAGCCAATGAAGAGGGGCATAAACCAGATTTGTTGCATCTGGATGGGGAACTGAGCCTCAGCCCAGTAACGGAGATCAAAGGTGTATTGCCCTTCAGCCAAAGGGGCTAATCCGCCTGGCAGTTCAGAGGGCAAGTAGTTGGGTAATTGGAAGTATAGGACCAGGAATGCGATGAAGGAAACGAAACTACCAATGAGCAAATAGAGTGTCAGTTTCATGGCCGCATATTCACGTCGTTCTTTCCAGCCCCAGATGACAATCATGACATACATGGGTAGCACGGCCAGCTCATAGAAGAAGAAGAGCAAGAAGCCATCAACCGCTACGAATACACCTTGCACCCCAGCCACCAAAAGCATGAAGAAGGCATAGAATTCGCGGGGGCGATCTTCAATGCTCCACGAAATCAACACCCCACCCAGGCCAACGATAGAGGTCAGCAGAACCAGGGTGGCGCTCAAGCCATCGATACCGAGAATGTAGCCAATACCCACTGACTCAATCCAGGTCACATCTTCAACAAACATCAAAGTATCTGCCCACAGGGTTCCCGGTTCAGGCAAATTGTTGTAATATGCTACGTACACATACAACGAGAGCATCAGGGTCGTTACCATCGCGCCTAAAGCGAGCATGCGTGAGTTCTCACCACGCTTTTCCGGCATTAGCAGAATGACAACGGCCGTTGCTATTGGTAGTAATGCAATAACGGATAAAAATGGGAAATCCATAGATCCTCTTCCTAACTAAAGATCTTCGTAACAGTGTCGTTAATAATCGCCAACAGCCACATTGGCCACACACCCAATGACAACATCAGCACCATCAGCGGCCAAATCACAGCATGTTCGCGGAACGTCATATCTTTTAAGCCACGCCATTCATCTTTGATGGGACCATGCAGCGTCTCACCAATTCCCTTCAAGATGTAGGCTCCTGTGATCAACAAACCCAGCATGGAAAGGGCTACCATCAGGGGGAAAACACCCCAGGCGCCCCGCACAATCAAAAATTCACCCACAAAACCATTCAAGCCAGGCAAACCAAGCGAAGCCATACTGGTAAAGATCAAGATGCCGCCAAAGAAGGGCATAATTGACCAAATCCCGCCAAAGCGTTTCAAATCTCGAGTATGGGCACGCTCATAAATCACACCAACCATAAAGAACATACCCGCCGCTGAAAGTCCGTGATTAAACATCTGCAAAACGGCGCCATTGGTGGCCATAATCACATTCAGTTGGTCAGCAGGGTTTTGGAACGTGCGCCCATACGCAAACGCCATCACCGCTAAACCCAACACCACAAAGCCCATATGGTTAATTGAAGAATAAGCGACCAATCTCTTGAAATCCCATTGGCCAAAAGCAGCGAAACCACCGAACACAATACTCAACATGCCAAAAGCCGCCAAGATAACGGCCGTTGCATTAGACTGCTCAGGAAACATGGGAATCACCAAGCGGATATAACCATAGGCACCCAGTTTCAGCAGCACACCAGCCAAAATCATCGAGCCAGCCGTTGGTGCCTGCGTATGCGCATCAGGTAGCCAGGTGTGGAAAGGCCAAATCGGAATTTTGATAGCAAACGCTACCATAAAAGCAATATAAGCGGCCGTTTTCACCACACTGGTAGAGAGAGCCACATTAGGCAAAGTATCCGCCGACCAGTTGACCCACAAGTCATACAACTCAACAATGTCAAAAGTCCCCATCGACACCCCGATAATTTGAATCGCCAACAAAAGACCCAAACTACCAGCCATCGTGTAAATGAAAAACTTAAAAGATGCGTAATTCCGATCCGCCCCACCCCAAATCTTGATGAGGAAATACATCGGCACCAGACCAAACTCCCAGAAAATAAAGAAAATAAGCAGGTCAAGTGAAGCAAACAAGCCCAACATCGCCGTCTCCATCAACAAGAACAACGCCATAAACATCTTCGGATTCTTGTCAACGTTAAAAGATGCCAGGATAGACAACGGCGTCAGAATAGTTGTCAACAAAAACATAGCCAAACTAATACCGTCCAACCCGACATGATAATTTGAACCTAACGCTGTAAACCACGGCTCATTTACCACATACTGAAAGCCAGCATCAATTCGGTCATAGTTAAACCAAAGCATCAACGTCAAGGCAAAAGGCACCAGGCTCAAAATAAGTGCCAGCCAACGAACCGTCTTTTTCGCATCCGCCGGCAGCAAAAAAACAAAAAACGACGCCGCTAACGGGAAAAAGATGACTATCGATAAGAGGTTATCTTGAATAAAGTCCATCGGTTTTCCTAATTCACTAAAGTTGCAAACAGCCCAAACCAACCATCAAACCAACCAAATATTGGGCCAAAATAGTTTACTGCTAACAAGATGGCGGCAATCACCGCTATTGAAATCGCAGACATCCATACATACTCTTGAATTCTGCCAGTTTCCAACTCACGAGAGTCATTAGCAAATCTCAAGAACATATCTTTTGTCCAGTCCACAAAATCACCAAAGATCAGCTCTTCCAGACGTTTCATGTAACTGCCAAAGGTGTAAAATGCTCGCGCAATCAGATGCAAGGTGCCATCAATAAGCCCCTTGTCAATATATACATAAACAAGCGTTTCAGATACCCAAATCGTCGGGCGGTAGAACAAAACATGATATAGCTCATCCCAATACCACTTGTTATTGAGGAAAGTATGCAGCGCACCCAATGGACGCACCAACGGATCCTCCTGACCCTTTTGCAGCGGCTTGCGCGTGTAAATCAGCCAGCCAACCAGCAAACCACCCAACGCCACAACCAAAGAATCAACTAACGGCACCAGATTAAATTTCAACGTCTCAATGCCATGGGCAACCAGATGCAATTCTTCAAGCTCATGCATGGTTTCATGGAGAGTTGCCCCCACAAAATGGTGAAAGAAGTTATTGTTAACCATCGGCCCCACAATCGGGAAAGATTCAGGTATACCAAACCAGCCAGCCACCACAGCAAAAACCGCCAGCAAAACCAAAGGCACCGTCATAAAATTATTGCTTTCATGAGCATGCTCAGCTAACGGACTGCGTGGTTCGCCAAAGAACGTCAGGCTAATCTGACGCCAGGTATAAAATGCCGTCAGGAAAGCTGCCAAAGAGAGCATAATCAACACAAACAAACCAATTGGTTCGCCCAATTCCCATATGTGCCATGCCTCTGCAAAAATTTCATCCTTAGACCAGAAACCAGCTGTGATCAAAGGCAAACCAGACAAAGCCAGACCACCAATCAAAAAAGTCCAGAAAGTAACCGGCATCTTCTGGCGCAGGCCACCCATATATTTCATATTTTGCGGGTCTGTATGATGGTCGTGAACGTGGTGAGCGCCATGTTCCATACCATGAATCACAGAACCAGAAGCGAGGAAAAGTAAAGCCTTGAAGAAACCATGCGTAATTAAATGGAAAGCACCCGCCACATAACCACCAACACCGATGATGGCCACCATAAAACCAAGCTGGGAAATAGTCGAGTAAGCTAACACACCCTTCACATCATATTGTGCCACGGCAATAGTTGCTGCCATTAATGCCGTAAAAGCACCAATCCCGGCAATGACCCAACTGAAATCAGGATTGCCCATAGGACCACTACCCACTTCCAAGAGTGGGAAAATGCGCAAGAGCAAATACACACCAGCAGAAACCATCGCTGCGGCGTGGATAACAGCACTAACCGGCGTGGGACCTTCCATCGCATCGGGCAGCCAGACATGCAACGGGAACTGCGCTGATTTACCAACTGTACCAGTGAAAATCAACAACCCCATGAGGCCTAAAGCAGTAGCACCACCCAGTTTCACAACTGCTTCTTCAAAACTATGGGCAGAAAATGCTTCGCTGAAGTTTAACGTACCAAAAACCAGATAGAACCAAACGATACCGAGGAGCATAACTACATCAGCCACGCGGGTGGTGATGAACGCTTTGATGCCAGCTTTTCGTGGAGGAATATGGGGAATATCATCGGGAGCAAGATGATAATCACGCGCATGCCAGAAACCAATGAGCGAATACGAACAGAAGCCCATGATTTCCCAACCGATAAACAAAAGCAGTAAGTTATCAGCAACCACAAGCAGAAGCATTCCCCCAGCAAAGAGGCTCATAAAGGCAAAGAAACGTGAGAGCAGCGGCTCTTCTTGCAAATGGTTGGGGACACCCAAGATTTTACCCAATGGCGCTCCCCAGTTGTGATAACCAACGCTGTAGATAAAGATCATGGTAATGGCAAAAGTCACCATAATCAACATGACAGCCGTTAATGGATCAACAGCCACCCCCATCTTTAACCATGTGCTTTCAAAGAAATCACCTATGGGAAGCCAAAAGAAAGAATCGGCAATTGCTGTGGGGTGATGTTCCAGGTCATGGGGGTCCATCCCCGCGACGTTTAAGGCGACATACCAGCCTAAAATCAGCGATGAAAAGACACCCAGCCAGGCCATCATCCAACTCAGTGTTCGGCTGCGATTGGTAAATAGCATAATCACAAAGAACGCCAGCAAGGGGCCAACTGGAATGAGCCAGGTATATAATGTTAGGAGATCTTGTTCACTCATATGGATTTACTCAAGTGAAAGTAAATTAAAACTAATTCTTTAAAGTATCGAGTTCTTCAGCCACAACAGAATCACGGCTGCGATATACAGAAATGATCAAAGCCAAACCAACAGCTGCTTCAGCAGCGGCGACAGTCAACACAAACACCGCCCACACTAAACCAGTCACATTCTCATACCAAACGTAACGCCAAAAGGCGATGAGGTTAATGTTCACGGCATTGAGCATCAATTCCACAGACATTAAAATGGCCACAGCGTTACGGCGGGACATCACACCAAATAACCCCACAGAAAAGAGGAGAGCAGCAAAAATTAAATACCAAGAAAGAGGAATCATGATTCTTCATCCTCCGCTTTGGGCCAGGCCACGATAATAGCGCCGACAAGGCCGGCTAATAATAAAACGGAGGCAATTTCAAAAGGAAGCACAAATTTGTTTGGATTCACAAATGCTTGCCCCATAGCAGCCACTGAATTTTGAATCATCGGCATTATTTCCATGTTAACGGGTTTTGCAGTCACTTCTTTGCCAATTACTTCGGGAATAACCTGGTCAAATTTTGCTACTACCCAAGCAGTAACAAAGAACCCGAAAACGGCCGTTATCAGAGCCGCCCATTTCTGTGAGTTAAACGCTGGCTCAGTGGCGCTCATTAACCTGCGCGTCATCATGATGGCAAAAATAAGCAAAATCGAAATCGCGCCGATGTAGACAAGCAATTGCGCTGCGGCCAAAAAACCAGCATCCATCAGCACATAAAAACCAGCCACACCTAAGAACGCCACCATCAAGGCTAATGCAGCATGGAACAGGTTCTTTAGTGTCACCACCATCAGCGCCGTGCCTAAAGTCACGACACTCAAAAAAATAAAAATCCCTTGTTCAAACGTCATTTATTGAATACTCCCTAGAAAGCATTGCAAGCATCAATGTGCTGCGGCAACCTCATGATGCGGATCGTGGACATCATGACCATGATCATCATGACCTTCATCTTCTTCAAGCGCAGCAAACAGGGCATCCCCTAATGCCTCTTTCCGCCGGCGGCGAGCCACAACACGCATAATCTCAATGGCAATCATGGCGATCAACAAATTAGACAAAAGCAAAATACCAGACCGAGCAAAAACAGTTGCTCCTTCTGGAATCATTTTGTCGAGCAGCGCCACAACTAAAATCAAAACCAGCGTAAGCGGAACCAAAAACTTCCAATTGAAGTTCAAAATTTGGTCAACACGCACACGTGGCCAGGTACCTCGAATCCAAATGAACACAAAATACACGGCAAACATCTTCACAAAAAAGACAACCAGACCGAGCAAATGCCCCACAGCCCAGCCATCACCAATGACCAAATTTTCCAAGCCAAAGAACCGGTATCCGCCCAGGAACATGGTGGCAAAAAAGCCAGACATAAACAGCGTGCTGACAAATTCTGCCAGGAAGAACATACCAAACTTCATGCCGCTGTATTCCACATGGAACCCGGCCACAATTTCAGATTCAGCTTCCAACAAATCAAATGGAGTCCGGCCTGTTTCAGCCAGCGCCGAAATAAAGAAGATGACAGCCGCCAACGGCACCACAAAAATGAAAGGTACCGCTTGGGCTTCCACAATATCAACGGTAGACATGGAGCGTGCCAACAAAATCGGAACCAACAAAGACAATATCATAGGCACTTCATAGCTCACCAATTGAGCCACAGAACGGAAAGCACCCAAAAGCGCATATTTATTGTTCGATCCCCAGCCAGCCAGAAGCAAAGCCACCACCGAAGCAGAACTAATAGCTAAGACATAAAAAACCCCAATGTCAAGGTCTACACCAATAACATGGGGAGCAAAAGGCATCACAGCCCAAATCAGCAGCGCGGCTATAACCGTCAGGAATGGCGCCAACAAGTAAGCAATCTTGTCGGCTCCCGCCGGGGTGATGTCCTCCTTAATAAGAAGTTTGATAACATCTGCTACGGTCTGTAACAAACCATAACGGCCACCAACCCGATTCGGACCAATGCGATCCTGCATCCGGGCGATGACTTTACGTTCCAGCCAAATCAAGAAAATGACAATCAGTAAGCAAAAGGTAGAAATGATGACAACGCCTGAAATATCAGAAACAACGTTCACCCAAGCCTGATCACCTGCAATTGTTTTTAAATACTCAGCAACGTTGAGGCTTACCAGGCTTTTCAAAAATTCTACAATGTCAAAGCTCATAAGCGATACTCCACACCGGCTGTCCCGGCTGCCGGAAATGTCGTTTAATGTCCAAACGAACTACTGTTTAATTTATTAAATCCACTCCAGGGCACCTCTACCCCACGCATAGGCTAATCCCATTGCCAGTAAAACCACAAAGAGAACAACCTCTACAATGGCAAACAGGGCAAGTTGGTTGTAGGCGGCCGCGATGGGAAAGAGGAAAACTGCCTCAATGTCGAAAATAACAAACACTAAAGCATAGATGTAATATTGAACCTTAAACTGCACCCAGGAATCACCGACAGTTTCAATACCGCATTCATACGTTTGCTGTTTTATCGGATTGGGTTTCCTAGGACCAAGCAGGTGGTTCAGAATGACAGGTGCTGCCGGGAAAATTGGCGACAACACAATGAAAATAGCGACAAATTGCCATTCTTGTGACACTTATGATCCTCCTGTTCCTCTCTGTAAAAATGGGAGATTGTGAAATCTGTCCCATTTATAACACATGCCATTCACAAGGGCAAAAGCAAACAAGGAATCTTGACCTAGTGAGATCCACTTAGACCCCATTCCCCCCACACCGCTGAATATTCTGGATGATATTTATGTTTTTGATCATTGGATCTTCCAAGCAAATATTGTGAATTTTAGGAAGATTTCTGTATACTAAAATTTGAATTGTTGCCATTTGTTGGTGATAATCAGGCAAGATGTTTTTTCTAGATTGAATAGATTGGTTTGAAATCCAGCAACTAACTTTGTTTCCCGTTTCTCAATTTGCTTAGAAACCGAACTATAATTAAAAATTTCAGAGGCTGTAATATGCTTGACGCTCCTTCAGAAAACCGAAAGATTCTAGCTGTTGATGATAATTCATTTACATTACGCATTGTGCAACATACATTGGAGCAAGCTGGTTACCAAGTGACAACGGCCGTTTCAGGGAAAGATGCCCTCAACAATATCAACCGACACGGTATCCCCCACTTAGCCGTGGTTGATCTTCATATGCCAGTCATGAGCGGCTTCGAGTTTTGCCGACAAGTGCGTGAATTCAGCGACATGCCCATCATCATGCTAACGGCCGTTAACAACGAAGAAACCATCATCGAAGGCTTAGAAGAATACGCAGAAGATTACATCATCAAACCCTTCAACCCCAGCGAACTTGTCGCTCGCGTGAACCGCGTTTTGCGCCGCATGGGAGATTACTCTTACACCTTAGACTCCACCACCCGCATTGACGATAACCTCATGATCAATTTCCCCAGTCGGGAAGCCATTGTTGCCGGAAAAGCCATCTCCCTCACCCCTACCGAATCAAAACTACTCTTTATTTTAGTGAGAAATGCAGGCCGAATCGTCACCACCGATTTTCTTCTAAACCGCATTTGGCCGTTACAAAACGCCCAAGAAGATCGGCTGCATGTCCACGTTCACCGCCTGCGCCGAAAAATCGAAGAAAACCCCAACATGCCCCACTACATTGTGTCCGAACGGGGGACTGGCTATCGATTCAATGTAAAAATTTCCAGCCCTTCAACCACTAGAGAACAGAAGAGTGGAAAAACAAGGTAATCATTCTCATATCAAGCCAAATTTAGCAGCCATGGCCAAATGGGGTGGCTCCACAAAAACCGTGCCATCATCGTTTATTTCCTTACTGCACTACAAAAAGCATCGAACAACACGAACAAACACAAATTCCCGTTAAGTAGAAATCTGCATAAAACATACTTTGCCCTTTTCATTGACGCAGCAAGGCCGTTCTACAAAAACAAGAAACAAGTAAACAGAGGAAACTAGTGGCAAAACGCACCAATGAACAATGGTTAACAGAATTAGCCAAACCCGGACCAGCTAGAGAAAAAGCATTAGCTGATTTACATCAAATCCTGCTGTCTGGGTTAAAACGAGGGTTATTAAACCAAATCAACACCAACGCCCCCGAATTTGAGACCCAAGCAGAAGATTTTGTGCAAGAAGCAACACTCAAAATTCTCAAGAAATTAGATACCTTTGCCGGACGCAGCCAATTCACCACATGGGCACACAAAATTGCCGTATCCGTGGCCCTGACCGAGTTAAGACGCAAACGATGGCAAGATAACTCCTTAGATGGCATGTTAACCACAGATGCAGGAGAGTACACGCCAAAATTCATCGCCGACAAAGCCCCCCAACCTGAAAAAGCAACCGAACAAGCAGAAATGCTAGCACACGTACAGCGAATTATCGACGAGGCATTGACAGAAAAGCAAAAAATGGTTCTGGAAACGGCCGTTATCCAGGGAAAATCCACCAACGAAGTGGCACAAATCATGGACATGAAACCCAACGCCATCTACAAACTCCTACACGACACTCGCGTCCGCCTCAAACAAGAACTAGAAGCAGAAGGGCTTACCACAGCCGCCATCCTGTCCGTGTTTGCCTAATGACCGTCTCATTAGTCCCCATCCTTCCTGGGTAAAGGTCACTTAAAGCGCCTCCAGCAGCTCCGCAGCTTATGTCTGGAGGCACCCATAACAATCAGAACCCAATTTTTGAGCCAATGTAAGAAGTCTCCCACATAGTTCGTCAAAGAGACAAACCCATGACAAATCTACTAGATAAAATCCGGCAGCTCCTTCAACAGAGCAAAGAATTACAAAAGCAAGAGACAGCATCTTCCGGTAAACCCGCCATGCCCACAACAGAAAGCGCCATTACTCATCATGAGTTAGCCGCCCTCAACGCCGACATCGTCAAAAAACTCATAGAGATGCTCGACCATCCCCACGAAGGCATCTGTTCTTGCGAAGAAACATTTGCCCTGCTAGATGAATACGTAGAGCTTATTGCCGACAACGAAAAAGCGGCCCAACTCATGCCTTACGTCAAAAAACATCTCGATAAATGCCCTGATTGCCATAACGTCTATGCGACATTGTTGCACATCATTCAATCCGAACCGTCCGCTTAGGCACAGAAATCAAATCATACGACAAAGTCATTTCCTTAGTGACCATCTCAACATGAATTCCCGCTTTTCCTGAGTAAAAGTCACTTGAAACGCCTCCCGCAATTCCGGAACTTACTTATCAATGCACACTTACCGCTCCTTGAAACTGACAATCCCATTCCCCATTTTAATTTCATGATCAATCCTGAAGAGACTTAACCAAAACCACCATCATCTGAATCATAACAATCAGCCAGGATGAGCTAACACAGAGAAAATCTAAAAGGAACGTAAAAACATGTTATTAGCAGGCGACATTGGCGGCACGAAAACGGCCGTTGCTTTATTCTCAACCGAATCAAACACCCTACAACCCGTTGTAGACATGACCTTCCAAAATCGAAATTACGACTCGTTAGAAGCCATCATCTACGATTTCATGCGCGATAATCCTAAATCAATTACCAGTGCCAGCTTTGGCGTGGCTGGACCAGTCGTGAACGGCCAGGCCAACATCACGAATCTGTCTTGGGTCATCGATCAAGACACCATCAAAAAAGCATTTGATTTCCCCCAGGTACATCTCCTCAACGATTTAGAAGCCATTGCCAGCGCCATTCCCCATCTAACAGCTGAAGACCTAGTCACCCTCAATGAAGGCACTGCCGAACCGGAGGGAGCCATTGCTGTCATCGCCCCAGGCACCGGCTTAGGCGAAGCATTTCTGGTGTGGAATGGTCATAAATATCAAGCCCACCCCTCAGAAGGGGGGCACGTCTCATTTGGCCCCATCAACCCAGATCAAGTTAATTTACTCGAATTTATGCTTAAAAAATTTAAACATGTCAGCATAGAACGAGTCTGCTCCGGCAGTGGTATTCCCAACATCTATGCCTGCGCCAAACACCATCATCTGCACCCCGAACCAGAATGGCTAGAGAAGGAACTGATGAAGGCAGTAGATCCCACCCCTGTCATTGTAAAAGCCGCTATCCAGCACAAAACCCCCTTGTGTATGGCGACATTAGAAATATTTCTAGACATTTTAGCTGATGAAGCTAGCAACTTAGCTCTGAAAGTGCTATCCACTGGCGGCATTTACCTCAGCGGCGGCATCCCCCCCAGAATCCTATCCGAACTGCAAAAACCACGCTTCATGGAAGTTTTCAGCAGCAAGGGACGCTTCTCCGATTTAATGAGGCAAATGCCCGTCCACGTCATTCGCAATCCGAAAACAGCATTATACGGGGCAGCATATTACAGCTTGGAACATTAGACAACCTGTTGACCAGCCTGGGAACAGAAATTAAACAACACAACAAAGTCGTCTCCTGTTACAGCTCTAAATCTCCAAAAATCTCAGCAGCCATCGTCTGCATCACATTTGATTCCTCTTGATCCAAGCCAATGGTCTGCCAATAGGTGCCAAGCAGTTCCTGCGGTGTCATAGCTTCGACAGCCAGGGTATCACCCAAGCGCGTGCGCTTCTCTAGCTGGCGATGCTTCTGAATTTGCACACTCAACGCCTCAGAAAAATGATCTTGAATCGCTTTTTCGTCCAGCAGGGATTCCCAATCCCGGGGATAAGTTAACTGTACCCGGCAAACTGCACCAGCCAGTTTTTCCGGGTTTGGCAGCTGTTTCATGATGTCGGCCATAAACGTGTCTGCATCCGCTGTGTCCACTTTGATGTCCAGGAAACGGCGCGTTTTTAAAGCCACAAAATCCCAATCTGTGTGCCCTTTGCTCACATCTGCCACCACAAAGCCTTTACGCTCTTTCGCTTCCCCAAAATCAATACGCTCGATAGAGCCAGGGTAAATGATAGGCGGCTGAGTACCTTTGGCCGACAAGCTCTGATGTTTGTGAATATGCCCTAGAGCCACATAATCAAGCCGTTTGTCACGCACGATGCTGCCACCCAACACCAACTCATTGCCCAACATGACAGCTCGTTCGCTGCCAAACACAGCCCCTTGCACACTGGCATGCGCCGTCAAAATCAAGGGTAAATCTGGATCAGCAGCTTCAATAGCTTGATTAACCAGTTCACCCACCAAAGTTTCCGCTTGCTCAAAGATCGTCTCTCGGGATAAATCAGTGGCCACGTCTAACGCTGCCATGCGGCTGTATGAAACCCAGGGCACCGTGATAATCTGCACGGGCACACCCAACTCTTCAGCCGTAAACAAACGAATGGTGTCAGCTACATAGATATGGGGCACCTCAAGCGTTTTAAACTCTTGCAAGGTATGGGCACGCCCCGTGGCAGGCGATACGTCGTGATTGCCCACCAGCAGCAGCGTCGGAATGCCCACTGCCGACAGGCGCATCATGCGCTTGCCCCACTCCCGTTGGAAAGTGGGCTGTGGGTTGCGGTCTTTGTAAGCATCCCCAGCAAACAGGACGAGATCAACTTGCTCAGAAACGGCCGTTTCCACAATTTGATCCAGCGCCCCCAAAAAATCCATCACCCGCACCGGCAGCAAGCTATCCGGGTCGTGGCGGCCATAATTAGCAATATCAATATGAGCGTCTGCAAAATGCAGCACACGAACAACAGATTTAGTCATACTTCCCTACCCTACGGATCACCGATGCCCAACCAGTAAAAATCCTCAATATCCTCTGCAATAATGGATAAATTCTTCACCACCACATAATATTTTCCGGGAGCCATCGGTATCGTAATCGTTTTATCCCGCTCAAACGGTGATTCACTACTGGCCAATATCAATTTATTTTCACCATAGACATACAAACTCAGATTAGCCGTAGACGAGTTTATCACATCTCGTAAGGCCACTTGCACAGTCCTCAATTGATCCACATAAAAAGAATACACATTGACAAACTCTTGAGCACTGGCAAAATTTTGCTGGATTCCAGTATTGAACGGCCTATACCAGGCCGTATCAAATGTATGGTTGCTGCCAAACTGGTTATTAAAGATCACTGGCAAATAAGTGGCTCTACTTAACATCCGCACCTTTAATAAATGAGGATTAGTATTATTCCCTACAGGATCATAACTGCCACCAGCTGCCCATAAGTAATTGCCCACAAAGCCTCCTCCAGGCCACACCAGCGGATTCCCATCCTGTCCCCCAAGATCATACGCTAATCCCAAAATTGACCAGGTATTTGTGCCCGGATCGTACACTTCAACCTCTGGTACCGCAACGCCAGTGCCATCGATACCGCCATAGACAAACCAGCGCCCATCAGAAGTGACACCGCTGTGAGCAAAATAGCGAGGGACATTCATGGGAGCAACCGTTGACCACCCTGTCCCAAACACACCACTGGCGCACTCTACTCGGGTCACAAGCTCAATCTCATTGGTAGCTGTGAGCAAGTTTAAACCACCTGCCACACATATTTGGCCATTAACATTGGCTGCCACATGGCCATAACGAGGGGACTGCATCGCCGAGGCCTCAGTCCAAGAATCAAATGCAGGTTGATAAAACAACACTTGATCACGGGCTTGAGATGTCGTGGTAATGGGATAACCGGGTCCTACCACACCGCCTGTTAGAAAATAACCATCACGGGCATTGTTAGGCACAGCGGCGGCATAAGCAAAAGGCTCAGTGACATGCGCCCCGCCTACAGGTGTGCCCGCGAGAATCCAAATGCCCGCAGCAAAATCATAAATATAGTGGTCACGCGTGTAAACCTGGTCACTGGCATGGGCACTCCCTCCCGGAATGTAAATTCGGCCTTGGGTGCCCGTTGCAGAACCAGCTGGTAAGTAAACGGCCGTTGTGTTGACCAAGCCTTCTCCTGGAATATCCAGAACCATTTGCGACCATTCACCCGTATCCGTATTCAACCTTTGAAAATTACGTAATAAATTACCATGAGCGTCACGACCACCTAGAAAATAAATATCAGAACCAACCACCACAGAAGCATGGCGGGATGTCCCGATAAAGTCTTGTGGAGCAGCATCCACAATTTGCCAAAGCGAATCAAACGGCTCAATCTGTAACAAAATTGTGAGCGTCTTCGTGGCATTACCGCCGGCTTGCCAATCAGCCACCTCAATATAATAAGTCGTGTTTCGGCGGACATTCATCGTGATTTTAGAGCTGAACGCCATAGCATCATCACTACAGGCCACAGTTGTCAACCCCGTGTCACAGCCTCCCGTATGGACAGCCAACACCGTATCATACGCAGTAGTCAAGTTTGGTGAAGAAGGCAAAGTGTCGATTGTCATAATACCATTGGCATTGGGTGTAAATTTATACCAAACTGTGCGGTATCCTCTTAAATCAGATGGCGATCCCCACATGCAATGCAGGACAGGATCATTAGCAGACTGGGTAAAATCAGCGACATCATATTGGGTGGCGCCACCCCCGGTTGCCTCCGTGGCAGTCAAACAAAAATCCGAACCTTCACTAACATCGACAGAGAAGATTCCCCCGCCGCTACTCATTAGAGAGCCGATCTTTACAGGCGGGGCTTCCGTATCATCTGTGACAACATTTTCTGGGGTAGATGTGGGGCGTGGCGAAACATCATCCGGCATAGGATCATCTTGAGCGGTGGCAATCAAAACCGTCAGGCTCAAAAGAATGAGCAAGGGCAACATATAAATTCGATGCATCAGCTTTCTCCCGACAATTATCCGTTAAAGAGCTTGGATTGTAACAAAGAGTACACCAAAAAAGAACCGGGTGCCCAAAACAACACCCGGTCTCTCATATTTTTCTCTTCGCAGCGAATTTATACAAATTCACACAAATTTTGACAACATCGTTTTCCCGAAATAACTTGTCGTGCGCTATTTTTTATGCGCCAAAGCACATACCACAAAGTTCGTAGTGCGCACTTTTTTATGCGCTAAAGCACATACCACAAAGTTCGTAGTGCGCACTTTAGTGCGCCATTTCTACGTGCTAAAGCACGTACCACAAAGTTCGTAGTGCGCACTTTAGTGCGCCATTTCCACGCGCCAAAGCACATACCACAAAGTTCGTAGTGCGCACTTTAGTGCGCCATTTCTACGCGCCAAAGCACATACCACAAAGTTCGTAGTGCGCACTTTAGTGCGCCATTTTTACGCGCCAAAGCACATACCACAAAGTTCGTAGTGCGCACTTTAGTGCGCTATTTTTACGCGCTCAAGCACATACCACAAAGTTCGTAGT
>PDWJ01001936.1_pt1 | contig 23431 bp, 18 predicted proteins | sample 1430881 | NCBI WGS metagenome assembly PDWJ01 (sample SAMN01162460, study PRJNA174530) | Oral metagenome, whole genome shotgun sequencing project. | biome: Marine environment; feature: Marine mammal; material: Swab sample of the gingival sulcus; isolation source: swab sample of gingival sulcus... | reverse complement strand
CGATGCCGACGATAATAATCCGTGTGTGCCGATTGCAACGCCAAGTATCAATATCACTAAAAATCCAGCTGACTGTAATCAAAAAGCAAGTGCAGTAATAGCCAATTACGATACATCGATAACATATACCATTACGCCAAAAGTCAATTTAAACGGGGCGAATATTTCTAAAATGGAATACAATACCGTATATACACTGACGGCTGAAAGAAATAACTGCTCGAAAACAGTGGAAATTATTATTTCCGATGATAATTTAGATTGCGATAACGACGGCACAATTAAAAAAGAGGATACTGATGATAATAATCCTTGTATCCCGATTGCAACACCTGTTCCAACAATAATTAAAAACCCGGTAGAATGCAATCAAAAAGCAAGTGTGGTAATCGATAACTACGATGCCTCAGTCACTTACTCCATTACGCCGGATGCAGTTATCAACGGGGCTAAAATTTCTAAAATGGAATACAATACCATTTATACGTTAACGGCAACAAGAAATAACTGTACGCAGACAACGGAAATTATTATTTCCGATGATAATTTAGATTGCGATAACGACGGCACAATCAAAAAAGAGGATACCGATGATAATAATCCGTGTGTGCCGATTGCAACGCCAAGTATCAACATTACTAAGAATCCTGCCAATTGTAATCAAAAGGCAAGTGCGGTAATAGCCAATTACGATGCATCGATAACATACACCATTACACCAAAAGCCAATTTAAACGGTGCTAATATTTCTGATATGGAATACAATACCGTATATACACTGACAGCTGAAAGAAATAACTGTTCACAAATAACAACAATTATGATTTCAGATAAAGATATAGCATGTGCCATTAACGATACACCTATAAAAACACAAGACACGGACATTATATTATATCCTAATCCGTCAAAAGTAGGTGTGGGTTTTGCATTTAAGGGCATAAAAGAAAATAGTACTGTAAAAATTTATAATATATTAGGAAAATTGATTTTGATTAAAACTGTCTCAGAAGACGATAAGATTATGAATTTAACACAAAAAGGAGTTTATATATACCATCTTGAAATGGGTGATAAACTAAAAATCGGAAAAATCATAGTAGAATAACCCAACAATCACATTACCGATATTTATTTAGAAACATCAAAAAACGTTCGGTTTTTGCTATCTTTGTGCTTTTGAAAAACGAATCTCTCAGAATATGTGTTTTATATTAAAAAACATTCCATTAAAATATAATATTGCAATACTACTTCTTTTGGTGTTTGCAACAATTACATCTGGACAAAATTATGTTCTTGATCAATATCAATTTATCAATCAGCTTCAGCAATCAAATCATTGGGCAGATTCGGTGTTTAAAACATTAACACCCAAACAACGGATTGCGCAACTTTTTATGGTAGACGCTTACTCCAATCAGGGAGCAAAAGAAAAACAGCGAATAGAGCAGATTATCAAAAAATATCAGATAGGAGGATTAATCTTTTTTAAAGGTGAGCCAGCCAAACAGGCAGAATTAACCAACGCCTATCAAAAATTGGCAAAAGTTCCGTTATGGATAGGAATGGATGCAGAAACCGGCTTGGGTATGCGGTTAAGTCATACCATAAAATATCCCAAAGAGATGACCTTGGGAGCCGTTACCAATAATTCGCTGATTTACGAACTTGGCATGCAGATTGGTGAAGAGTGTAAACAAATGGGTGTTCATGTAAATTTTTCACCAGTTGCTGATATTAATAATAATCCGAAAAACCCGGTAATTAATATGCGTTCGTTTGGCGAAAACAGATACGATGTGGCAAAAAAATCACATCTACTGTCAATGGGAATGCAAGATGCCGGAGTTGTGGCAGTTGGAAAACATTTTCCGGGACACGGCGATACCAATGCTGATTCACACGTTAGTCTGCCAACCATAAAACATCAACGCAAAAGATTAGATTCCATTGAATTATATCCCTTTAAAAGAATTATCAGACAGGGTATTTCGGGAATTATGGTATCCCATCTGAATGTGCCGGCTCTTGATTCAGCTCAAAAAGTTGCCACGCTTTCAGAACCTATTGTAACAGGTATTCTTCGCAATGAAATGGACTTTAAAGGTCTTATTTTTACCGATGCACTAAATATGCGGGGTGTCAGAAATCATTATAAGAAAGGAGAAATAACGGTTAAAGCTCTTTTGGCAGGCAACGACGTGCTATTATTTCCTGAAGATGTTGCTATAGCCCTAAAAGTAATGGAAAATGCAATCACCAAAGGAAAGGTTTCACAATCGCTGATTGATGCCAAGTGTAAAAAAATATTACGGGCAAAATATTGGCTGGGATTAAACAACTATACTCCCATTGAAAAAGTCGGATTATGGTCGAAATTAAATACAAAAAAGGGGTTTTTATTACGTAAGAAATTGATTGAGTCTGCAATAACTATCGTTAAAAACAGCAATAAACTGGTGCCTTTAGAAAGATTAGATACTCTAAAAATAGCAGCTGTGGCTATGGGGACAAAAAAGAGAAACAGATTTCAAGAATATTTAAAACGATATACAACTGTAGAGTGTTTCCATATCGACAATAAAGCAACGCCCCAGGCATATAAGGCATTGCAAAAGAAGCTAAAAAAATACAATCTGATAATTGTAAGTAAACACGGAAATAATTCCAAGGCCAAACACAAATTCGGATCTACTGCACAAAATATAGATTTTATAAGAACATTATCGAAAAATCAAACTGTGTTTTTCACATATTTTGGAAATCCTTATGCTTTAAGTTTGTATCCTATTAAAACTGTAAAATCGATTATGATAGCTTATGAAGATAATAGGGAAACGCAAATGGCTGCTGCACAAATTCTTTTTGGAGGATTACCAGCTAAGGGAATACTTCCGGTAACCATTAACTCGGATTTTCCTGCAGGAACAGGAATATTCACCGCTAAAACCAGATTGGGATATGGTATGCCTGAACTGGAAGGCGTAAGTTCCGCCAAACTGAATAAGATTGATTCACTGGTAAAAAATGCGATTAAAAAGAAAGCAATGCCGGGTTGTCAGATTTTAATAGCCCGAAACGGTAGAGTAATTTTTAACAGGAATTATGGTTATCACACCTATGCCCGAAAAGTTCCTGTCCGCAGTATTGATATTTACGATTTGGCATCGTTAACCAAAATTTCGGCAACTCTGCCCGCTTTGATGCAGCTTTACGGCAGCGGAAAAATTGATATTAACAAAACACTAGGAACTTATTATGATAAAGTAAAGAATACCAACAAAGATACTTTGGTATTGAAAGATATTCTAGCACATCAAGCACAATTGACAAGCTGGATACCTTTTCATTGGCAGATGGTTGATTCCTCTACTTTTAAAGATGAACTATTCAGCAAAAGATATTCTAAACGTTATAATCTGAAAGTAGCTCCACGTTACTATATCGACAAAAACTACAAATTTATAAAGGGTGTATTTTCTGCAAAAAAATCAAAAATATACAACATTCAGGTAGCACGAAAAATGTATATGAACAAGGCTTACAGAGATACCATTATGAATAGAATTTATCGTTCAGAATTAAGAGAAAAGGCAGAATATAAGTACAGCGATTTGGGGTTTATCATGATGGCAGATATGGTTCAGGATATTACAGGACAACCCATTAACAAATATATTGAAAATCATGTTTTTAAACACTTGGGAACTAAAAACCTGGGATACCTGCCGTTACAGCACTTCAACCGAAAAAGAATAATCCCAACCCAAAACGATAAATTTTTCCGCCGCCAATTATTAAGAGGATATGTTCACGATCCAACAGCAGCTTTACTTGGCGGAGTTTCAGGAAATGCCGGACTATTCGGCAATGTCAACGACTTGGCTAAATTGATGCAAATGTATCTTAAAAATGGTAAATACGGCAGCGAACAAATCATTCCCGATACCATTGTGCAGCGTTTTACTGCACGTGCTTTTCCCGATGGTGAAAACCGCAGAGGAATAGGTTTCGATAAACCTTTTGTAGATAGAACAGAGAAAGGAGGTCCCACCTGCATATCAGCATCAGCAGATAGCTTTGGACACACCGGATTTACCGGAACAATGGCATGGGCTGATCCTAAATACGATCTAATTTACCTATTTTTATCGAATAGAATAAATCCCAATGAGTGGAATGATAAACTTATGAAGTTAGATGTTCGAACTGAGATTCAGGAGTGCATTTATCAAGCGATACAGCCAAATCAAAGAATTGTAAAACCATTACCTTTAATGCACTTAGCCCCAATTGACAAAAGGGTTCTCTGCCAATGAGGCATTTAAATAGCGGGTATCATCAGTAACCTCCTGCATAATCCATTCAGGAAATTCTATCTGCTGATTTTTATGCAGCAGTTCTATTTCTGCAACAATCAGCCCACTGTTTTTACCGCTGAAAATATCTATTTCCCAATTGCTGCCGGCATGAGTAATTATAAAGCGTTCCTTTTCAACTCTGCTGCTGCACTGATGCAACAGCTCTTCGGCATCGCTCATGGGAATCTTATATTCAAACTCGGAACGTTGCAATACTTCAGATCCCATTTTTATGGTTAAAAATGCTGATTTCCCGGCAATTCGTATACGTAAACTTTTATCAGGGTTACTCCACAAATAACCCTGTTTTATTTGTTTGCCATTATTTAATTGAGGTAATCTGGTTCCATCAACTAAAAACTTACGTTCAATTTCTAAAGGCATATCTTAAAATGCATTAGAAAAACCAGCCATAAATCCGGAAATGATTGCAACTAAAAAGATGAGAACATATAGTGATAATACAACAATAGAAACAATCCCTATAAATTTAAAACACGATTTTAAATAACGAAAAGCAACAGTTAAATGCTCTTTATTGTTTTCTAGAATTGCCTTTTTCGATAAAACCGAAAATTTATAAAGATATAATGTTGGAAAAAAATAAAGAGCAGACATAACAATCATCACAACTCCAGTAATTACCCCGACACCAGCCGGCATAGGCAACGCACTAATCATAAAACCATAAAATAGTCCTATTAATATCATAAGCCCAATACTAATAAATCCTAAAATGGCTAAGAATATAGACCATTTTCTTGTTTCATTTAAATAAACAACAGCTTGTGCTTCCAACTCCATTGGCTGAGCTTCTTGTGATTTAATTTCTTCCATAATTTTAAAATTTAATTTAGTTTATTAAATAGTTTTACAAAGTTATGAAAAAAACAATTATCTAACTAATCTAAAAAATATGTTTATTAATAATTGTAAAAACAGGCATATTCCAAATAAAAATACGTATATTGCGGAGTCTTACGAAAGTAAGATATATACTTAATAATTTTGAATAATATTTATGGGAAGATCACAGGAAACGTACAACAAAAAAGAAAAAGAAAAGAAAAAACTACAAAAAAGAAAAGATAAAGCAGCACGTAAAGAGGAGCGTAAAGCTGAAAGCGGACGCTCATTTGAAGATATGATAGCTTACAGCGATGAGTTTGGAAATTTAACCTCAACTCCTCCCGATCCATCGAAAAGAGAAGAAGTTATTGCCGAAGATATTGTTTTAGGAGCAAGAAATAATGTTGCCGAAAAAGAGGATAATGCTCCCCGCGAAGGCAGAGTTACCTTTTTTAACGATAGTAAAGGCTACGGTTTTATCAAGGATAAATCCAGCGGCGATGATATTTTTGTACACGTTAATGGTTTAATCGACAATATTATGGAAAACGACAAAGTAACCTTTGAGACCGAACGAGGACCTAAAGGTTTGAATGCCGTAAATGTAAAAGTAATTCGATAAACTTTTTCAATAAAATACTTTAGGGAATTTCTAAAAACAGAGAAATTGAAAATAACGAAAAAACGCAGTATACGTTGATTTGTTCTATTTTTAATACCTGTTTTTAGAAATTCCCTTTTATTTGCTACTTTTGCGTCCTTAAAATCAAGGTATTTTTAATCATTATATGTAAATTACTATGGCAGATAAAATTAAAACTCTATTTCCGGGTTTAAACAAATTTATAATATTTAACAGCTTAGTCTTTTTCTTAATAGGGCTTATATTCTTAATCAACTCTAATTTGCAGGACAGCATAGCTTCTGTATTCTATTTGCTACTGGTTGATATGGGACATATCGCATTACTGCCTTTTATTAGTTATCCGGTATTGCTGCTTTTCTATATTATTACAAAGTGGGAAAAATTAACCCTTATACTGGGAGCAGTCTTCAGCTTCTTCGGCATTATCTACCTGTCCGTTGACTTAATGGTATATATGCAGTATCATTTTCACTTAAATAAGTTTATTTTTGATATGATATTTGGCGGCGGAGCCGATGAAATATTTCAATTCCCTCTCAGCACCTATATTTATGTCTCTCTATTTATTTTGGCTGTAATTTTCTTGGAATTCTTATTAATACGCTGGAGTTTAAGCAGTAAATTATCGAAAATAAGCATTAAAAAAGTGTTCATTACCATCTTTATAAGCATGCTGCTGGGACACTTAGTTCATGCTTATTCTTATGCTGTATTTTACAACCCCGTAGTTAGAGCAGGAAAGGTATATCCACTCTATTTCCCATTAACAGCAAATAGTTTTTTGTCGAAATTTAATTTGGTAGACACCGATAAATTACGCGATAAACAAGCTCTAAAAAAACATAGAGGAAACAGTACCCTGTTTTACCCGAAAAAATCTTTAGAATTTAATAAAGAACACACTCCTTATAATGTATTATTTGTAATGATAGACTGTTGGCGAGGCGATACTTTTACGCCTGAGTTAACACCCAATATGTATAAACTTGCCTCTAAATCGCAGCTGTTTTTAAATCACTACAGCGGAAGCTGCGGTACACGAAGCAGTATATTTTCTATTTTTTACAGCCTGCCTGCATTTGCATATTGGGATACCGTAATAGGAATCAGTAAAGGTCCCATTTATTTGCAAACACTGCTGAAGCAGAATTATAAAATGGGAATTTTTGCAAGTGCCACCCTCAAAAACCCGCCGTTCGACAGAACTGTTTTTGCAGATATTCCTAATCTGCGAAGCCACACCGAAACAAAAATAAATAAACCATGGGCAAGAGATATAAAGGCACAGGAGGAGTATTTAAATTTTATTGATAATTATCAGAAATCAAACACCAAAGAGCCTTTCTTTGCTTTTCTTTTTTATGATGCCGTGCACGGATATTCTTCTCCGAATCCGGGGAAAGGACCTTTTCAGCCGGCTCTGGAGGCTCCGAATTACCTAGCGCTCAATAACGATTACAACCCTGAGCCGTTTTTCAATTTATATAAAAATATTCTTCACGAAACCGACAAACGCATAGGGGTTGTTTTAGATGACCTGAAGCAGAAAGGGTTGTTAGAAAATACAATAATTGTATTCTCGGGTGACCACGGACAAGAGTTCAATGATAATAAAAATAATTACTGGGGACATAGCAGCAATTATTCAAAGGCTCAGACACATATTCCGCTGATGGTATATTGGCCAAATAAAGCGCCTCACGTTTACAAACACAAAACAATGCACTATGATATTATTCCTACTCTGATGGCAGAAAACCAAGGATGTACAAACTCTTTTGAGGATTATGCCATAGGTTTTTCGCTGTTTAATGAAACCAAACGTCCTTTTTATGTGGCAGGTTCGTTCGATTCTTATGCCATTATTGAAAATGATAAAATAATTACTATCAATTACGGCGGAAATTACAACATAACCGATTTACATATGAATACCTTGAAAGATCAAAGTATAAACAGCAAAAGAGTCCGTGATATTTTTAAATCGGTTAATCGTTTTTACCGTAACTAAACCGGACAGCTTCTGACTATAAAATTTAAAATACAACAAAATTGATCAAAGCCCTCAGAGTTATTAATAACTTTGAGGGCTTTAGTTTGGTGCTTTTTAAACAGCCTATCATCTATATAATACAGCACTTCCAGTAATCGCTGTAATACCAGTGTAATTTGAAGTCACGCAAAAGAAAAACAGGACTTCTTAATTGGGTAAATTTGAATTACAAATGGCATAATAATTCAATTGATTTTTTAAACCTTTATATTTGTTCAACACAAAACAACTTATTTTCAAACCGATACAACACAATAAAAAATGAAAATTGAAATTATAAAGGGTGATATTACCCAACTAGAGGTTGATGCCATTGTAAATGCAGCAAACCGTTCACTTTTAGGAGGCGGAGGAGTTGATGGTGCCATTCATCGCCGAGGAGGAAGCGAAATATTAGAAGAATGTAAACAAATAAGAGCCAAACAGGGAGGATGCAATACCGGAGAAGCTGTTATTACCAATGCAGGGAAACTTCCGGCTAAAAAAGTTATTCATACTGTGGGACCGGTTTGGAACAATGGCAATGCCAATGAAGATAAAAAATTAGAATCGTGCTACAACGAAAGCTTAAAGCTGGCAGAAGAAAATAACCTGACCGTTGTTGCATTCCCCAATATTAGTACCGGAGTTTATCGGTTTCCTAAAGAACGTGCCGCTCAAATTGCTATTAAAACAGTAAAGGCATGGAAAGAAGAAAAAATAAAAAAGGTAATATTTGTCTGTTTCGACGACGAAAATTATTCTCTATATAAAGAAATTATGGTAAGCTGTTCTTAATAAACCTGTCATGTTAACCCAGTGAATTATACAAATGAAACATCCATAACTAAATTTTAAACACACAACGGCATGATTATAGGGACGGAAGACCGAAGTTGGAAGTTGCCGCAAACTCAGGGTTCTTTGCAGTTAAACCAAGCCAACGGCTAAAAGCTAAAAGCCAGCGGCTGAAAAAAATAAACAGATAAAGTATCCAAATTCTGCCATATTTTCCTCTTTTCTACTATTCCTCATCTCCAAGAATCCACAGAAAAAATCTTTTTTTCAAAAAAACAATTGTGGCATACTAATTGATAAAAATAAAACATCTATATTTGTAGATATTTAGAATACTAATTAAATAAAAAAATAAAATTATGGTAGAACACTTAACCAAAGAAACTTTTAAAGCAAAAGTATTTGATTTCGAGAATAACAAAGATTGGAAATTTGAAGGAGATAAGCCTTGTTTGGTAGATTTTTATGCAGAGTGGTGCGGTCCTTGTAAAATGCTTGCCCCTGTATTGGAAGAGTTAAAAAACGAATATGAAGGAAAGCTTGATATTTATAAAATAAACACAGAACAGGAACAAGAATTAGCATCGATGTTTGGTATCCGCAGCATTCCGTCGTTACTTTTTATTCCTAAAGACGGCGAGCCTCAAATGGCACAAGGTGCATTGCCAAAAGAGCAGCTTAAAAAAGCTTTTGCCGATGTTTTGGGCGTTTCCCAATAACAAAAAAACATAGTTGAAAAAGAGAGAATATTTTTAATTCTAAATTATTCTCTCTTCTATCTAAAATTACAGAAGAATGAAAAAAATAATAACAATAGCAGCACTTCTTTTATTGGCTAATATCTCTTTTGCTCAAAAAAACAAAGCTCCCAAGGTAATCAGTTTAACTGATAAAACTTTTAAGGAAAAGATATTTGATTATGAAAAAAATAAGGAGTGGAAATATAAAGGTTCAAAACCGGCAATTGTCGATTTTTATGCCACATGGTGCGGTCCCTGCCGGCAGCTTGCTCCGGTTTTAAAACAATTACAAAAAGAATACGGAAATACAATTCAAATTTACAAGGTAGATACCGATAAAGCGCCTAAAGTTTCAAGAACTTTCGGTATTAGAAGTATCCCAACCCTGCTTTTTATTCCACCAAAAGGAAAACCAAGAGTTGCGCAAGGCGCACTTCCAAAAGCAACATTTATAAAAGCAATTAAAGAGGTACTAGAGGTAGAATATCCAAAATAAATTTACAATTTTAAGTCTGTTTTTACCCGATTAAAATACTTGATCTATTTTAATCGGGTTTATTATATGTATTCGTTTCGTCCCGATTTGGTCAAATCTACTTTTGTTGGTACTTTTGACCAATAACATTGCTTTTACTGCGATATAAAAATAGCAACCATGTACAAATATTTTCTACTTCTTCTCGGTGTGATTTTCACATTAACTGCCTGCGATAAAGACAATCATGAAGATAACCCTAACTTTCAATTGGAGTTTTCCGCTGACACAATTACCTTCGATACCCTGATTACAGGAAAAGTATCTACCACACAGCGACTGAAGATTTACAATAATTCCGATAAAAAAATAAGGATAAACACACTACAACTTCAACATCCCGATTCGCCATACCACCTTAATATAAATGGCATAAACAGCAATAATTTTACGGATATAACCATCGCTAAAAACGACAGTATTTTTGTGTTTATCGCAGTTGATTTAACAGATAAAAACAGCAGTACAGCAAGACTTTTAGAGGATAATATTCTGCTAAATACAAATAATAGTCAACAAAAAGCCGTATTGCAGACATGGGCTTTAGATGTTACCCGCATAACTGAAAATATCAATAAAAACACCACATGGAACAAAGGAAAACCTTATTTAATTGCAAAAGATATTACGGTAGAAAAAAATACCGAATTAAATATTACAGCAGGCACAATGGTACTTTTTGAAAAAAAATCATCATTAAAAGTAGATGGTTCTCTTAAAGTTACAGGCAGCTTTAAAGAACCTGTGATATTTCGGGGAACTCGTTTCGAAGAACTATATAAAAATATTCCTTCTCAATGGGGAGGAATTCTATTTGCCGAAAACAGCAGTCATCACACACTAGGTCATTTTGTCCTTAGAAACAGTAGCCGGGGGTTATTCACAACCGAAAACGGCATTGCCGACGATACCATCCACCTCAACTATGGTTATATATCAGACTGTGCAGAAAGTGCAGTTCTTGTAAGAAACAGAAATCTGAAAATGCACGATATGCTGATTACCAACTTTGGCGGAGCAGGTGTAAAAAGTGAGGGAAGCGGTAATATTGCCGTTTTTCATACCACCTTTTTCAACAAATGGTTTTTCGACAGCAGAACATCGCCGATTATTGATATATCCGAAAATAATAAAGGCAGTTTCACTATAGGAAATTCCATTATCTGGGGAAACGATACCGATGAAATTGCTCTTGGAAATATTGCAGAATCCAATATTGTCAACTGCTTGGTAAAAATATCTCTTTCTACAAAAAAGGATTATGATGCTGCTTTCAAAACATGCATATTTAACACGAATCCCCTTTTTGAAGATGAAGATAAATATAATTTCAGATTACAGGAGAAATCACCATGTATAGGTGCGGGAGAAAAGAATATAGGAATAACCTATCCCTTTAATTTTGATGGTGAAAAACGAGAAATAATAAATATTGGATGCTATTAATCAGCTGCTATGCGTAACAATAAATAACCATTTAATAAAAAATCTGATAACAGTTATACAGACCTTTTTGCTCCTATCCTTCAATGGATATATTTTCAACATAGCAGATAATTGAATTGATACATTACAGCTGAAAACTAACGATTACAGCATTAGCAGACCATTAATTGAATTTGGGAATTGAACTGCCAACACTTTTCCCATAAATTTACTTACCTTTGTGCTCATTAATATAATGTTATTTCGATTGACATTTTATTCGAAATAAAAAAACTAAAACAGATGAAGATTATAAAATCAACCGTATTTTTACTGATAATGATAGGGTTCATTTCCTGCAGCGAACTGCAGCAAATGATAAATACATACGAAACAACCGATACCGGTACAACTTCCAAATCGGAAAAACCGTTAACAACAAGCGAAGTAAACAGCGGATTAAAACAAGCTTTAAAATTTGGAGCTGAAAAAGCAGTTAAAGTATTAGCAGCAAAAGACGGTTTTTACGGCGATCAGCTGGTAAAAATTATGCTACCCGAACAGGCTCAAGCCATCGTGAAAAATATCAAATTAATTCCCGGCGGTGAAAAAATGGTAGAAAAAGTAGTTATCCGCTTAAATCGCGCTGCCGAAGATGCAGTAAGCCAGGCGACTCCAATTTTTGTTTCTGCCATTTCAGAAATGACCATTAACGATGCTTTTAATATTTTAAAAGGCGGCAATCATGCGGCTACCGACTATTTAAGAAACAAAACTTCTAACAAATTAAAGCAGTTATTTATGCCGAAAGTAACGGCTTCGTTAAATAAAAAATTAGTAGGTAATATCTCCACCAACGAATCGTGGAAAATGCTAACCAACAACTACAATAAAGTAGCCAATAGCTTTGCAGGTCAAATAGCAAATTTAGAGCCAATCAACACCAAACTTGACGAATATGTTACCGATAAAGCTCTAAATGCCCTGTTCTTAAAAGTGGCTGACGAAGAGGAACAAATCAGAAAAAATCCTGCCAAAAGAATTACCGATTTGTTAAAACGAGTGTTTAAATAAAAATTTACAGCTATGGAAAAGCAGCTTAACAGCTGCTTTTTTATTATCCTCTCCTTCTATATTTCAACATAAACTTCAAGCCTTATTCTTCTTTTAACAGAAAAGTTGTTCTTCGGTTTTTAGCTTTTCCCTCTTCGGTGTTATTGTCGGCAATGGGGCGGTTACTGCCGTATCCCACAGCCGATAGTCTTCTATTGTCAATTCCTTTGGATGCCAAATAACTACAAACCGCTTTAGCTCGTTTTTCCGAAAGTATCTGGTTATGAGCCGCACTGCCGGAGCTGTCGGTGTGCCCTGCAATTTCCACCTTTAATCTGCTATTTTGCTGCAGAAAAAATACCAAACGGTTTAATTCATTTTCCGATTTAGCATCTATTTCCCAAGAATCAACCTTAAAAAACAGATTATTTAAAATCATCGGCTGATTCAACTGTACCGGTACTAAATTCAAAATCAACTCTTTGGGTAACTGCTGCGAACTACTTTCCGAAGTATCGAAATGATTCGAATAAAAGAAATAACCCTGTTTTTCCGCTGATAACCCGTAGTCTTTTCCCTGCGGCAGACATATTAAGAAGGTACCGTCTACCCTATCGGATTGCAATTGATAAATAGTGTCATTGGTTTGCAAATCTACCAACTGCAGATTGGCAGATAAGGGCTTTTGAGTAATGGAATCTCTAACAATACCCTTTATCCATGCAGCCTTCGGAAGACGCAGCGATTCAGGCAGCATAAACGTATAAATATCCTTCCCCATAGTGCTGTCCCTGTCCGATGCAAAATAAGCTCTGCTACCTCCCGCATTGATAACCAAGCCCATTTCATTACCACAGGTATTTATGGGATACCCCATATTCCGGGGCTTCTGCCACTCTCCTTTTTTATCTTTTGTAACTCTATACAAATCTAATTTACCCATTCCCGGCAAACCGTCTGATGCAAAAATCAAATCGCTGTCTCCCGCGTGAATAAACGGCGACATCTCATTTTCGGGCGTATTAAAACTCATATTTTCAGGTTTTGACCAACGCTGCCTGCCATTGGGAAGAGTCTCCAGCAGATAGGAACGATAAATATCCATCTTTCCTTTTCCCGATTTTCGATTACTCACAAAATAAAGCGTCCGCCCATCGGCAGAAATACTCGGCTGGGCTTCCCAAGCTCCACTGTTTACAGGAGCTCCCACATTTATGGGAGTTGTCCACTTACCACCAATACATTTGGTATAATAAATATCACATCTGCCGTAACCATCGCGACGGTTACAGGCTGTAAAATACATGGTCTTTCCATCGGCAGTAATACTTTGTGCTCCCTCGTTTTCAGGTGTATTTATCTGCACAGAAAGAGGAACTGCCTCACTCCATACACTATCCGTTTTGGTAGAAATATAAAAATCCTCCTGCGGTCTGTTCTTTGTTAATCGGGTAAATATCAGCGCCTGTTCATCAACGGTGGGTGTAACCCAATACTCATCGGCAGTAGTATTTATCTGTGTACCCAAGGGCTTAGGATGAAACGCTATAGGCTTAGCTTTTAATTGCAGCGCATAATTACACTTCTGCAACTCTTTTTCTGCCCGTTTTTTTACTCTTAACGATTTTGTTTTTAATGCCATAAACTGTTCTACTGCCTTTTTGGCTTTTTGATATTCTCCTTTTTCCCGATATACCTGCGCTAAGTTGATGTAAGCTGCCGGAAAAAAAGCGGCATTAATGGCAACAGCCTTTTCCAGCATATTAATTTCGGAAGTTTTATCACCTTCAGAGTGATAAATATCAGCCATAAAAAGGTATGCCTCCACAAAATCAGGAGCTGTTTTTACAGCTTTCTGCAGATATGCCATTGCCTGTTGGTTTTGTCCTTTTTGATAGGCTTTTCCTGCCAACTGATACTGTTTTACAGCACGATTTGATTTTACGCTGTATTTTTTCTGTGCTTGAGCTATTCCGCAGCATGCAATATTTAAAGCAATAATTAAAACAATAAAACGAAACATAAAATATAAATTAACGGTGGCAAATGTCTGCATAAGCGCAATATTGACAGCTTTCTGTCTCTTCCGTTTGCCGGAAAGGAATATCCGGATTAAAAATCTCCTCCAACAAATCCTTTAAGTTATTTTCAAAATCTTCTTTATAGATTTGATAATTATCTACGACTACGCCAGGTTTCCTCCCCTCTTTTTCGACCAATGTCGGATCAAAATCTTTATTAAAAAAATCGGATAATTTATAAACCGCAGGTGCTAAAGGCAAAGTGTTTTTACTGCTGTTATCGAAAAACATACAATAGAGTAACGTTTGAAAAGCCGCTTTGTTGCGTTTTCTGCTGTCCTGCTCAAACAAAGAATCCGTATTTGGAAATTTTAAATCGGCTTTTCCTGTTTTATAATCAATAATCCGAATTTTATCGGCAACTCTATCTACCCTGTCAATACTGCCGCATAGGTTTACTTTTCTACCATCAGCCAAAGGTACCTGCACAGGATATTTCCCCTCTAAATCCACAATGGAAAAAGGTGCAAACTGCTGATCTATTTCTAAATTACGAATCACAAAACGTTTTAATATATCAAATATCAAATCATTTCTCCCTTTTAATTCTATGGATTTATCAGCATCGGTATTAAAATAATTTTCGGCAAAAGCTCTTTTTAACTTCTTTTCGATAAGTGCTGTATCTTTCATCATTGTTTTAAGGGTATCTGCATCTACAGATTTATTTTTATAAGGCTTATAAAACTGTTCCATGGTATGATGAAAAATATTCCCGAATGTCGGCGGATCAACCTCTTCAGCGATGGTATCCGGCTCTTTAAATTTGGCTAAATATCTGAAATAGAAACTCAGTTGGCAATTCAAATAGATATTTAAAGCCGATGGCGAAAAGCTGCTGTCCTTATCTTTATAATCGGGGTTACAATAGCTGTTCAGCATATCTAATATACGCTGATTTTTAGCTACTTCAATCGGTTTAGTTTCAGGAACAGCAATCTGATGCGACGGCGTTGTTTCGATAATCTCCAAAGGCAGTTCATATTTTATCTGATACATAAAACGGCTCATCTCGCCGGTTCGCATCCCGTCGCTTTTTGTACTATATAGCAAGTTAATCTGCTCGGCTCGTTGAATTAAACGATAAAAATAATAGGCATAAATGGCATCTTGATGGTCGATGGTGGGCAAGCCAAAACCTTTACGCAAATGGTAAGGAATAAACGAATTTGCGCCCGATGTTTTGGGTAGAGTTCCCTCGTTCATCGACAATATAATTATATTTTTAAAATCGAGCAGACGAGTTTCCAATATTCCCATCACCTGCAATCCGGCAAGCGGTTCGCCTTCAAATGGAATGGTTAGCGACTGCACCAATTTTTCCAATATTTTGAAGAAAGTATCTTGATTCAGCTCTATTTCATGTTGTTGAATCAGGGCTTGTAATCGTTTTATATTCAAAAACAGATGATAGATATACTCCTGCTCTATTTTATTGACCAGCGGCTGTTTATCTGTTTTATCCCCCTGCAGCTGCTGATAGATCTTTTGCAGCAATTGCAGCAAATAGGCTGTAAAATCGGTTACGCCGGAGGTTACTTCAAACAGATAAACAAACACTGCATCTTTTTGCAGCAGCTCCTGTTCTACCCAAATACTATTGTGTGTAATAATTTCGGTGCAAATGGCATTGGCTGCTTCGGGATTGACCGCATTAATGTATTGATGATTTAAAAGCGCCGTTACCTGTTTGTGAAAAAATGTTCCGTTATTAGCCGATCTCTGCAAAGCAATAATTAAGTTCAGCAGTCCGGCAATAGGCGTATTCTTCGCAGGATACCCCATGGTTACGTTTACTGTCGGCACACTGCCCGGTATGGCATGAAGCATCGGAATCAGCAGCTCCTCATCAGCCAGAACAATGGCTGTCTCCTCCGGAATAATATCTTCTTGATGGAAAAAATCATTTACCAGATTGTGGGCATATTTTACCTGTCCCACATCTGAAGGCAGCGATACAAACTGTACGTTTTTAGGTGTATGAGTAATATTATCAAACGATAAACTGTTGGCAGCATTGGGAAACTTCTTTAAATTATAACGCATAAACAGACCTGCTTCGTGCAGCTCATTCTTAACATACACATTATCATAATCCCAATAAAAATCAGCAATACTGCGTTTTTTTAATTCCTTAAACAAATCTATTTCACATCGGTTTAAAGCATTAAACCCGATAAAAATAATCCTTTTAGCAGAAATATTCGCTTCTCCTTTTTCCAATTGTGTAACCAGTTCACGGGCAGCCATTCCCTCATAGGCCAAACCTTTCGACAGCAATTCGGCTTTAAAATCGGTGTAAATTGCAGATAATCTCTCCCACAAAACAATAAATTCCTTTTGATGCTTAGAATATTTTTCGGCCTGAAAGGTGCTCCAAAATGATTGTATTGCCTCAATCTGCTCTTCGGTTAAATAATTGAAAATCGAAGCAATACGCTTTTCATCGGCTAAATTACGAAACAAATGATAGGCATTTACACGATATTTATCCAAATCATCGAAATCGTTTAACAGCATTTCGCCCCAATGGTAAAATTCATCAAACGATTCGCTGCTCTTTAAATGGCGTACATATACTTTATACAAGCGAAAAAGCAGTCCCAGGCTGTCCTCTATCTGCAAAGGCGACAGCGTATGCACAAACTCGCTGATGGTTTGTATTTTAGGCGACCAAATTGGCTTGGCAGTTAATTCGTTTAAATATTTTGCAAAAAAAAGCCCCGAACGCCGGTTGGGAAAAACAACAATACAATCGGACAATTCACTGCCCCATTTCCGATATAATGTTTCTGTTACCTGCCTTAAAAAAGAGTTCATAAATCTGATTTTTTAAAAGCCAAAGTTAAAAGACAGATTCGATTTTTCAGCATATACTGCAAATATTTATTCACAAAATCATAAATAACACATAAATCCTATGCAAATAATTATTAATGGTTATATTTGAGCGATTATTTGAGATTATTCCTTGTTAAAAGTTACAGGCAGAAAATTATTTAACTAAGCGAATGTGGTAATTAGCTGGAAGTGCTAACAGCTAAAAGTAAACAAAATTGCTAATTATTAATTGCACATTGTTAATTGACCTAACAGCCAAAAGGCTACAAAAAACAGATAAATGAAAACACTAACTGAAAATATTGGTTTATACACCGATTTTTATGAGTTAACCATGGCGCAGGGCTACTTTTTAAGCGGCAAAAAAGACGAAAAAACAGTATTCGATTACTACTACCGCACCAACCCGTTTAAAGGCGGTTATTTGGTATTTGCCGGGTTATACGACTTACTTACCATTCTAAAAAACTTTAAATATTCCAAAGAAAATATCGATTATCTAAGAAAAGCGGGATTGCAAGAACCTTTTTTGGAATACCTGAAAGATTTTAAATTTACAGCAAAAGTATATAGCGTTCGCGAAGGCGAAATTGTTTTTCCCAATGAACCATTGGTGCGTATCGAGGGAAATATTATAGAGGCTCAATTAATTGAAACATTGCTGTTGAATTATTTGAATTTTCAATCGCTGATAGCCACCAAAGCCTGCCGGATAAAAGAGGTAATGGGCGAAAAATCGTTTGCCGATTTTGGTCTTCGCAGAGCACAAGGTTTAGGCGGAATTCATGCCAGCAGAGCTGCTGTTATCGGTGGAGCAAGTGCCACTTCGAATGTATATAGCGGATTTATTTACGATATTCCACTTTCGGGAACACAGGCACATGCCTGGGTGCAGAGCTTCGACAGCGAATTGGAAGCTTTCAGAAAATATGCCGCTATTAACCCCAATACATCGGTGCTTTTAGTAGATACCTACAACACCTTAAAATCGGGTGTGCCGAATGCCATAAAAGTTGCCAAAGAGTTAGAAGAAAAAGGGAAAAAATTGGTCGGCATTCGTTTAGACAGCGGCGACTTGGCTTATTTAAGCAAAAAAGCCCGAAAAATGTTAGATGATGCAGGATTAGATTATGTCTCCATTTTTGTATCGAATCAGTTAAATGAGCACGTCATTAAAAGTTTAAACGAACAAGGAGCAAGAATCGACGGTTACGGCGTAGGAACAGAGCTGGTTATCGGCAAAGATACCGGTGCCATCGACGGTGTTTACAAATTGGTAGAAAACAACGGCATTCCCCGGTTAAAAATATCAGAAAATGTAGAAAAGATAACCATGCCCGGCACAAAACGCCTGGTGCGATATTTTGATAAAAAAGACCGATTCTACCGCGATGGTATTCTTTTATCAGATGAAAAATCGGTGGATAAACTCTATCACCCTATTCACGCTCATAAAAACACTGAAGTTAGTGAACTCCGTACCGAAGAGCTTTCGCAGTTAGTAATGGATAACGGCAAAATATTAATTGATTATGAAACTCCTTTACAGATTAATAAATATATGCAAAAGCGTTTCGCCCAGCTTCCTATTGAACACAAGCGTTTTATAAGTCCGCATATCTATAAAGTCGGTATTTCTGAAAAGCTGATGAATTTACGCAATGATATGATGGAGTCTATCCGAAAAAAATATACTGAACAGTAAATCTTAAATTTTAAAAGTTCCATAACTCCCATAAAAAGTCCCTTATCGAATAAATGATAAGGGATTTTTTCTTGTGTAAATTCAATGAGAAATGGTATTATGAGTTATTTTTCAGAATAGAGAATATCCAAATACTATTGATAACGTTCCATATTCTGAATTCCAATAAGTATAATCGCTTAAAATTTCTCTATTGGTTTGATACCTAAGCTCTAAACTGTATCTGTCATTTTTTTTGTAACCAATTCCAAAAGCCATGTTAGTTCTTGTCTTAATTTCTAATGGTTTGTATTTACCGGAAAATTCAATTGAAGACTTTGAACTTAAATCCAAGATGTAAGAAACATTTATAAAAATCTTCGAATTATTCTTTAAAAAGAAATAATGTCTTAAGCTTATAGGAAATTCAATAGAACTGTAGTTAATTTTGGCTGTTATTTTATTACTTGATTTAATTGTTTTTTCGGATTTAAACCTTTGATAAGTTGGCTCAATGGCAATTGCCCATTTATTTTTATTATAAGGAAGAATAAATTCTGCTTCTATTCCAAAGCCAAAACCAAATTTGTTGCCAAAATCGGTATCTTTAAAATCTGAAAGAGTATTTTGCGTTTTTAATGAAGACCTATTTATACGAGGCCTGATTGTCAAATGAAATAAATCTCTCTTTGGTTTTAAGTCAAAATTAACAAACTCTTTATCATCATGGCATTTATTGTATTCCGTAAAAAATCGTACTAAATCATTTTTCTTATATCTTATATTTTCGATTTTACTCAGTTTAAATTTTGGACATTTCAGATTACCCCATAACTGTTGTCTGAATTGATTATTCTTACCAATGTTATTTTCATCTATTCTATAACTCTTGAATATTAACTGTTTAATATCGGTGTTTTCTTTACTATAAAAATATCTTATTAAATTGTCATCAATGTATTGATATAAGGTAGCTTTACCAGCAACCAATACTTTTAAAAAAAGTTCCTCTTGTTGAAATTCCGGATTTTTTTCATAACTCAAATTATTAATATTCTCACTAGACCTATCAATATTTACAGTACTTCTGACATATTTTAAAATGTTATTGATACCAAATTCTTGAACTGATTTTAAGGTAGCTTTTTTTATTTCCCCATTTTCAGAAAGTTTATATTCAAATTCAGTTGGGTTACTTCTCCACCCCATATCTTTGATAAAACAATTAATTTTTTGCTTGTTACTATCAATGTAATATCCTTTTTCAAAAGAAACTTGTGAATAGCAGTTGCAACTAATAATTACTGCTAAAAAAAATAAAAGCTGTTTTTTCATCATTTTTTTTAATTTATTAGTATTAATATAGTTAAGTTTTATCGGTTTATAATAATTATTATGCCTTCAAATATATAAAATTTCAACTAAAATCATCCCTTCAAAAGTTATTAAATTCTCTAATTTTTTTCTTTCTTATGATTACAATAAGTACCAAAGTTATGATTACGCCAACTATGGTTGTTGCAATGCTTCCTTCAAATCCAAAACTCCCTCCTGACAGAAGTGTATTATCGGTTATTGGTACAGATTTACAAATGGAAACGTTCAAATTAATACCCGAAACCTGAGAACCGTAAATAAATCCCTGCGAATAATTCCATATACCATGTGCCAAACCAACAATTAGTAAATTTCCGGTATAGTAATAAACCACTGCAAGCACTACCCCTGCTACAAATAAATTAATAACAGGCATTATGGCCATTCCGGGATTTAGAACATGTAAAGCACTAAATAATATACTCGATACGATAATTGCACCTATCAATCCCATTCCTTTTGAGAAGTGTGGAATTAAATATCCTCTGAAAATTAATTCTTCGTAGGTTCCTTGAAAAGCAAAAAACACCAATCCCCATAACAACATTCCCATATATTCGGATTTAAAATGATAAGTTGTTTCCACGCCTCCTATCAGATTAATTAGTAATGCGGTTACGCTAATTGCCGCAAATCCCCCAATACTTCCTATTACTATTTTTGAAAACGCTTTGGTAAAACTCAATCCTAAATCTTTTACTTTTATCCGGTTGAGCTTTACAATAATAAAAAGACTTAAAAATATGTTCAAAATCATTTGGATGGTGCTGTATACCGAAATATTAGAAATCTCAAACAATGGCATGTTAGTCCCTGCCATGTGGTTGATTAAATAAATTACACCTGCCATTATTCCTGCTAATAAAAGAGGAATTATAATAACCAACAAGATAGAATATAATATTGGCAATACAATTAACCGTGTTTTGGATTGAAAAGGGACGGCTTGTTCCAGTTGTTTATAATTTTTTATCTTTCCATTAAGCTTTAAATTAATTCATTATTTTTCCCAAATTTCTCCCATTCCGATTTTAATACAGACATGATAAACTTATCGTGAAATTGATTATCCCGATAAGCAGCTTCTCTTAACCGTCCCTCCATTTTAAATCCCGATTTTTCGTATGCTTTTATGCCGGCAATATTGGGCTCAGAAACTGTTAGCATTATTCTATTTAGCTGATAATCTTCAAATCCTATTTTTAAAATCTTTTTGGTGACTTCTGTTCCGATTCCTTTTCCCCAGCAACTTTTTTCGCCAATAAAAATATAGTATTCTCCCGATTTATTAATTGTGGATATATCGCAAATTCCCGCATATCCAATTAATTTATTGGTAGATTTAAAAAATATACCCAATGCAATATCTTTTTTATTGCTTAACAGCTTAGAGAACCATTGTTCTATTTCCTTTTTGGTATTTATTCTTTTAAATAACGACAGAGAATATTTAATTACCTCTTCATCGTTTATCCAATGATAAAACGGAGAAATATCCGATTCCGATAAATCTTTTAGTATAATCATCTTTCTTTATATTAGACCATAAAAACGGCGAACAAATTAATCATTTTTAATTTATTCACCGTATAATATTTATTTGTAGAGATCAGCTTATCTGTTAAATCGTTCTGCAACAGTTTTCCAATCTACCACATTCCAAAAGGCATTGATATAATCAGGGCGGCGATTCTGATACTTTAAATAATAAGCGTGTTCCCACACATCTAAAGCCAGCAGAATTTTACCTTTATCTGCCGCAAAATCCATTAGCGGATTATCTTGATTTGGAGAGGATACCACTTTTAATGTATCGCCGTTTTTAATTAACCAGGCCCAGCCCGAACCAAATTGGGTAGCTGCTGCAGTGGCAAACACAGTCTTAAATTCTTCAAAACTGCCAAAATGTTTTTCTATGGCAGTTAATAGTTCACCTTCGGGCTTACCTCCGCCATTGGGCGAAAGATTTTTCCAGAAAAGACTGTGATTATAAAATCCTCCTCCGTTATTTCTAACAGCAGGACTGTATTTTGAAATATTGGCAAAAATTTCTTCTACTGTTTTATTTTCTGCATCGGTACCGGCAATTGCTTTATTAAAATTATCGGTATAAGCTTTATGATGCCTGCTATGATGTATTTCCATGGTCATGGCATCGAAATGAGGCTCTAAAGCATCGTAGGCATAATCTAATTGGGGAAACTCAAAACTCATAATATTTGTTTTTTAGTGATTAAATTTTATCGAATTAACACAAATATAATATTTTATTTTTATTTATACTAATTCTAAATGGTTTTTATTTGTTTTGCCAATGTCCAAAAAGATTTCCCCGATATTCTATAATTTATGCTCATTAATATTATTTTTGCATCCAAATATGTAATACTATGGCATCACAACAGATCAATATACGAAATAAACGCGCAAGTTTTGAATACGAATTTATCGAAAAATTTGTAGCAGGAATACAGCTGTTTGGCACAGAAATAAAATCTATCAGAGCAGGAAAAGCCAGCTTAGTGGATTCGTATTGCTATTTTTCGAAAAACGAGTTGTATGTAATAGGTATGCACATATCAGAGTATAAATTTGGCTCGTACTACAACCATGAAGAGAAACGAGAGCGAAAATTACTACTTAACCGAAAAGAGTTGAAAAAACTCGATAGAAAAACCAAAGAATCGGGCTTGACCATTGTTCCTACCCGATTGTTTATTAACGATAGAGGTTTTGCTAAAATGGAAATTGCCCTCTGCCGGGGTAAAAAACACTATGATAAACGTGAATCGCTAAAACAGCGCGACCATAAACGTGAAATAGATCGGATGATAAAACGGTAAAAAAAATTAGAAGGAAAACTGTATCAAAAATACAAAAAAGAGGCTCTTAGGCCTCTTTTTTATTCTCTACGTTCTAATTGAACAATATTTTCAACATGATGCGTATGCGGAAACATATCTACCGCCTGCACTTTTGTAACTTTATAATCGGCATCCATTAACG
>PDWJ01004259.1_pt1 | contig 23454 bp, 19 predicted proteins | sample 1430881 | NCBI WGS metagenome assembly PDWJ01 (sample SAMN01162460, study PRJNA174530) | Oral metagenome, whole genome shotgun sequencing project. | biome: Marine environment; feature: Marine mammal; material: Swab sample of the gingival sulcus; isolation source: swab sample of gingival sulcus... | reverse complement strand
TCACGGCGTAGGAGCGAGGAGGGCGCCTGCTGGTAGCACGCAACCGACGAGCAACAACCGCTGTGATTTCGCAGACCAGCGCAGCGACGGGAGGTAAGTGGGTCAGCGCTCTAGAGCAGCATCTTGAGCGTGTCGAGGGCTTCGAGCTTGCGGTAGATCGCGTCGATCTCGCTGCCGTTTTCCACCCGCAGGTGGAAGGTGATCGAGACGAAGCGGCCCCTCTTGCTCGGGCGTTCAACGACGATCGTGTCTGGGTGGCCGCTCTCGTTGAGGAGCTGACGCACGCTCTCGGAGAACGCTGCGCCTTCGCCGATCGCCTTGAAGGAGAAGTCGGTAGGAAACTCGAGCAGCTGGTCGTAGCGCTCGGCTCGCGGGAGCTTGGCCAGCTCCGCCGCGGCCTTGTCGTAGTCGCTGGTCATCGAGCGCTCGCCGTCAGGGGGTCAGCTTGACGTCGGGGAGCTTGAAGGGCTCGTCGAGCCCGGAGGGTGGCGCGAGCTTGACGTCGGGGAGCTTCATCCCCGGCAGCAGCTTGGTCTTGTCGCCGTCGCCGTCCTTGTCGCCGTCGCCGTCCTTGTCGCCGTCGCCGTCCTTGTCGCCGTCGTCGCCTCCCGTGTCGTCGGGATCGAAGCCCATGGCGAGGTCGATCTTCTCGAGCTGCTGCTTGAGCAGCTTCTGATGCGGCGAGCTCGCGAGCATCCGCTTGCGCAGCGCGCGCGCCTCCTTGGCGAGGTCGGCCTTCGCCAGCGCCTGGTAGAGCTGGAGCTGGATCTGAGGCTTGGGCGTGACCTTCTCCGCCTTGCGCAGCAGCACCAGCGCCTTGGCGTCCTCGCCATCTTGCATCAGCTGTGCGGCCTGCAGCGCCATCACCGGCCCTGCACCCGGCGCTACCGCGGTCGCCTTATCGATCCACTTGCGCCCACCCTCGCGGTCGCCCTGCATCCAGCGCACGGTGGCCATCAGGATGTAGGCGGGCCAGTAGGTCTTGTCGGCGGCGATCGCCTTCTCGAGCACCTTCTCGGCGCCCTTGACGTCGCGAGAGAGCAGCGTCAGCTGCGCAACGAGAGTCTGGCGTGGAGCGTCGGGGCGCAGCGCCTGCCCCTTCTGTGCCTGCTCCAGCGACTCTTGAAGCGCGGCCGCCTGCCCGGCCTTGAGCAGCACCAGCGCGCGGATGGTGTGGATCGTCGCCGAGCGGTGGGCGAGGGTCAGCCCGCGGAGCGAGAGCTCGTAGGCGCGCTCCGGCGACTTCGGGTTCTGGTTGATCTCGCGCAGCGCCCGCAGCGCGTAGAGGTAAGCCACGGCGGTCGCGTCGTCGAGGGGGACCCACGTCTTGGCCTTGCTCGCCATCGTGGCGTCGCCGCCTCCGCCGGCCCACGTGGGCAGCTTGGCCGCGCGCGCCGGGTCGAGCACGACCAGCGGGCTCTTGCCGAGCTTGTCCTTGTTGTAGACGGCGACCACGAAGCGGCCGACCATCGAGGCGTCCGCCGAGCGCATCGGCGCGTCGACCTCGAAGGCCTCGCCGATCAGCGCCGCCAGCCCGGCCTTGCGCAGCGCGGCGGTGAGCAGCATCGCAGCTTCATAGCTGGTCAGGCTGTCGACCTTCACGCTCTTGTCGGCGAGGTCCGTGGCAAACTCCTCGGGCATCCGCACGGGCTGCCGCGCGTCGCCGCTGGTGTCGACCTTCAGCTTGGCCAACACCGGGGCCAGCTTCGCCGCGATGGCCTTGGCCTGGGTGGCGCCGCTGCCGCCCGGGAGCGTGCCCAGCAGCTTGCTCAGCGCCGGGCCATAGGTGAAGGGATCGAGCGCGTCGGTGTCAGGGATCCCGCGCGCTTTTAGCGTGCGCTTCAGCAGCTCGGCGTCGAGCACGGCTAGCGCGCCGGGCTTGGGGACCTCGGCCTTGCGCTTAGATGACCAGAGCGCCCCGGCGCCGATCAGCGCGGCGAGGGTCACCACCGTTACGCCGAGCAGCAGCTTGTTCGGGCCGCCGCGCTTCTCTCGGCGCTTGTCCTTGGTGTCCTCAGCGCCGATCTCTTCGAGGCCGTTTTGCCGCAAGCACTCCGGGCAACGCAGCTTGCGCCCAGCATGTTCGAAGTCGTGTCCGCAGCTCGTACAGTGGTACCTCGCCATGGCGGCTAGCTAGCATTCTCGAGGGATTAGAGCAAACGCCTCACGGGGGCACGAAGAGAAGAGGGAGGGGAGATCGGGTGCTGGGGATCAGCAGCCACCACACTTACACTTCTTGCACTTGTACTTGTCGCTCTTCCAGTTGCACTTCTTACATTTGCATTTCTTGCATTTATTCTTGTCGCCCATATCGCATTTCTTGCACTTACACTTCTTGCATTTGTGCTTCTTACATTTGTAGCCCTTACACGTGCACTTCTTACATTTGCATTTCTTGCAGTGCGTCTTGGCCATCGCGACCGGGGCCTCGTCGGCGTCAGCGCCGAGGCGCAAGGCGCTGGGGTCGTCGGCGCCGAGGGTCTCACCGGCCTGCGGGGTGGCCTGGGCGGCGAGCGGTCCAAGCAACAGGGGCAGGGCGAAGAGGGTCAACAGCAGGGTCTTTCTCATCGGTAGGGTCTTTCTCATCGGTCGCCTCCTGCTCCCTCGCCAGGGAGCCTCCAGGGCGCGGCCAGGCCGCACAGTCGTGTTCTCGTGTTCTCGTCGCCACTTGGGCACCGTCTGTCGTTGCCGCTCGGGCGAGTGGTCTTCGGTGTTTGTTTCGACGTGAGCCCGATAACTCTATTCTCGGGCTCGTGCAATGGCAATCGCGCGCTCGATCATGTCATAACTATATGTATTCATTCAGTTTTATTCGCTTTCGTCGGTCGGTTGGCGAAGACGCGGCCTGCGAGGCGAGCCCGGAAGGGTGAGCTGCCGACGCTCGCGCCGCTCGTGATGCGGGCGGATCAAGGCGAGCCTGGCGCGACGCTACCTTGTCAGCACCGTGCTGGTGAAAAAAGCGCGCAACATCCGCAGGCGGCTGCCGATAAGCGCGGCGAAGGGAGGACATGATGCAGCTTCTCGCCGCCTTCGACGCCACTCGCTCTCTCCAGTTGTCGCCCCAAGGTGTCTCGATCCCCGCTCTCGCCGACCCGCCTCCTCCGCCGCTGCTCGAGCTCGGGCTGCTGCCACAGCTCGAGCGGGCCTTCGGTGAGCTGGCCCTGCTCCATTACGCGACCGTCTCCTTTGGGCCGAACTATCACCGCGCCCGCGGCTTCGCGGGGTTTTTGGCCGAGGCGTTGGTGGCACCGGAGGCTGACGCAGAGGTCCTTCGTGAGCGGGCGGCCTGTGGGCGTCCATCGGTGGACGACATGCCGGAGCTGACCGAGGCGTTCGACGCAGGGATGAACCTCGCCAGCGAGGTCGAGCTCGACCCGACCCTTCGCCGACAGCTTCATGAGGGGTTGGGCGGTGGCCCACGGGCGATGGTCTACAGCGAACTCTTCCGCTTGGCGCGCCAGGCCTGTAGCGCCTGTTAGGAGCACCCCTCTACACATTCGGGACCGAGCCGGGTGCCGAGCCGCTCTCGTAGCCGAACCCGTACAGATGGTACGGCGAACGTCCTGAGGCCTAGAAAGCGGCCGGCGGCGCTGTGCCAGGCGACGGGAGGAGAGTTGGATGGTGTCGGGGGTGCTCTCAGAGCTTCTGTTGGATCGCGGCGTCGTCGACACCGGGCATCCGATAGACGATCACCGCCTCGAGCTTTTGTGAGCTCTTGCAGGAGCTGACCATCGACCGCGCGCCGATCGTGCGTTGCACACCGCGCTCATTGAAGAAGGGCACCTTCTCGCTGAGGAATTGGGCACAGGAGTAGATGCCCTTCGCGCTGTCGCCGCCTCCGATGGCGAAGCCCGCGAGCGACTTCAGCCGCCCCTCGTAGACCGCGCGGGTCGTCTGCTGCTCCTGGGGCGTCGCCGCGAAGAGCAGACCGTAGTAGAGGCCCTGGTGGGTGTCTTTGCGGTCCTTGCGCGACTCCATGAAGCGGCGGAGGTTGCGTCGACGGGCGAAGGATAGATCTGAGCGACCACGCAAGAACGTCAGCACCTTGGTCAAGAGCGGCGGCATCTCCACCGCGCCGCGGGTGCCCGTCAGATCGTAGAGCGCGCCGCTCCCCACGCGCACGGCGACATGGCCCGTGGTGTTGGTCGGCGACGCGGCCTTGTAGTTGAGCTCGATGGTCTGCCCGGCGACACGGGCGTGGATCGCGCGCAGCGCCTGCGCTGACTGCTTGCCCTTGGCCAGATCGACGACGACGTGAAGCACCTTCCGACCGCCGAGGGTCGCCACGTAGCTCTGCAGCTTCTTTTGGGCGACCAGCTTCTCGAGGTTCTTGGCGACGCTAGCCTTGGGATCGAAGGTGCTGCGACCTGCGGCCCAGCGGTCGGAGATCCGCTCCAGCGGTCGACCGCGGTAAACCTGCAGCTCGCGTCGGACCTTGCGAACGATCTGGCCCCAGCTCGTCTTTGGCGCGGCTTGGGCGACAGAGAGGGCGCATAGCACGAAGAGCGCGACCAAGAGCTGCACCGGCCATCGCCACCGTCTTGCTTTCAAGTGCGTCATGCCTGCTCATGTATGCAAGGACGAGTCCAAAAAGATTGCCAATGATTACGTAAGAGATGGGCCGCAGCCGATGGCGACTCAGGCAGCCAGTAAAACCCTGCACGAGAGTGGGCAACCACATGAAAGCGCGCCGGGGCGCCAGCGCCAAGCCGCATGTCGTTTCGTTTTTTCGCAGGTTACGACGCTCTGCGTCGCGAAGGAGAGCGCCCGGCGCCCGCGGTGACCGTCAGATCACCGTGCCGTCTTTGATCACGGCGTTCTTGGGCACGATGATGATGCCCTCGCGGATGAAGTAGTTCTCCCCATCGGCGTTTCGCAGCTTGGCGGTGTTGAGCAGCTTGACGTTGTTGCCGATGCGCGCGTTCTTATCGATGATCGCCTTTTTGATGTGGCAGTAGTTGCCCACGCCGAGCGCGAGCCCAGCTTTGGCTGTGGGGTGGTGCTGGGAGCGCGGCTCGTCCTGATAGAAGTCGGCGCCCATCACCAACGAGTCCTCGATGATGGTGTGGTCATGGACCACCGAGCGGAGGCCGATGATCGAGTGGGTGATCGTCGACTTGCCGATGCTGCATCCCTCGGCGACGACGCTGCGATCGAGGTGCGACCCGGCCAGGCGCGTCGAGGGCAGCAGCCGTGAGCGCGAGTAGATCGGGTGCTTCCGATCGGCGAAGCGGAAGGGGGGATCGTCATCGAGGAACTGCATATGCGCCTCGTAGAACGCCTCGATCGTGCCGATATCCTCCCAATAGCCATCGAAGACGTACCCCGAGACGCGGTGCTGCGCGATCGACGAGGGGATGATGTGCTTGCCGAAGTCCATGTCCTTGGTCTGCCGCAGGTAGTAGTCGAGGACATCGCGGTTGAAGAGGTAGATGCCCATTGAGGCCAAAAACATGTCCTCACCGGCGGCCGGTTTGATGCCGAACTGCTCGAGCACGGCGGGGCTGGCCTCGAAGCCCTCCTGCTCCTCGACGGTCTTCGGCTTCTCGCTAAACGCGGTGATCGTCGTCTCGTCGTCGAGGCGCAGCACGCCGAAGTGATGCGCGATGCGCCGCGGCACGTTGTTCACCGCGACGGTGATCTGAGCGTCGTGCTCGCAGTGATGCTCGATCAGCGCCTGGAAGTCCATCCCGTAGAGCGCGTCCCCCGGCAGGATCAGCACGAGATCGCAGTCGAAGTGCTCGAAGGTATCCCAATGCTTGCGCACCGCGTCGGCCGTCCCTTCGAACCAGCTGTCATCCCCCGCGCGCTGCTCGGCGGCGAGGACCTCGACGAAGCCGTCTTGGAACTGGTCGAAGGTGTAGGCCTGCACGATGTGTCGGTTCAAGGAGGCCGAGAGGTACTGGGTCAAGACGAAGATCTTCTTCAGGTCCGCGTTGATGCAGTTCGAGATCGGCACGTCGATCAGCCGGTATTTCCCCGCCAGCGGCACCGCCGGCTTGGCTCGAAACTGGGTCAATGGATAGAGTCGGGAACCCGCCCCGCCACCGAGAATGATCGACATCACCTTTTTCATGGACTGTACCTCCTAGGCCCGAGCTGAGGAGAACACGGGCTCTGCCATGACGCAAGGCGTTGAAAAGGGAGCGACGGGAACGACGCTGTATTCAGGCTTGTCGTGAGGGTCTCCAGACAAGCAGACGACGGCACTCGGTTAGAGGCTTTTGGCAGCTACGCGGCGACGAAAGAGCTCGGCAGCGTGGCCGCCTTCCGATCAAGAAACTCCTCGCGCCCTCGCCCCGCAGTCGCTACACCAGGGGCACATGTGTCCACAACAAGATCCCGAGGAGCCGGAGAGCTTCGACACCTTTGATTCCTTCAACCTCGCGCCGCAGATCCTCCGCGGCGTCGCAGACGCCGGCTTCACAGAGCCACGACCCATCCAGCGCGACGCGATCCCAGCGGTGCTCGCCGGCCGCGATGTGCTCGGCCTGGCAAAGACCGGCACTGGAAAGACCGCCGCCTTTGCGCTGCCGATCCTCGACGGCCTGCTGCGCCAGCGCGGACGCGGGCCTCGCGCGCTGATCGTCGCCCCGACCCGTGAGCTAGCCCAACAGATCGACGCTGAGACCAACGTTCTCGGCCGTCACATCCGGCTGAAGACGATCACGATCTACGGCGGCGTCTCACAGCGGCCGCAGATCGAGGCGCTTCGCCGGCACCCGGACATCGTCGTCGCCTGCCCCGGGCGCCTGCTCGATCTTCACAGTCAGGGCGAGATCAACCTCTCGCGGGTCGAGACGCTGGTGCTCGACGAGGCCGACCATATGTTCGACATGGGCTTTCTGCCCGACATCCGTCGGATCCTCGCCGCGCTGCCCGAGGAGCGACAGAACCTGCTCTTCTCGGCGACCATGCCGAGCGAGATCCGCCACCTCGCCGACCGTGTGCTCAGCGATCCGGTCGTCGTCGAGCTCGCCTCGAAGGCGCCAGTCTCGACGATCGAGCACGCGCTCTACCCCGTCGGCGAGAAGCAAAAAGGCGCGCTCCTCGACGCCGTCCTCAAGCTGCCGGGCTTCGCCTCGGCGATCGTCTTCACCCGCACCAAGTATCGCGCGCGGCGGCTGGCGCAGCAGCTCGACAAGCGCGGCTTCAAGGCCGCTGCGCTTCAGGGCAATATGTCGCAGAACGCCCGAGATCGGGCGATGAACGGCTTCCGCAAGCGCACCTTCGACATCCTCGTGGCGACCGACATCGCCGCCCGGGGCATCGACGTCGAGAAGGTCACCCACGTGATCAACTACGACGTGCCGAGCACCGCCGAGGCTTACACGCATCGCATCGGCCGCACGGGCCGCGCCGAGCGCGAGGGCAAGGCGATCACCTTCATCACCGACGACGACGACCAGATGGTGCGAGCGATCGAGCGCATGATCGGTGCCCGCATCGAGCGCTGCGCGATCGAAGGCGGCGAAGAGAAGGTGCTGCCGATGCCCCCCGAGGAGCGACGCGGTCCAGGCCGAGGCCGCTCGCGAGGGGGCGGAGCGCGAGGTGGGCGAGGAGCCAACACCAAGGCCTCCGAGGGCCGCCGTTCCGAGAGCGCGCGCCCCGAAGGACCCCGCGGCAGCCGTGGTGGACGCCGCAGAAGCCGCCCCGCCCAGCGCGGAACGCAGAGCAGCGGCCAGGCTGGAGACCAGGGCGCGTCGCGAGGGCAACAACCACGCGAGGGCGCTCAGACGCCACGCCTGCCCAAGCCCGTCCGCGCACACGATGGCGCCCACACGACCGTTGACGCCCCTAGCGGCGCACCGCAGCAGCGGCGCCGTCGACGCCGACGTCGCCCACGCTCGGGGGGCCCAAGCTCCACATCGGGCGGCCAGGGCTCGCAAGCCTAGGAGCACCTACACATGCCTCCCGTCGCCAGGCACGCCACTGCCGGCCGCTTTCGAGGCCTCAGAACGCTCGCCGTACCACCCGTATGGCTCACGTCCTCGGCGACGAAATCGGCTCGGCAGCTCATCACCTGTGTGCCGCGTCGGCCGCGACCCATTCGCGTCACCCTCGCGCCGGACGAAGTCCCGGACCTCGAATGATGCTCGCTCAACGGATCACTTCTCTTGTGATGAGGAACGAGGGAGTGACGAGGACTGAGCCGTCGTGGTGAAGCAGCCGCGGCACGCTCATCTTCTGACCAGATTGCCAGCGCCCGCTCAGTGCCGTAGCCTTCGAGCCGCATTGATATAGCCTAAAGGTGCCTTCGCCCGTGGAACCCCAGACGCCCACACTCGGCCTCCGATCGATCAGACAGACCTGGCGCAATGACGCCATCGCTGCGGTCAGCGTGGCCCTGGTGTCGCTGCCGCTGGCCCTCGGTATCGCGATGGCCGCTGGCGCGCCACCGGTCTCGGGCCTGATCTCCGCGATCGTCGGGGGGCTGCTGACCACGTTCATCCGCGGCTCCCATATCGCGATCAATGGCCCCGGCAACGGTCTGATCGTCGTCGCCCTGACCGCGCTGCTCTCCCTCGGCGGCGGCGCGGCGGCGTTTCCCCATCTCCTCGGCGCCTGTGTCGTGGCCGGCGCCCTCCAGGCGCTCCTCGGCGTGGCGCGCCTGGGCAAGACTGGCCAGCTGATCCCCACCGCGGTGATCCAGGGGATGCTGGTGGCGATCGGCCTGATCATCGTCAGCAAACAAGCCTATGTACTGATCGGTACGCGCGCCGATCCCGCGCTCAACCCGCTGGAGACGCTGCTCGCCGTGCCAGCCAGTCTGGGCGAGCTCAACCCCACGATCACGGCGATCGGGCTGCTCTCTTTGCTGGTGCTCTGGGTCCAGCCGCGGCTGCGCAGCAAGCTGCTACACTTCGTCCCAGCGCCGCTGCTGGTGATCGCGATCTCGATCCCGACGCTCCACGCCCTCGAGGCGTGGATGCCGACGCTGCGCGAGACCTTCGGCGAGATCGCCATCGTCGACGCCGCCCACCGCGTCGCCGTCCCCGACAGCGTGCTCGGCAGCCTGGTCTTCCCCAGCTTCGCTCGGATCAACACCGCCGAGTTCTGGTTCGCTGTGACGAGCCTGCTGTTGGTGACCTCGATCGAGAACCTCGTCTCGGCCAAGGCGGTCGAGAAGCTCGATCAGCGTCGCCGCCCGACCAACCTCGATCGCGAGCTGATCGGCACCGGCCTGAGCACCGTCGCGGCGGCTTTCCTCGGCGGCCTCCCAGTACAGACCGTGATCGCGCGGAGCTCGGTGAACGTCAACCATGGCGCCTGGACCGGCTGGTCGAACGTGTTTCAGGGCGCAATCCTGCTCCTGATCACCGCGCTCCTCGGGCCGCTGATCCGACACATCCCGCTGGCGGCGCTGGCGGCGATCCTTGTTTACACGGGCTACCGCCTCGCCGCGCCGCGGGTGTATCGCGAGATGCTGGCCCGCGGCCCCGACCAGTTCTTCGTCTTCATCGCGACCTTGATCTGCACGCTCTGGCTCGGCCTGGTCTGGGGCATCGGCCTCGGCATCCTCTTCAACATGTTCTATGAGGCCGTGCACACGCGGATGTCGCTGCGTAGCTGGCTCGGCCGCACCTGGAACACCCGTGTGCACCTGCTCCACGAGCCCGAGCGACCGCAGCTGCTCAAGATCGAAGGCATCGCCAGCTTCGTCAACCTCAACCGGCTCGCGCGCAGCTTCGACGAGCTCCCCGCTGGCAGCCACGCGATCGTCGACTTCTCTCGCGCGCTGATGGTCGACTCGACCACCCTCGAGTTCTGCCATGAGTTCGGGAGGCGCTTCCAGCGCGACGGCGGGCGCTTCGAGCTGCTCGGCCTCGAGGCGCATAAGTCGCTCTCGGATCACCCCGAGGCCAGCCACGTGATGGACCAGCGCATCGGCAGCCGGCGCCTCACGCGGCGCCAAGAGCAGATCAAGACCCTCGGCGAGTCGATGGGGTGGAGCTTCGATGAGCGGCGTGACTGGACCTCAGCGATGGTCGAGCCCTTCCACTTCTTCGCCACGCACCCGCTGGAGTACCTCGACACCCAGCTCCGCGGCGAGCTGACGCCCCTCGGCGGCGATGGCAGCGAGCTGGACGCGTTAGCCTTCTGCGGGGCCGACCTGACCTTCGACGAAGGCGCGCTGCTCCCCGAGGTCTATCACACCACCGCCCTGGTGCTGGTGCTGCCCTTCGAGCTGCCGACCTTCGTGCTCGAGAAGGAGGAGTTCCTCGACCGGGTGATGGAGGTCGCGGGCTTTCGCGATATTGGCTTCCTCCATTTCACGAGCTACTCGCCACGCTTCGTGATCAAAGCGCCAGCGCAGGGCCCCGTCGCCTCCTTCTTCGACGACGAGCTCGTGCGCTTCCTCGAGGGTGAGGAGACCTATCACATCGAAGCGCAGGGACGACGCCTGCTCATCTTCAAGTATGTCCGTCTCGCTACCCCCGACGAGCTGGAGCAGATGCTCGCCTTCAGCCGCCGCCTCGCCGGCACGCTGCTCGAGCGCGAGGCCGCGTGAGAGCACCCGGCTCGGTCCCGAGCTTTTTCCCCGATCGACACGGCGGAGCTGATCGCTCGACACCTTGGCGGCGGATGCAGGTCGATCCGACGCTGAAGATCGATGACGCCGACGTGGGCCCCAAAACGGGGCGACCGCTCATCGACGGAGTCGCCAGCCCTTTGAGCCAGCCTCGAAGGCGAAGGGCGCCTGCTGGTAGCAAGCAACCGACGAGCGACAACCGCTGTGATTTCGCAGACCAGCGCGGCGATGGGAGGTAAGTTGGTCAGCGCTCTAGACGAGGAGGTCGCGGCGGGATCATACCGCGCGTATAACCATCGCGCGGGAGCTCTCCCGGCGTCGAGGATGAGATGAACAGCGTCGCTTTCGACGAGACCATGCGAGCGGGGTGGACCCACGGCGGCGAGCGCTGGAGCTTCGAGCTGCCCAGCGGCTGGGGCCAGGGGCGCGCCGTCTTCGGTGGCCTGACCGTCGCGGCCGCCGCGAGCCTCGCGCTGCGGATCGCGACGAGGAGCTCGGCGAGGATGAACGTCCGCTCCGCACGATCAGCTCGCAGCTGCTTCGCCCCCTCACCTGGCGCGGTCGAAGGGCGCTGCCGGCTGCTGCGTGAGGGCAACAACGTCAGCTTCCCCGAGGGGCGCCTGGCGCAAGAGGGCAAAGAAGCGTTGGTCGCCAGCGTCGTGCTGGCCAAACGGCGAGAGGGAGCGCTGCTCGCGGTGCGCTGATCGGCGTCGGTGGTGTCAGCGGATCCGGTAAGTCTTCCCTCGCCTTCGGCACGGTCTTTTGCGAAGCGCAGCGGCGCTTCCCGGCGCTGCTGATCTGCCACGAGCGTTCCGCGTCAGCGTCTTCGCCTTTCAGCGAGCACTGTGAACGCTGCTGAGGGGCTCAGTAGGCGATGCCGCTGTAGGGGCATTTCTCCTTGAGGGCCTTCACGTCACAGCCGGCGGGTGGCATGCAGTTGAACCACTCGGGGCAGCTCTTGTCTTGCTCGCAGCCGCAGCCGCAGGCGTTGGTAAAGTGGGTCGTGTTGGGCGGGCAGACGTACTTGATCGTCTGACATTGTTGCACGTCGGTGGCGACGTACTTGCGGTACCACTCAGCCTTTGGGTCGCAGCTGGGCGGCGGGCAGAAGCGCTTGGTACAGGCGACCTGGCCGCTCTTGCCGCAGGTGCAGGTGTTGCAGCCGTCGCCGGCGGGGAAGGTCTCGCCCTCGGCATACTCGTCGCCGGCGAAGGTGCAGGCGACCGGCTTGCAGGTGCCGCCCGCGTCGGGGTAGCTGCCGTCGAGGATGCATTTCTCGCCCTTGGGGCAGGGCAGGCCAGCGACGCCGCCGCAGAGCTGACCTGTGGAGCAGGCGCCGAGCTCCCATTGACCCTTCGACTTGCCCGTGTCGCCAGCGGTCTTGCGGATATGCGCCTTCAGCTCGCAGACGTTATCGTGGTCGGTGTTTGGCTTGGGCGTGTCGGCGCAGATCGGCTGATAGATCTCGCCGCATTTGTAGGGCTGGGCCGCGCAGGTGCCGGGGCGGATGTCTTCATGAAAGTAGTACGGCGTCTTGGCCAGCAGGTCCTCGCCCTCGGCGTAGGTCTTGACGTTGACCGCGTAGAAGCTGTTGAGCGGCATTCCGCTTGAGTCTGCGGCCTCCCACTCGACGCAGAAGCCAGTGGGCTCGCAGTTAGCCTTCAGCGAGTACTTGCCGATCGAGAACCAGCTGATGGAGTAGACGGCGACGAGGTATTTCACGCTCTTTTTCGCGAGGTAGGTCAGCTCGGTTTTCTTGCCATAGCTGCGCACGATCGCGAGGCGATCGCCAGTCTCGGCGTCGTAGATCGCCACCACTGAGCCGAAGCCAAAGGAGTAAGCAGCCTTGAAGCTGAAGGTGTAGCGGTAGCCTGTCTTGGCCCCGAAGCTGTAGAGGTGGGCGCTATCCCAGCCTGTGAACTTACCGTTGAGCGTCTGCCCACAGCCCCAATGCTTTGGGATATGACGTAACCAGCTCGGTATGTCGGCCTTGCCGCCGAGCTTGGCCAAATCTTGGCGCGCCTCGAGGCGCTCATCATCTTGCTGATGGCCACAGGCGCTGAGAGCGACGATCAACGCCACATAAGAGAAGAACCCAACCACACCTTTGAACATGACCCATCCCTTCGAGAGTAAGAGTACGCGTAGGTGATGGTGCGTACGCGTCCTACCTCTTTTTGTCAAGAGGGCATGGCGCGATGTGTCATGAGCGCCCTCTCTCAGGCCGGTACGCCTGTCGGCGAGGTGTCCGTAGGACGAGCGCTCCCTCGCTCATTGCGGACACGGCGTCCCGTTTTGCCTGCGTTTTGGTGTCCGCGGGCAGGCGAGAGGGCGCTGGTGCATTGGGGCGATCCGGGCCGCCCAGCAACCCGCGTCCCTGGCTCATCAAGGTGGCTGGTCGCCTCGCCATTGACCGGTTTTGCCGCGACGCACGTTTTCGAGAGCGGGCCGGCGAGATCGCGGCCCTCGCCGAGGCCGAAAAGGCACTTGATCAAGCGCCCGAAATCGGCTCGGCAGCTCAGCACCCGGCTCGGTCCCGAAGGTGTAGGGGTGCTCTCGAGACGGTGAAGTGCCCCCTGGTGGCTGAGGAGACGAGCCTCAGCCGAGGGACTCTCGCGCTTCTGTCCCCTGCCCAATGAGTTCAGATCGCTCTCCGCTTCGAAACCGCCCAGGGGTCATGCCCGTCCACCGCTCGAAGGCGCGAACGAAGGCGCTGGCGTCCGAGTAGCCGAGCAGCCAGGCGACCTCGGCGACGCTGCGGTCCTGCTCCGAGAGGTAGCGGCTGGCGAGGCTCTGTCGCACCCGATCCACGAGCTCAGAAAACGAGGTCCCCTCGGCCTTGAGTCGCCGCTGGAGCGTACGCGCGGACATCGCGACGTGTAGCGCGACGTCGTCCAGGGTGGGCTGGCCGTCGCGCAGCAGCCTGGCGATCCGAGGCCAGAGCTTATCGATGAGACGTGAGCCGAGCCCCCGACGCGCGGCGGCCTCCAGCGCATGTCGTTCGAGCACGGCGTGGAGCGCCGGCTCCGACCTGGTGCAGGGGGCGTCCCAGCTCGCATCGGATAAAAAGAAGACGGTCCGCAGCGCACCGAAGCGGACGGGGCCTCCCAGCGCGGCTTCAAACTCGGTTGGATCGGACGGCGGATGGGTGAGCCAGACCTCGGAGACCTCGAGGGGGGCGGGGGTGGCGTATCGAAGATGCGCGACGGTGACCCCCAGGGTGTAGAGCACGCCGAAACAGGCGACCCCTGGAAGCGGCCGCAAGACGCGCACCTCCACCCCTCGTCGACCGCTCTCCTCTACCAGGCGGAGCCCGACGACGTCGGTGATCAACCCAAAGAAGCGCTCGAGCTGGCGCATGCCGCTAGCCACGCAGAGGCTGCTGGAGCCCAGATAGTCGACCACCCCATAGGCCCCAAAGGGGACGGCCATGCCAACGAGCAGCGGCAGGGCGGGCCGCGGGTCGGCGACCGCAGCGGCCGCCCAGAGCCGCATATGCGCGTCGACCTGAGCCTGCATCGCGTCGCCCACGGGATCGTCGAGGTTGACCTCTGCGCTCTGGAGGAGCTCCTCGCGGTCTAGACCGACGAGCACGAACCCCTCGATGAGGGCGCTCAAGTCTTTCCGATACGCGGTCGGATCATCGAACACTCTCTGAGTTGGGCGCAGGTGGCGTCAGGTGTCAACACCTTGTCGTGGCTCGTCAATGCGATAGCGAGCTCGAAACCTCATGCTGAAGATGCATCGTCTGCGTCAACGCACCAAGAGCCAGAGGAGGCCTGATATGCGAGGCACCCCAAGCTATGACGCGATCGTGATCGGATCAGGGCTGGGTGGCCTCACCGCAGGAGCCCTCACGGCCCGCGCGGGCAAGCGTGTCCTGGTGGTCGAAGAGCACGGTCGCCTGGGGGGCGCCGCGACCACCTTCACCCGAAAGGGCTTCACCGTCGAGGTTGGGCTCCACGAGATCGATGGTTTCGACCATGAGGACGCGAAACGCGGGCTGATGGAGACCCTGGGGCTTCGAGACACACTCGAGCTCGTCCAGGTCCCCGAGTTCTACTCTGTAAACAGCCCGCTCTTCTCTCGGCCCTTCGTGATGCCCGAGGGGGTGCAGGCGGCGCTGGAGACGCTCCAAGAGCGGTTTTCGCAGCATCGCGCTGCGCTGAGGCGCTGGTTTCGTCTGATCGGCGCGATCCGAGGCAAGCTCCTGACGCTTCATGAGGAGGCCAACAGGCGGCTCTGGTGGGCCCTCAATGGCCCCATCTTTCCCCTCCGCTTCTGGCCGATTCTGCGCTGGGAGCGCGCCACGCTGGGGGAGGTGTTGCAGTCGTTCTTTGGCGATGACGAGGCCATCAAGTTCGCCCTCTGCGCGAACTTCCAATACTATGGTGTGGACCCGGGGCGGCTCAGCTTCCTCTTTTTTGCGGCCGCCCAGGGCGGCTATCATCGCGGCGGCGGCTGGTACGTGAGAGGGGGCAGTCAGGTGCTCTCGGACGCGCTCGCGGACCACATCCGCACAGCTGGCGGCGACACGCTGACCCGACGCTCCGTCCGTGAGATCCTGCTCGACGAAGGCGGCCGGGCCTGCGGGATCGTCCACACCGACAAGAACGGCGACAATCCTCAGACCGAGACCGCGCCGCTGCTCTTTGGCAACGCCGCACCCCAGGTCCTCGAGACCATGCTCCCACGCGACCGCCGAAACGAGTTCTCGGCACCCTGGCGCGGCCGCCCCCTGTCCACGTCCCTCTGGTCGATCTACCTTGGCCTGGAGCGCGACCCGAGCGAGCTCGGGCTGACCCACTACTCCACCTTCTGCTACCCCGCCTGGGCGACGCGTCTCTCCGACCTCCCAAGATCTCAACGGCTGATGTCCACCGCTCCTGCCAACGATCTTCCACTCTACGTGGTCGCCAACTACTCGCGGATCCGCAGCGGGCTCGCCACAGATGGGCGTCACCTGGTCGTCCTCGGTGGCGCGGATCATATCGATAACTGGGAGGGCCTGAAGAGGCGCACATACAGAGAGCGCAAGGCTGCCTGGCTGGACGCCATCGTGACCGACCTCGATAGACGCTACCCTGGCGTCGCCGCCGTGACGAGTTACCGGGAGATGGCCACCGCGCGCACCTGCCGGCGGTATCTGAAGACCCCAGGAGGTGCCGTTTATGGTTTTGCGCAGGATCCTCTACACGCTGGCCGCCACCGCCCCGGCGCGGAGACCTGCATCCCAGGCCTCTACCTCGCCTCGGCCTTTGCCCAGCCAGGCGGCGGGTTCACGGGCGTCATGCTGGCCGGACAAAACGCCTTCCGCGCCGCCGCCCGCGCCATGGGCTGACCCACTGCCCCATGCCAGCGAAGAGCACCCCTACACCTTCGGGACCGAGCCGGGTGCTGAGCTGCCGCGCCGCTTTCGTAGCCGAAGACATGAGCCATACGGGTGGTATGGCGAACGTCCTGAGGCCTAGAAAGCGGCCGCCAGTGCGGTGCCCGGCGACGGGAGGAAGGTGTAGGGGTGCTCAAGGCAGTCAGCCTGGGTCGCGCTGCTCACGTCTTCTTCTCCGAGGGCTTGGCTTCGCGACGCCCTGTCTTGGCGCGCTTGGCCTTGCCGTGGGCGACCGCCGACCTCAGCAGCTCGCCGGCCATCCGCAGCGTGGTGACCTTCTTCGGCGGGACGAGCTGGCCGGTCATCAACAACAGGCGCGCCTCGCCGCGGCGCAGCTTGCCACTCGAGGTGCGCGGGAGCGTGCCGGGCTCGAGGATCTCGACCCTCTTGGCGATCAGCGCGCTGCGCTCGCTGACGCGCCGAACGATCGCGCGAGCGAGCTCGTCGTCGGCGGCGGGGTTGGCCCTGGTCGCGCGCTCGACGAGCAACGCCAGCTCCTCGCCGCGATGCGCTTCGGCGGGTATGGCGATCGCCACGCAGCAACCGGGGCGCACACCAGGCAGATCGTCGAGGGTCTGCTCGATGTCCTGTGGCGCGATGTTGCGACCGCGGAGGATGATGATGTCCTTGGCGCGGCCGTAGAGGTAGAGTTCGCCACCGTAGAGGAAGCCGCGGTCGCCGGTATCGAGCCAGCCCGCGTCGTCGAGGGCCCGCGCGGTGAGCTCGGGCCGCTCGAAGTAGCCGCTCATCACCGAGGGCCCACGCACCAGCACCCGACCGAGGTGCCCCTCCGGCAACACCCGGCCGCCATGGGCCGTAGCCTCTTCGTCGGCGGGCTCCTCGACGATCGTGAGCTCGAAGCCAGGCAGCGGGCCACCGAGGCTGACCAGGGCCTGGCCGGCGGCGGCGGGCTGCTCCGGCCCGAGCACCTCTGCCTCGCCTACCTCGGTCAAGAGCGCCCGATCGAAGCGTCGCCAGCGGAAGGGCTTGGACATCGGCGAGAAGGTCACCGCCAGCGTCGCCTCGGCGAGCCCGTAGACCGGCGTCAGCGCCTCTCTGGGCAGGCCCCAGCTGCCAAAGCGCTCGACGAAACGCTCCAGCGCCCTCGGCGTCACGGGCTCGGCGCCGTTGAGCGCCATCCGCCAGCAGGAGAGATCGACGCCGGCGAGGTCTCCATCTTTGATCCGCTCGACGCAGAGGCTGTAGGCGAAGTTCGGCGCCGGGCTGATCGTACCCTTGTAGCGTGATAGGGCGCGCAGCCAGAGCGCTGGCCGCGCGACGAAGATCTCAGGCGGGATCAGCGTCAGCTCGCCGGGGTGCGCCAGGGCGACCAGCACGCAGCCAACCAGCCCCATGTCGTGATAGAGCGGCAGCCAGCTCACGCCGGCGTTGACCCAGCCATCGCGCTCAGGACAGGTCGTGAGCAGCGCCTCGAGGATCTGCGAGGCGTTGAAGAGCACCTGCGCGTGGGTCAAGCAGATCGGCTTCGGCGCCTGCACCGTCCCCGACGAGAACTGGATGAAGCAGAGCTCATCGGATCGCGGCCGGTGGCGCGGATCGCTCATCTGCGGCCGCGGCGCAGACCTCGCTAGCCCCTCGACGGTGAGGCAGCCCAGCGCCGGGCGGCAACGCTCGACGGTCGGGCCGAGGAGGCGGCGGATCCGCTTGTCGGTGAGGATCAGCCGCGCCTGCACCGCCTCGACCATCGTCGCCGTGCGCTCGTGGTACTCGTCGAGGCGTCCGAGGCGCACCGGCGGATAGAGCGGCACCGGGATCGCGCCGACGTAGAGCGCGCCGAAGAAGGCGTGAAAGAAGCTCGGCGCGGTGGGGAGCACGAGCGCGACGCGGTCGCCGGCGCGGAGGCCTTCGGCCCGCAGCGCGCGGGCGATCGTCAGCGCGCCTTGACGCAGCTCGGCGTAGGTGTGGTAGTCCTCGCGCTCGGCCAGGTCGATGAAGCGCACGCCGATGCAGTCGTCTTCGCGAGGCCCCAGCGGGCTCTTGCCGGCCCCCGGCCGCGCGGCGCGGTCGAGACGCTCTTGCAGCGTGGGCGCCGCGGGCTCGATCATCGCGGCTCCTCGCTCCCGAGGTGGGCCTCAATCCGCTCGGCGACGTCCGAGACGGTGCGGAGGCCGGCCTCGTCGCCGGCGTCGAAGCAGATCTCGAAGCGGTTCTCGAGCTCAACCACCAAGGTCATGCGCTGCACGGAGTCGAGCTGAAGATCCGCCAAGAGGTCGGTCGCGGGGCCGAGCGCCTCGGCATCAACGCGACAGCTCTCGCGCAGCAGTCGCTTGATCTCGGCGATGATCGTCGCTCGCGCGGGCAGCCGCGGCTCGCTCGTGGGTATCTCTCGTATGCTCTGCGAGGTCATGCTCGGGGCGGCTCCCGTTCTCGTTCTGGTTTGCTCTCGACGGCGCCGCTGGGGATGAAGCGCCGCCGGTCGCCAAGGCGCCGATCGTAGTCGCAGTGTGTCACCAACGCTCGCTCCTCGCAGCGGATCCGCACGGTGAGTAGCCAGCTGTTGAGCGCGCTGAAGCCGAGGGCGCTGATCCAGGCGCCGTGAATCAGCGGCACGGCGAGGCCCTCGAGGACCACCGCGAGGTAGTTGGGGTGGCGCAGGTAACGAAACGGTCCCCGTCGCACCGCCTGCGCTCCGGGCACGACGATCACGCGGACGTTCCAATGCTTCCCGAGGCTAGCGATCGCCCAATAGCGCAGGCCCTGGGCCATCAGGGCCACGGCAAAGAGCGGCCACGCCAGCGCAGGTGATAGCGGCGGTCGGAGCAGCAGCACCTCGGCGACGATCGCGGCGAAGAGGGCGCTGTGGAGCAGCTTCATCCAGACGACGTGACGCTCCCCGACCTCGACCCCACCATGTGCGAGCGCCCAGGCGGCGTTGCGGCTGGAGATCACGAGCTCGACCACGCGCTCGGCGCCGAGCAAGGCGATAAAGCCGAGGTAGAGCCAGCTGCCGAGGGGCAGCGACGTCAGCTGCGCGAGCGTCATCGACTCACCAGCGCAGCAGCAGCAGCTCGGTGCAGAAGCCGGGGCCCATCGCCAGCATCAGCCCGTAGTCGCCGGGCGCTGGACGACAGTTGGCGCGCAGGGTCCCATCGGGCACAAGCCAGCTGCCCTTGCCCTCGAGCACGTCGCGCAAGATCAGCAGCACCGAGGCGCTCGAGAGGTTGCCCCGCTCGAGCAGCGAGTCGTAGGAGAGCTGCAGCGCCCTGCGGGGTAGACCAAGCGCCTCTTGAAAGGCCTCGAGCACCCGCGGGCCACCCGGGTGGTAGACGTGGCTGACCACATCGCGCAGCGTCAGGCTGTGGTCGGCGAGGAAGGCCTCGACGTCGCGCCGCACGTGCTCGAGCACCATCTTCGGCACGTCGGCCGAGAGCACGACCTTGAAGCCCTCCGCCGTGATATCCCAGCCCATCACGCCTTCGGTGTCGGGGTAGAAGCTCGACCGCGTGGCCACGATCTCTGGGCCCGCGTCACCCCGGGCCGCCATCGGATGCTTGGGGCCCACCAAGACCGCGCAGGCCGCCCCGTCGCCGAAGAGGCCGCTGGAGATCAGGTTGGCCACCGAGACGTCGTCGCGCTGCAGGGTCAGGCTGCAGAGCTCCACCGAGAGCAGCGCGCCGGCCTGCGTTGGGTTGGCCCGCAGGAGATCGGCCAGCCGCGACAGGCCGCCGGCGCCGCCCATGCAGCCGAGGCCGAAGATTGGCGTGCGGCGGATGTCTGTCCGCAGACCGAGGCGGTTGACCAGCTTGGCGTCGACCGAGGGCGTCGCGATGCCTGTGCTCGAGACGAGGATCAGCTGCGCCAGATCATCGAGCTTGAGGTGCGCGATCGCGGCCGCGTCTTGCAACGCGCGCGCACCAAGCTCGGTGGCGCATTGGATGAAGGCCGTATTGCTCTCAGTAAAGGAGGAAAGAGCGCGATAGCGCTGGAGCGGCAGCGCGAGGTGGCGACCGCCGACCAGCACGTTGGAGAAGATCTGCTCGAGCCGCGCAGGGTTATGGAAGTGATCGCCCCAGACCTCGCGAAAGGCGGCGAGCAGGGTATCCTGGTCGTAATAGTGCTTGGGCAAGGCGCGCCCGACGGCGACGATCCGCATGATCTTCAAGTCGTACCATCCGGCCCGCAGACATGCACTCATCGTTTGTGGTTCATGAGCCGCGTCTAAGAGGAGAGCTGCGCCACGCCATGCTCGCTCGGGGGTTCGAGGCGAAGAGAGGTTCCGCTCATGATCCATCAGCATCAGCGCACACAGGTCGCGATCGTCGGCGCTGGCCCCGTTGGGCTCTTTCTGGCCTCGGGGCTGCGCCAGCGCGGTCTGCCCTGTCGCGTCTTCGAGCGCGCCGCCGCGCCGCGACGACACTCGCGCTCGATCGGCGTCCACCCTGTCTCCCTAGAGCTGCTCGCCGGGCTCGGTGTCGCCGAAACATTGATCGTCCAGGGCGTCCGCGTCAGACGCGGCCTGGCGCTGCGCCGTCTTGGCGATCCCATCGGCGACCTCGACCTCCGCGATCTCCCCCCACCCTTTCCCTTTGTGCTCTCCGTCCCGCAGTCTCGCACCGAGGCGGTGCTGGAGGGCGCCCTCCAGCACCGAGATCCCGGAGCGCTGCTCCGCGGTCGCGAGCTCTGCGCTCTGGAAAACCTCGGCGATCGGATGCGCTTGACCTTTCGACGCGCTGACGGCGGAGAGAGAGAGACGATTGACGCCGACTGGGTCGTCGGCGCCGACGGCGTGCGATCGACGGTGCGCGAGCTTGCGGGGCTCCCCTACGACGGCGGCCCCTACCCCGACACCTTCGCGATGGGCGACTTCAGAGACGACACCGAGCTGGGCGACCAGGCCGCGATCTTTCTGCACGCCGAGGGGCTAGTCGAGTCGTTTCCGCTCCCCGACGGCCTACGCCGCTGGGTCGCTCGCACCGACGTTGCGGCAGTGGGTAGCGCCGAGGCGGTCCGCGCGCGGCTGATCGAGCTGGTGCGCCGCCGCGTCGGCCACGATCTCGACGGCACACCTTGCCTGATGCAGAGCACCTTCGGCGTGCAGCATTTCATCGCCCGGCGCTTCGTCGACCACCGCGTCGTGCTCGCCGGTGACGCCGCCCATGTGGTCAGCCCGATCGGCGGCCAGGGGATGAACCTCGGCTGGAAAGACGCCGCTCGGCTCCTCGAGGCCTTCGACGCGATCGACGCCGGCCGGCCCTGGCGCCGCGCCCTCGCCGACTACGAGCGCCGATCGCGCCGCGTCGCCCGCGTCGCCACCCGTCGCGCCGCCTTCTACATGCGCCTCGGCCGCGCCCAGCGCTACCCTGCCCCACGCGACGCCGCCATCGCCCTCCTCCTCGCCACCCCCCTCGCCCGCGTCGCCGCCCGCCTCTTCACCATGCGCGGCCTCGAGAGCCTCCCAATCTAGCAGAGCCTCCCAGCCCAGCGGCCGTTAGCAGGCCCTCACCAGCAGACCCTCACCGCGACCTGTCGACGGTCGCGTTTTTCGCCAAAGCTTGCTAGTGGTTTAGGAGCTTTTCCACCCATTCGGGACCGAGCCGGGTGCTGAGCTGCCGCGCCGATTTCGTAGCCGAAGACATGAGCCATACGGGTGGTATGGTGAACGTTCTGAGGCCGAAAAAGCGGCCGGCAGTGCGGTGCCCGGCGACCGGAGGGATGTGTGGGGTGCTCTTAGACCCGAGTGAGGGAGGCGACGCCGTCGCGAGAGGGGCTCTTGGATCAACAGGCTGCCAGGGTGCAGATGAGAGTTCGAAGGCATGACGAAGTACTGCGACCCGAAAGCGGAAGACCGTGAAAAGCGCGTGCAACGAACCCAGCGGCGTCTAACACCAGCGCTTGTTCACCTTCTTCCAGGGAGCCGTACCAAGAAGCTGCTCTGCCTCACGACGCTAGGGGCGCTCGCGCTCTCTCTCGTGGCCGTGCCCTGTTGGGCGCGCAGCACCCCCCCAAGAGCCGACCTGAGCTCCAAGGTCGACCTGCCGCCGGCCCTGCGCTTCGAGGGGCCACGCTACGAGCGGGCGGCGCACACCAAGGCCGAGGTCACGGTCCCCGCCGCGGCCAAGGCGAAGCCGTGGAATATCGTGCTGGTGATCATGGAGAGCACAGGACTCTCCTACTATCGGGACAAGCAACGCGGCGTCTACGTGATGCCCTTTTTGCGCAAGCTCGCCAGCGAAGGCTATGAGCTGACCCGCCACTACTCGCCTGCCAACACCAGCCCGCGCTCCGTCGCCGCCCTCTTCACGGGTCTCTACCCCATGCCCGAGCGGCGGATCTTCGCCATGAGCAAGGGCCTGCACCTCCCCACGCTGGTGACCCTCCTTGGCCCGGGCTACGGCTCGCTCTTCGTCACGCCGGGGTCGCTGCGCTGGTATTTCCCGATGGACCTCTTCCGGCGCAAGGGGCCAAGGCAGATCTACGGCTTCAAGACGCTGCCGATCAGGCGCCGCGCCCCCGGGTTCAAGCTCGCCGCCCACGAGGTACCGACGGTGGGCTTCTTTCTGAAGAAGCTCGACGAGCTGTCGAAGAAGGGGCAGCCCTTCTTTGCGACCTACTACAGCTTCGTCGCCCACTGGCCCTACCCGGACTTCGGCAAGCCCTACCACCGGGTCCGGCCGCGGCGAAAGGTCGACAACTACCTCAACAACCTCTACCTGCTAGACAAGCAGATCGAGCGGATCTATCGCCACCTCGAGGCGCGCAAGCTGCTCGGCCACACGATTATCGCCGCGGTCGGCGATCACGGCGAGGCCTGGGGCCAGCATCAAAACAACTACGCCCACGCCCGCGCGAGCTTCAACGAAAACTACATGACCCCTGGCGTCCTCTGGCAGCCAAAGCTCTTTTCGCCCCGCAAGATCGACGCCGTCACGACTCACGTCGACCTCGTGCCGACGCTCCTCGACGCCGTGGGCAAGCCTCAAAACCGCAAGCTGCTCCAAGGTGAGTCGCTCTTTCAACGCGAGCTCGCCCGGCGCTACGTGTTCTTGATCGGCAACGAGGGCGTCTACAGCAGCGTCAGCCGCGGCGGGATCAAGCTGCAGATCAAGATCGGCGCCCGCGGCCGTGGCGCCTGCTGGGCCTACGACTTGAACGCAGACCCCGGCGAAAAGCGCCGCAAGCGCTGCAAGGCCTACCCCAAACAGCTCGCAGCGACCAAGGCCTACCGCGCAGCGCAGCGTCAGCTGCTTCGCGCCTACAATGCCGCCTGTCAGGCCAAGAGGCCATTTAGGGGTGAGCGGCACCCAAGCAGTCCCCGCCGGGAGCCCCCGCGCCAGGTGGCGGAGTGAAACCAACAGGCCGCAAATCAAGAGCACCCCTACAAATTCGGGACCGAGCCGGGTGCTGAGCTGCCGAGCCGATTTCGTAGCCGAAGATATGAGCCATACTGGTGGTACGGCGAGCTTTCTGAGACCTAGAGCGCTGATCAGCTTACCGGACCGAGCTGCGCTAAGGATGCGGAATCACGGCGTAGGAGCGAGAAGGGCGCCTGCTGGTAGCAAGCAACCGACGA
>PDWJ01001934.1_pt1 | contig 23460 bp, 20 predicted proteins | sample 1430881 | NCBI WGS metagenome assembly PDWJ01 (sample SAMN01162460, study PRJNA174530) | Oral metagenome, whole genome shotgun sequencing project. | biome: Marine environment; feature: Marine mammal; material: Swab sample of the gingival sulcus; isolation source: swab sample of gingival sulcus... | reverse complement strand
GTTCCTTTCCTGCCTTATGATTTGTCATAGTATCTCCTTATCAATACCCATTATACTATGGTTCTTATTCCATAGTTTACTTGATCACTTCTTTTGCCATACTACTAAGCGTTTCCAAACTTTTTCTTATCAACATTCCGCCCGCTCGTTTCCTTATTCCAAGCGTCCTTCGTGTTCTACACGACATCCCAACAAAAATGAGGTATCTCAAATGAAAATTACCTACTACTCTCCTTTTAAGCTCGCCAACATGGTTGGAATGTTCGAACCTGCAGAGACGAACGCAGTGGGAAGCGAAGCCCAGGGCGAGTTGTGCTTTTAGAAATTCGGAAGGTTATATACTTTTAATTTGAGAATAGTATAAGATTAACCTTATTCTGTTTCGATAAAACCCGCCAACATCTTGCGCACTGCTTCAATCTGACGCCGTCGCTTGAAAAGTCCTTCCCCATGCGCGGTTGAAGCACTCTGTTTCATACTATCTTCCACTACCGACTGACCCTTGCTAATCGCTTCAAAAAACACTCTCGCCGCCGCCATATTCTCTACCAAGACACGCTCCACGAGATCCTCTTTCTCCGCATAGTCTCTCGAATAATCCAGTACCATGGGAATCTCGGCATAAGAAATTACGGACTGCTCCTCAAAAGAGACCCTCTCTTTCGAGCGATTCCCTACAAAATGCTCAGCTGCTTCTAAACACTTTCCACTCGAATCGACATCGCCATCCGCGAACGTTTTCTCCGAAGAACCCTCCTGTACAGGGTCTCCCGAAAAGCCCTCTTCTTCACCGAGCGACGCTTCGACCGAACCAACTACATCCCCAAGCGCCGGCAGACAGACTTTGACAAAACAAGAATGCTCTCTTTGAAAAAACGAGCCCCCGACAAGCACGCGATAATGCTTTTCCTTATCATTGACAAAGTACGTCCATGCATACCGCTCGCCCAGTTCTTCCACCACACGGTCGAAATGCGTCATCGGCTGAAGCACAAAGACAGCAGATTCTTTTATATCCCGCGCATGCTGAAGAATTTTTACGACTTCATCACCACCCATGCCGGCGATAAAGAACATATCGACCGCCGAAAAATCACCTTGTGACAATCCGTCACCCAATCGATACTCCACTCTACTATCAACCCCAATATTTTCCTTCGCCCTCGCCAGCGGTTTTTCCGCAATATCCGTCACAATAATCCTGGAACAACGCCCGCTCGCCAAAAGCGCCTTAGAAAGATACCCATGGTCCGCTCCAATATCAGCGACAACAAAAAACCGTTCCGTCTTCGGGCAATTTCTGACAAACGCGGTATTTTTCAAAGACTCGCGGTTTGGAACACACTCCCTGCTGCCAACAAGTCTACTCGTTGCGATACCTGGCTTCATTTCGCCGCATTCCCCTTTTTCCGCCTCTTGCGAAATAGGAGAAAAAGAGTCAGCAGATACTATGTCATCTGCCAACTCCACATCGTCCATCGCCCTCGCAATCAGTTCAAACTGGCGATACAATGTACTCAATCGATCCATTACAGGAAATCCCTCAACTTTCTACTTCTCGAAGGGTGTTTCAATTTCCTGAGCGCCTTCGCTTCAATCTGTCGGATACGCTCTCTGGTTACCTTGAACGCTCTTCCAACTTCTTCCAGTGTGCGAGGTCTTCCATCGACCAAACCAAAACGAAGTTTTAGCACTTCTTGCTCTCGCGGCGAAAGCGTTTCAAGCACTTCAAATAATTGCTCCCGAAGCATTGCTGAAGCCGCTGCATCAGCCGGCGCTTTCGCATCCTGATCCGGTATAAAGTCGCCCAAGTGCGAATCTTCTTCTTCGCCAATCGGCGTTTCGAGTGAAACCGGTTCCTGCGCAATTTTCAAAATCTCACGTACTTTTTCAATCGGAAGCTCCATTTTTTCACCAATTTCCTCCGGACTGGGCTCTCTTCCCAATTCCTGAAGCAATTGTCGCTGTGTTCGAATTAGTTTATTAATCGTCTCAACCATGTGCACCGGAATTCGAATGGTTCGCGCCTGATCAGCAATCGCTCTCGTAATCGCCTGACGAATCCACCATGTTGCATAGGTCGATAGTTTGTAGCCGCGTTTATAGTCAAATTTTTCCACCGCTTTAATCAAACCGAGATTGCCCTCTTGTATCAAATCCATAAAGGATAATCCGCGACCGACATACTTCTTCGCAATCGATACCACCAGTCGAAGATTCGCCTCACAAAGTTTTCGCTTCGCCTCTTGATTGTCTTCCTCCTGATACGCCATTGCTAGATTAACCTCTTCCTCGGCAGTCAACAGTTGAATTTCCCCAATTTCCTTTAGATACATTCGAACAGGATCACTTACGCTCGCCATAATCGCATCCGAGGTTTTTTTCGCTTTCTTTGCCTTTAAAGCCTCCTTTTTATCCGGTGTTTTCTCGTCCTCTTCTTCTTCTTCTTCGACAACATCATCGAAATCATCTAAATCCTCATCGAGCAAGTCAACATCATCGAAATCGTCATCCTCGTCATCACTTTCAATAACATACTCGGCGATAATGTCTTTATCCTTAGTGAACTCATCGGAATAATCATCATAGTCCTTATCCACAAAATGATCTTTGTCATGAAAGACATAGTCCTCGTCCAAATCGTCATCCGATTCCTTAAACGCATGTTCCGGAAAATCCTCCTCATCGTCAAATTCCCCATTTTCTATCGTCGGTATGCCAAAATCCTCATCATCGACCAAGTAATCCTGATACGATGCCTTTTTTTCATCATCCAATTCGTAATTTTCTTGGTCGTTCTTCCCTAGCGCCACTTCATTCAGCGCATCTTTTTTCGCCTGCTCCATGGCATCATCCAAAAGAACAGACTTCTCATCTTGTTTCCGGTCTTCGGTCATCCCGTCCGAAACCAATTCTTCCGCCGTCTTTGTCGAACGGGATTTTTTAGCTGTTGTTTGTTTCGCTGTCTTACTCGCAGCAGTTTTCTTAGTGGTTTTCTTCTTCGCCGCCACTTTCGTTCCCAGTTCTTCTTTTACAGTTTCTTTCTCATCGGCTGCTTTCTTCACAGTCTTTTTCGCAGTCTTCGTCGCCACCTTCTTTGTAGAAGATGTCTTCGCCGATTTCTTAACCGATTCTTTCTCCGAAGATTGTTCTGACGCATCCGCCGTTTTTTTCGCCACCGTCTTTTTTGAAGACAATTTTTTAGCAGACTTCTTCACCGTTTTTTTCGCCACCGATTCTTCCGATACTGTTTCCACTACCGGCGCTTCCTCCGCTTCCTTTGCCGTCGTCTTTTTTACCCCGGTTTTCTTCGTTGTCTTCTTCTTAGGCTTCACCACAAGCACTTCATCAATACTCTCTTCATCGGTTTTCGTCTTTTTCGTCGCCTTCTTCACACTCGCTTTCTTGGTCTCCGGCTTCTTCGCAGTGGTTGTCGCAACAAGCTTTTTCGTTGTCTTCTTCTCGTCTTCGTTCGTCGCATCCGCAACCATTTCTTTTGCCGACTTTGTCGAACGAACCTTTTTAGCTGTTGTTTGTCTCGCTGAATTACTGGTAGCAGTTTTCTTGGTAGTTGTCTTCTTCGCCGTCACTTTCGTTCCCTGTTCTTCTTTTACAGTTTCTTTCTCATCGGCTACTTTCTTCACAGTCTTTTTCGCAGTCTTTGTCGCCACCTTCTTTGTAGAAGATGTCTTCGCCGATTTCTTAACCGACTTGCCGGTCGTTGTCTTCGTCACCTTGTCCTCTACACGTTCTGTCTTTTTCATACTACCACCCTTTCAACATTAAACTGTTTATTTCTTGTATCTTCAACTTAATACTGACACCCAATTCCTGAATTTTCACCATATCAGCATTCTTTGTCGCCGTTTTTAATTCTTCTTTTAAGCCCTCAAGTTCTTTATTATGCAAAAGAATCTCGACGTTTTTCACTTCCTGTGGACTGTCCAATATTGTTTCTAATTGTTTCGCCAAATCCATGCCAAACGCTGACGCAAACTCAGTGAGTTCCATTGTCTCATGTTCTTCAAAATACCCGACCAACGCCAAAAAAAGTTCCAAATCCTCCTCCGAAAATTGATAATTCAGCACCTTTTCCAAAAGCTCCGGTTGATCAATATACTCCGCGCTATGCGTCGCAAAATGCTTTAGCAACAAGTCATCAATACTCATCACCTGACGATGTTCCACTGGAATTGCCTGAACCCGTCGATATTCCGCCCTCTGTCTTCGTTCAGAACTTGCTTTTGAACGCACCATTTGTCGAATAATTTCCTGATCCGCCCCATATCGCTCCGCTAGATTATCCGCATACATTCCTCTATCCAGCGGATCACGCACGGTTTGAATCATCGCTACCGCTTGCCGCAAAAAGCGATTATTTTCCGAAGGATCATTCAGGTTAAATCGAAGCGCCAGTTGGTCAATTTTAAAATCAACACCTAACTTCGCTTCTTCCACCTTTCTGTCAAACGCTTGCTTCCCATACTTTTTAATATATTCATCGGGATCCAAACTGTCACCGAGCAGACAAACTCGCACGGTCTCAATACGGGGCATCAAAATATCCACCGCTCGTACCGCCGAAGCAATTCCGGCACTATCCGAATCATAGCAAATCACGACACGATTCACATACTGCGAGAGCAACTCGGCATGCTGCTCAGTCATTGAAGTACCAAGTGTCGCCACGGCATTACTAACCCCTGCTATGTAGAGAGATACCACATCCATATACCCTTCGGTAACGAGCAGGTACCCCTTGTCTTTCACTGTTTTTTTCGCAATGTTTAAACCATACAAAAGTTTACTTTTTTGGAAGTGTTTGGATTCTGACGAATTAATGTACTTCGGTTGTTCCGTTCCCAGTGTTCGACCGCCAAACCCGAGAACACGCTCCCGCTGATCCAAAATAGGAAACATCAGTCGCCCGCGATACGTATCGAAGTAACGACCGTCTTTTTCGGAAACGACCCCTGCCTGTACCAATTCTTTCACAGAATACTCTTTCGACAGAATATCGTAGAGACTATGCCCATCTCGCGGAGCATACCCGATTCGAAACGACATCACGACTTGCTGAGGAATCCCTCGTTTCGCAGCATAGCGTTTCGCTTCCTCGCTTTCCCAAAAAAACTTGGTATAGACGACAGCAGCGGCATTCAAAATCTCCAGCACACGCCCCTGTTTCTTCTGATGCGAAGAACGAAATTCATCGGCAACATCCACGCCGTACTTCTCAGCCAAAAACTTCGCCGCATCCACAGGAGAGAGCTTTTCGTACTCCTCAATAAAGCGAATGGCATCGCCCGATGCCTTACAGCCAAAACAATAGTAGTACCCCTTTGTTTCATCCACATGAAACGAAGGCGTCTTTTCCCCATGAAAGGGACAAAGTCCAACATAGCCTTGACCACTTTTTTTTAACTCAATATAATTCCCGATTACCGCCGAAATCGAAACATTTTCTTTTACCTTGTTAAAAAGTTCCGACATAGTCACCTATTAAAACCAAAAACTGGGAACAAAAATCGAGTTGTACTTTGCAATAGCATATCGATCAGACATCGACGCGAGGTAGTCCTTCACTGCTCGATGACCTTCCCCGGCGACATAGTCACCATATCGCTCCTCCGGCATTTGTTCCGGATTCTCCAGATAGTGCCGGTAGAGGGCTTTCACAACATGCTCCGCCTTGCTTTCTTCCTTTTTCGCCACCTTGTTTAAATAGACATGTTCAAACATAAAATCGCGAATGTCATTAAACGCTTCGGCAACTTCTCGAGAAAATCCCAGATGAGGATCCGTCAAGACATGTCGAACAAAATCATGAATAAAAAAATCAATCCGCTCTTTATTGGTCTCCCCGGCAATTCGCCTCGCAGAAGCCGGAATATCCTCTTCCGCCAAGACACCGGCACGAATCGAATCGTCAATATCATGGTGAATGTAGGCGATGCGATCCGCATAGCGAACGACGACACCTTCCATGGTCGACGGCCAGCCTTTTCCGGAATGATGCAACATACCGTCAACCGTCTGATCCGTTAAATTCAGTCCTCGGACACCGTTCTTATCCTTTTCCAAAAAGACAACCGCTCGCTTCGACTGTTCATTATGACGAAAACCTTCCTCACAAAGAGAATCCAACACTCGCTCGCCACAATGTCCGAACGGTGTGTGCCCAATATCATGCCCCAACGCAATCGCTTCGGTAAGGTCTTCATTTAATCGAAGAGCACGCGAAATCGTTCGTGCGACCTGTGCTACCTCCAGCGTATGAGTCATCCTCGTTCGATAGTGATCACCCTCCGGTGATAAAAAAACCTGTGTCTTGTGTTTTAATCGACGAAACGACTTACTATGCAGGATTCGCCCTACATCACGCTGAAACTCCGTCCGCATGTCACATTTCAGCATCGGCAAAGGACGAGTAGCTCCAGAAGACTTCGCTGCTTCTGGAGCTAAGTATTTATCTTCATATTCTTCTTGTAATTCTCTTAAGTACATACTCTCCTTTACATAAGGTTGTAACAATCTAAAATTTCAGCGATGCCTCGACTTCTTTTACAACATCCTCAATGCTCACTCGTTTTTGTTCCATGCTATCACGATAACGAATGGTCACGGTACCATCTTCCAAGGTATCAAAATCGACAGTAACACAGAACGGTGTTCCAATCTCATCATGTCGACGATACCGCTTGCCGATCGCCCCCGCTTCATCAAAATCACAAGGAAAATGCTCGAGCAACTTCTGGTACACTTCCTCCGCCTTGCCGGAAAGTTTCTTAACCAATGGCAGCACCGCACACTTAAACGGTGCAATCGCAGGGTGGAAATGAAGCACCGTTCTGGAACTCCCGTCCTCCAACTCTTCTTCCTCATATGCATCGCTTAGTAAGCAAAGTGCCACACGGTTTGCACCGAGCGACGGCTCGATAACATATGGAATATACTTTTCATTCGTATACGGATCCATGTACGATAAATCAACCCCTGACTGCGCTTGATGCGCCTTGAGGTCGTAATCGGTTCGATCCGCAACCCCCCACAGTTCACCCCATCCAAACGGGAATAAAAACTCAATATCAGTCGTCGCATTCGAATAGTGTGACAATTCCTCCTGTTCATGATCGCGGAACCGCAAATTTTCCTCTTTCACACCAAGTGAAAGAAGCCAGTTCATACAGAAACTTCGCCAATATTGAAACCACTCCAAATCCTCACCCGGTTTACAAAAGAACTCCAGCTCCATCTGTTCAAATTCTCTCGTTCTAAAAATAAAATTCCCCGGTGTAATTTCATTTCGGAATGCCTTTCCAATTTGAGCGATCCCAAATGGCAGTTTTTTTCGGCTCGTCCGCTGAACCGCTTTAAAGTTAATAAAAATACCCTGTGCCGTCTCCGGACGCATGTACACCTCTGTTGAACTGCTATCCACCGCACCGAGGTATGTCCTGAGCATCATATTAAACTTACGAATATCCGTAAATTCTTTCTTTCCACAATACGAACAAGCAACACCATGCTCGTCAATATAGCTTTTTAACTTCTCAAACGACCACCCGTCGACACTTTCTGTACCATCCATATGCTCCTCAACAAGATGATCCGCCCTAAAACGGGTCTTACAATTTTTACAGTCAATCAGTGGGTCATTAAAATTCGAGACATGTCCGGAAGCTTTCCAAACCTCTGGATTTAAGAGAATGGAACTGTCCATACCAACATTGTACTTTGAAGAAGTCACGAACTTCTTCCACCAAGCCTGCTTAATATTGTTAAGCAGCTCAACCCCTAGCGGACCGTAGTCCCACGAATTTGCCAATCCTCCATAAATTTCTGAACCGGCGAATATAAAGCCACGATTTTTACAAAGATTTGTAATTTTATCCATTGTTACCGCATTCGGCGTAACCTTCTTACTAGCTCCCATATGCCTCCTACATTCTCCATTATTTAACTTGCCATTCCTTCGTTCTATACACATTGCGTTTCTCTCAACGCTACAACGTCTACATCACATAGCCAGAAGTTTCCCTATTTTCATTCCTTCGCCCAATGCTGATCCTCTCAGCACGAAACACTCGCGAAAAAAGAAACACTACTCCTCCGTCGATTGATCGTCAAATTTTTCCTTCCACTTGACAAACTCTGCTTTTAAGTTGGCAACGAGCTCCGACAGTTTCTCCACTGTGACCTCGGAAATGTTCGACTCCGCACCATCTCGGCGAACAATCCGAACATCGCACTCGCTCGCGATAGCCGCTAGTAATGCCGCCGAAAAAGGCAGCGTCCAAAACGTGAGCATAAACGCCCCCGCGACAACAGGAATATCAAATAGTACCGATCCGTTCTTTCGAACCTGAATCTGCGAGATGAATCCCTCATCAATAAGCGCTTTTAATTTATCCATGGTGTCATTCAAAGGACAAGTTTTACTTTCCTTTCTACCTTCCAAGTATATAACAGCACCTAGAACATCACCCTCCGAGTGGTCGAGCGCTTCCTTGGCCTGTTCATAACTAACCTTTGTTCTCTTCCGAACCTCATCCACTTCGTTCATTGTGTAGTTCATACTCACCTCCCAACTATTAATCAAAATATTATACCATAAAAGACAGGGTGTTTTCAACTCCGCCCTGTTCACAGTCTACATAAAAAAATCCGGCATCCGAATATCGGCTCCCGTTTTTGTAAGGATGTAGAAATCAAGGAAAAGGATAAGAAAAACCGGACACCGCAGTTTCCGCAGTATCCGGTCATCACTACACAATATCGTGTGCTTCTACATCATAATGACATGTTTTTACTTTTTCTTGAACCGAAGAACAAAGAACGCACCTGCCACCATGGCAAAAATCGCTCCCAGTAGGATATTATTGTTCGCCGGCATATCTCCTGTGTTGACAAGAGCCATTGTTCCGAGCGGAACACCTTCTTCATCGACCCATTCAAAAGAACCGTCAAGCATTTGTTTTTTTCGATATGTACCGAGTACGGTACCATCTTCATCTAGCACCACAATAACTTCTGGCGAACCCAGTTTGCCCGGATCTGGTACATTATTGATGAAAAATTGATTTCCAGTAGAAGGAAGGGTCAGCATCGTTGTAGTCGTGACCGAACCGCCACCGCCTCCGCCACCGGAGCTACTGTCTTCTGGGACATCTCCACCGCCGATGCCACCCGGAGTTTCTGTTGTGGTCGTTGTGGTCGTTGTGGTTGTGTCATCATCATCATCGTCATCATCGTCATCGTCATGGCTATTGCCTCCGCCACCAGAAGGTAACACTTGTTTTGTATTCGTTATTGTAAGACCATCTTGTGAAAATGTAACACGGTAGGTGTTTTGCCCAACGGTAAGCTTGTTATTCACAACACCTGCTTCTTTCACTGTATAGACAATCTCGTCTGTATCAGAACCCGCTTTATATTTCAGCAGATTCTCCCATGTATAGGTAAACTGACCCGGTGCATTTGAAATAATTGCTGGAGTCACACCTTCTACTTTTACACCATCAGCATAAAGTTCAAATGTCGGCGGTGTATGATCCGCATCCGGTCCACCTACCCAAATTTTCTTTGCTTGTACATCTCTTTTCTCTCGTTCATTTGTAACATCCAATTTATCACCTGTAACCCGATATTCACCAGGCAATGGATTATCAACCAACTTAAATTCCACTTCTTTGCCTTGCTCGTTCTGATAGCCGGCAGGAGGATCTACTTCTTTCAACACATATGTTTTATTTTTCCAAAGAACCCATCCGTATAGAGACATATTTCCTTCTATAAGAACTGTTCCGTCGGAACCGGTGACAAATACGACATCTTGGTTACTATTGTCTGTAACAGCTTGGAGCTGATTGTTATTTAACTTTTCAAACAACTGGAACTTAGCACCCGGCAGCACGGTATCAATATTATCTCCATCCTTCTTCACCAGCGTGATACTTGGGTTACTAGCTCCCCCACCGCCTATCGCAGTAATGACTACTGTGTCTTCAACGGTCTTGTTGTAATTACCGAAACTTACAGTATTTGAGTAGCGCGTACTTTGATTTACTGCACCCAAAACTTCCGCTTGATAAGTAATAGTGTATTTTTTACCATCCGGAATATTAGAAAACTCGAAAGTATTGGTAGCCGCATCATAAGACTTCTGAACTTCGCCTGGAACATTAGGAGCGATCACAATGCTATCTTGTTTTAACCTAAGATTAGAAGATAGTTGATCTTTAATAGTAATCGTATCCGAATTTGGATCCATATCCATTTCAGTTGGATTCACAACAATCTCAAACTTCGCTACAAAACCGTTGCTAAGCGCCGGCGCTTCCAACTGTTTCTTACCAATATAAGGAGAAGAAGTATATTTTATGCTTGTCTCCGATGTAAGTGTCTTCCATGTAGCCGTATTCTTAAGTTTATAACCATCTGTCTCATCCGCCGCTTTCTTGTTAAGGGCATCCAGAGCAGCTTTATCCTTTACAATTAAGTAATAAGAAACACTGTACAAAGGATAGAAATCAGACCCATTTTTCGGCAGATTTGTCAACGTCATGTTCATACTGCCATCAAGCATAACAGAAAGCGCTGCATCTCCTCCAGTTGCCGGAGAGCCGCTGAACGGAACACCCTTGATAGTAATCCCTTTGTCTTGACATATTTTCAAATACTCTTTGTCAAAAGAATCATTTATAACAACGGACTCCTCTTTAACACCGGTTAATGTCAATTCATATCGGAATGTCGGATACGACACGCCATTTATCACTGTATCGTTTGCTTGACTGACTTCCTTCCTAATAAATTCTCTTTCAGGAATAGCATGAGCTTGAGCAGCTGCAAGCATTTGGGTTCCATTAACTTTTGTTCTAAAACTAATGCTATTCTTATGTTCTTTTATAAATGTTCCGGAGGCGTACTTCCTGTTTACCGTTTCTTTTAACCACTCCGGATTCACCTTAGTCTCGAATATAATTTTAATTGTACGAGGATTTCCATCGGTCGAAGGACGAAGTCCGGCGTCATTATGTTTGTTTTTATTAAAACGAATCACGATTGTATTGCCGTCTCCAGAAGCAGGGGTCAACGTGTAGTACTCTTTGTCATCACCACCATTGTCGATTAAGCCCTCTACTTGTAACGATGTTGGAATAAGTTCATCCTTATAAACATTTCCCCCTGAGGTAATTCTAGGTAGTTCGTCAACAAAGTAAGTCGGTCCGTGAAGCCCGTCTTTCGGTATATTGCTAACCGTTACTTGCCATTTTATTTTTTCAGAAGTTACCTCAAGAACTTCTTTCTTCGCGTTTAACATCAAACCAGTACCCGGACTAAAGCGCCAATTATTGTACGCAGAATGTTCTTCTAACTTTACCCTATTAGTAAAATTCAAATTAGATATTGCATCCTTAACCAACACTTTGGTAGTCGATGTTATTTCGTAAGTGTAGTTAGCATCTCCTGTCGGAACAGTATACTTCCAAGCAATTTTTTCCCCATCAGTATTGTTTTCGAATGTTAGAAGAGGGTCTGCCCACAGTATATCTTCTTCCGGTCGAACCAGGTTACCATGCGAATCAGTAACTTTGACATGAATTCCGGTACCATTAAAGAACATACGATTTTGATTACTTGGATCTACCGTATCCTCTATGACTTTACCAGCCATATTCTTTTTGTTATCCTCATTCACCACGACGCTCCAAGTAATCTGCTTATTGTTGTCAGGTAAATCTATAACATCACCGCTCTGAGGTCTTTTCTTCTCAAGAATCCTAAACTTAATACTATCTTTTAAGTGGTGCTTCGCCTCTTTCGGGGTCGGTACTTGATCACTGGAAACAGCAACGGTATTTTCGGTTTGTTGATGAGAGCCGAATCCGTTAATCTGATCGTAATCAATGGTAGAAGTATACTCCAATGTAAGCTTTTCGCCTGCAGTAAGTTCATTCACTTTTACCTTAAAACCATCATCACTTTCTTCAAGGACAGTAAAGTCAGCAGGAGATGCCAACAGACCCTGAGAACTGGAAGTGATACTAAGATTTCTATCGTATACAAAAGCTGAACCTGTAGTAGTATCCGTAATAACTACATTATTATTAACACCGATAGAATCCACTGTTACCGTATAATTCACCTTACCATTTGCTTTATCATAATGCCCATTTTTCTTTATTTTCAAATCACAAGGGTTCTGAAAATCAAAGGTAATCGGTTGAGCCAAACCTTGAAATACAACTGAAGATTGACTCCCGTCGAAAGAAGCATCAATTTCAACTTGAAACTGAGCATTCCCCGCTGCCTCTAAATGCGAAAAATCAGAATCACTCTGATTAAATTTAACAATAAGATTTCCGGATTCCACTTTAAAGGTGTTTCCTTCAACAATAAATGTTCCACCGGTATCGGTAACCTCAATGTTGAAAGTTCCGGACACATCACTCACATCCATTGCTCCAGGCAGAGGATAAGTTAACTCATTGCAATCATCAAACTGTTTATGTTCATTTTCCGCAAAATCAAACTTAATCTTGTATTCCGAATTAGGATTAATAAGATAATTCCCTCCAGAATCTTTGGCTGCATCGATTTCCACCTTAGTTAAAAAATCCGCTAAATCTGTGCTTGTTTCTGCATCAGCAAACACCCGACCATCAAAGCCGGAGAATACGATGGCCACACTGAGCAAAATAGCCAAAATTAACTTTAACTGTTTCATAAAGCTCTCCTTTTCTTGTTTAATAATTCAATTATAGCACAAAATACGACCATTATCCTAGCTTTGTTACTTTTCTAAAGATTTCGAAATAAAATCGAAATAAAATTGAAACAAAAAGGACAAACAAAGCGGCTTATTCCCCGATCGCTACCATTTTAATCGTTCTAAACTTTTCGTCAAACTCACCACGGAGTACCACAGGTAAATAGAGAATCCGTTTTCCAGATAGCTGAGCAGCCCTCCATTTCCTAAAACTGTGATGATCGAAGCAATAATCGTCAAGGCAAAAAACACATAGGCGAGAGTAGGATTGGGAACCTCATCTTTTCTGATTTGTTCTTGAATTTTACGCACATACCATATCGCAAGCGCCGTTCTAAAAAGAGATAAAAAAATATCTGCCCACATAAGGTAGAACAAACCCACTTTACCCGCATTATCCATCATCTTAAACACAGTATTACTCATAATAAGACCCCATAACAGCATTATGACAACAAGGATTAAGACAATAAACGACAATACTATCAGCCACTGCGCAACAATATCCAACTTTTCTTTGACTTGGTCTTCGTTATAAGGATCAACCGACGAAAACAAGCCTATTCTCTTTCGTTTATCCATACGACCTCCCATACGCCTCGATTATACCACTTCAACCGCAAAAATGTAAACAAATTTAAAACTCTATCGTTCATCAGGCGAGCGATGCCTCGAAATTTTCAGAAAACCAAAACCATAGTACATAGAAAATATTTCTTAAGACTTCGCTAACTCCTATTAAGCGGCATCGACATACACCTCGGACCACCCCGTCCGCGAGAAAGTTCTCCCGACGGAATAATATGTAGTTTCACACCGGCTTTATCCAATGCCTCATTGGTTATAATATTCCGATCGTAAACCACCACTTCACGGGGTGCAATCGCAAGGGTGTTATATCCGTCACTCCACTGTTCACGCGCTGCGTCCAGTACCGTTCCACTTCCCGATCGAATTAAATCCACATGAGAAATGGAGAGATATTTTTTAAGAACATCTTCGATAGTCCCGTCTTCTTCTACCACCTTTACCTCTTTTCCCTGTATTGTCATGGAAAAAATTCGAAGTGTGCTATCCACTTCCGGATGAAGCGTAAACAAGTCCTCGTCAATCATCGTAAAGACCGTATCGAGGTGCATAAACGCATGAGAAGACGGTATGGTCATCGCTAGTACGGTTTCATAGTCGGAATGGATAAGAAGATTTTTTGTGAACTGCTCCACGGCAACAGTACTGGTTCGCTCACTAATACCAATCGCCAACACCTTGTCCGATAAGACAACAATATCCCCTCCTTCGATAGAACGCGGAAGCTCTCTCGAATAGTATCTGGGAATATCGACCGGTGAAAACATTGGATGATGATCAAAAATCGTCTTCCCGAACAAGGTTTCCCTTCGCCTCGTTGTCGACCACATACTATTTAGACTAACCCCATTGCCGATAAACGAAAAAGGATCTCGCATAAAGTACATATTCGGCATCGGTTTAATAATAAATTCTCGATAACCATCCGCCATTTCCGACAGTGTTGTCTTTTTATATTCCGGCATTTCGGTCTTTCGAATGCCCTCCGTCATTTTTAGAACCATATTCTTTGTTGATAAATTAGACAAGAGGTCATGCGCAAACTCTCGTTCGACCGGAAGTACAATCCCAGCCTCATCCAAGTAAGTAGTTAAAAATTCTTCTTTCACTGTAGCGTCGCCAAGCGACTCGCTGACCAAGTCCATAAGGTAGTACACTTTGACCCCTTGCTTCCGAAGAAGGTCTGCAAACACATCGTGCTCCGCCTGCGCGTTTTTTAAATAAGGAATTTCATCAAATAACAAATCCGTCATCGCACCGGGAGTAAGATTCTGTAGTTCCTTCCCCGGTCGATGCAAAAACACAGCGTTTAATTTCCCAATTTCCGAATGAACACTTATCGGATTATCTCTCACAATATCCTCCCTGATTATCTTTGCCAAAATCCAGCACGAGCAAACAACAGCTTATCCCAAGCAGGCCACCTCCAGTACAATAGGCGGCTATCTGAACTAAACAAACTATTTCCAATGCCCCGTTGCGACCATTAGCATAATATATGAAATGCCGATTGAAGTCAATTCCGACCTTCGATCTCAACGCGTTCCTGTGAATCGACGAATTGCTGGACAAAATTCTTCACTATAACCGCAAATTCCGCACGAACTACGCCTTTTACAGAAACCGTGTTCCCCGATACATACCGAAAATCAGCCCCTTGGGAAACACGCGCTTCCATCTTTATAGTTCCAATAATTCCTTACTCTTAATCTCTCCAATATCAAGATGATAAAACAAAAGACGTTCAGAAAAATCCGTTGCTCCCTTCAGCAAGCCTTTATCCAATTTTATTTTATGCAACCTATCCGGAGAAATTTGCTGAAGATAACACAAAAAACGAAACAATCGACTACCTACTGGATCATCATGTCCTTGAGAACAATTCTCACACAGTCGTCCGAACTCCACACTTGCAAAATCAGACTCCCCTCCACTCACACCGCATCGGTTACAAACCTCCAAATTCGGCATAATCCCCAACTCATCACACAACCTCGTCACAAAGTACGCGCGAATAATACCGGCCGGCACATTTTTTCCCGCCAATAAGGCAAGCAAATCTTTCAAAAGAAGGTATAATCTAGGTTCAGAATGCTCCTCCCGCGTCGTTTTTTGAACAAATTCCGAAAGATAAGACGCCGTAGCAAGCGACTCGTAACTATCTAAAATGCTGAGATTCGAACACAAAATATCGGCACTCATCACAATCGGTACACTGGCTGCTTTTAAAATATACTCGGAACAGACAAAACTTCGAGAAGAAGCATTTAATTTGGATTTATAACTCTTAGAACGCTTGGCAAGTACGTCGAGTTTTCCATATTTTTTCGTAAACAGTGTAAGAAAAACATCTGAATTATAAGAATTTCGTCTCGAAATAACAATCCCTTCCGTCTTTAACAGGCTTATTTTACTCATTTTATTTTACTCATTCTTTACACTAGGACAAATACAAGCAACTGTTCCTTTCACCACTTGCCAATCAACACTGCCTATTGGTTATTTAACCCTTTTTTTATATAATAGTTTTCAGTCTTTCTCCAATTTGAGTATTTATCGTTTTTTATACCCAAAATTTCGAAGCTGAGCAAGATCATCACGCCACCCTTGCCGCACCTTGACAAATAATTTCAAATTCACTTTCACACCGAGGAATAACTCCATGTCCTCACGAGCAGCCTTACCGATACCCTTAATGGTATGCCCGGACTTTCCAATAATAATCCCCTTGTGGGAATCGCGCTCACAGACAATCTCCGCCTCAATATCGTACAGTTCTTTTCCGCGACGTTTTTTCATTTTCACGACATCGACAGCAATCCCGTGGGGAATTTCATCGGACAGGTAGATAAGCGCCTTTTCGCGGATAATCTCGCCCATAATGGTTCGTTCACTCTGATCGGTGAGTTGGTCTTCCGGATAGTAACGCGGTCCTTCCGGCGCGTATTTTTTTAACAGCGACAGCAAATCATCAATGCCCTTGCCCTCCGAAGCACAAATTCCAAGTACATCATCAAAGATATGCATCGTCTGCACTTGTTCATAAAAATCCTTAAACGCATCCATTGGCACTTGATCGAGTTTATTGATAACAAGAACTTTCGGGGCTCGATTTTTTTCGACAATTTCCAGCAAGTTTTTTTCCACATCGCCAAAAAACGCTCTATCGACAACCATCACGATAAGGTCGACATCATCCAGCGAGGATTTTACCTCGGAAACCATAAAATCGCCAAGTTTGGTACGCGCCTTATGAAATCCCGGTGTGTCGACAAAGACGAGCTGAGACTCGTCATCGTTGTAAATGGCAAGTGCCTTATGCCTTGTCGTCTGTGCTTTCGGACTGATAATCGCCAATTTTTCTCCGACGACAGCATTGAGAATCGTCGATTTCCCGACATTCGGTCTACCTATAATCGCTACAAATCCTGATTTTACCATATTCCTCCACTCCCGGTCCCTGATCGCCCAGTATCATTCACCGATTCTAACGTCCAGTACAGAGGGCGCTCGTCCATAAGAAACGCCCTGTTACAATGCACTGATATTTATAAAAACTCTTTGCCAAAGGCATACGGTAGGTATGCCGACAACGGTCGTTCCCCTTCGGCGGTCACCACACCAATATCGCCAAACTCCGACATCAATTGCAAACAGAGTCCACAGGGAACAATCAATTTGCCCTTCTCCGTCACCACAGCAATTTTAACAAATTCTCGCTCACCCTCGCTGATCGCCTTCGTAAACGCCACACGCTCCGCACAAATCGTCCCCCCATAGGAGGCATTTTCTACATTGCACCCCAAGTACACAGTCCCGCTTTTCGAAAGCAGTGCGGCACCGACAAAAAACTTCGAGTAAGGTGCATAAGCACGTTCCCTCGCCTGATATGCGCAGTCAAGCAATTCTTTATTACTGATCATTTCCACTCCTCCTATACTACCTACTGCTGCTACCTAAAACAGCAGACAAGAAAAACGCCCTATTCGTAACTGAGAATTCCCTCATAGACGATATGAAGCACCGTTTTTCCTTCAGCGAGAACAACTTCTCTGCCATCCTCATAGTAAAACCTTGTCAATTCGGTCATCTCGTCTTTTTTCCACTGAAGCGGAAGCACCTTTCCATCGCGGAATAGGTAGGCATTTCCTCCTGAATAAAGGTCAATCGCCAGCCTCCCCTCGTCGTCCAATACCTGATGACTCGCATATTGAACTAAGATATTGGCGACATCAATCGTCCCTTCATCGTGTTCGTCTTTTTGAATCTCGCCATTTAAGTGTCTTGTGTACAATCCCGTTTTCGAATCATACTGATAACTGGAGGCATAACCAACTGTGTCATACATGCCCGGCTGACGATAAGAAAAGGTCACATTGGTCGCAGCGTCCGCATCGTCAAGCTGCTTCTCGTCGCCAAATTCATAAAACACCGGCTCACCATTCATGCGATAGCCTAAATTTTGCGCCTCCGCCATCAAATCCTCATAGGTCGCATAGGTATTATGCGGTGCCACTTTCGGAGGAACTCGGTTAAACGCGCCTGACCAGAGACCGTCCAAATCCGCGATTCCATAGTTCTGTATATCCGCCAGCGCTTGCATTGAGCCGCCTACATGAGCGAGGTATGCATCGTGCTCTTTCGCCTTCATCACAATGTACGGTCTTGCCGAACGAATCGGTCCAATCATCTCCGGCAGATCGGAGTAGTACAGACAGAGAAAGCGAGTAATTTGTCCTTCCGCAAGCACCTCGATGTAAAAATCGGCATGCGACACACCCGACTGCGGCCATGCATCATTTAGATTGTCATAGGACACCAAGAGCGGTCGACGTTCTAGTAGACGCTCATGCTCTTCATCTGTCAATCCATGACCGGTAAATGGACTAAAGTAGCGATAGTTAATCTCTTCGGTCGTCGATTCCGCTGTAGTTTCAGTCGTCGATTTCGTGGTCGATGTCGCCACTTCCATCACTTCCAATGTTGGTTTCGGATTCTCGTCTTTTTGCGCCTCTTTAACCAACACGCTCACCAAAAAAATAATCAGTACCAATAGTACGACCAAAAGTACAATCAGAGTCTTCCGAAAAACGGAAAACTCTGAGAAATTCTGAAAAAATGCTTTTATTTTATTTATCATATACCCTACTGCTTGTTGTAGTTAAATTTATGACCGAATCGTCGCTCGTACTCCTCCGCAAGTTCGCCTCGGAAATCCGGATGAGCGATATTGATAAGCTCGCGCGCACGTTCCTGAAGAGACTTCGCCGCGAGTCTTGCAATACCGTACTCGGTCACGATAATGTCGACATCGTTAATAGAAGTTGTAACAGAAGAACCCTCCGTGATAAACGGAGCGATTTTGGACTTTTTGCCCTTTACAGTAGAAGGCATCGCGATAATATTTCTACCATTCTTACTCCAGAGCGCTCCGCGAACGAAGTCCACCTGTCCGCCGACACCGCTGAACTGTCGAAGTCCAATAGAACTGGAAACCACCTGTCCCTGAAGGTCAATTTCGATACAAGAGTTAATGCATACCATGTTGTCATTCAGCATAACGGTTCTCGGATCATTGACATAGTCGACAGGGTACATAAGGAATGACGGGTTATCATCGACATAGTCGTAGAGTTTTCTGGTTCCCATAAGGAAGGTCACCACGCTTTTACCGGTGTGTAAATTTTTTCTCTTATTGGTAATATTGCCGGATTCCATAAGGTTCATCACGCCATCAGAAATCATCTCGGAGTGAATACCGAGGTCTTTTTTATCAGTCATAAATTGAAGTGCTGCATCAGGAATCGCCCCGATACCAAGCTGTAAGCAGTCGCCGTCGTTTACCATGGATGCCACATACTTTCCGATACTCGACTCCACTTCCCCGATTTTCGGAGGAGCAAGCTCTACGAGTTCCTCATCATGCTCGACCAAGAAGTCGATATCCGATACATGCACGAAGTTATCCCCATGTGTTCGAGGCATGTAGCTATTCACCTGTGCGATAACAATCTTCGCATTGTCCGCAAAAGTCTTGGTAAAGTCACAAGAAATGCCAAGGCTACAGTACCCGTGTTTGTCTGGAGGCGTCACGGTAACTAACGCGACATCAATCGTCATCAGCTCGCGATAGGTACGAGGTGCATCTTTAAAGAAACAAGGAACAAATTCCCCTTCTCCTCTCTCCACCGCTTTTCTAGTAGGGGTGCCGAGGAATAGCATTTTAGACTTAAAGTGGTCGTACAGACCTTCGCCCGCATACGGCGCCTTTCCGGGAACCAATCCGGTAATCTCGACATCACGGTAGTTATCTTTTAAGCGAACCATTTCTTCCAATAGGTAGGTAGGTTCTGCAAGCGCATGACCTACACCAACCCTGTCGCCACTCTTAACATGCTTTAACGCTTCTTCCGCAGTGACACATTTGCTCTGATAATCTTTTCTCCAATCCATAAGTACCCTCTTTATTTTTTATTTTTTATTTTTTATTTCCAATATTTCTGTGTTTTTTATTTACCGCCCACACTCCTTAATTCTACACATAAGAAACCGTCTAGTCAACCGGAAACCCGTTCGCTTTCTTTCCGTTCTAATCCTTCTCAATCATCGACACATTGATAAATTTCTCATTCTCCGCGACCCTTTTACTATAAAAAGACTACAGCATTTCGATCATTCACAGTCCATCTGTCAAATATATTGAATAATTGTTATTTTTTAAAGTAGACAAACGGATCCCATTAAACCAAAAAAGAAAAAAGCAACGACCCCTGCCTTAACAGGTAGGCGTTTAACGCCATACCTTACAACAAGGTCGCTGCAGAAAGAAATAGAACTATCCTAAGGGGAACTCTTAAAAACACGATATGTCAATTAGTAAAGAAAAAAAACAAGGAAAAGACAATCTTTAGGATTTAAAAATCCCCAGTTTCTTCATCACAATTTTTTCCATTGCCCGCATTTCCACCTTATCGTCCTCCTCAATATGGTCGTAGCCGAGAAGATGAAGCATACTGTGAACCGTGAGATAGCTCACCTCGCGATTAAAACTGTGCCCAAACTCTTTCGCCTGCCTTAAAGCGGTCGCCGCAGAAAGCACAATATCCCCATAGTAAGGATATGGTTGCCGGACAACTTCGTAGAGATTATTGTACTGCGGGAAAGAGAGCACATCGGTCACACGGTCGATTTCGCGTTGCTCCATATTGAGCTGACGAATCTCCTCATCCGAGACGATAACGACAGACACCTCACCATATGGAATGGCATGTAGCTCCAGTACCGCCTTAATGGCATTTTCGATCGCTCCCTCCTGAATGGGCTCCGGCAACTCCGTCGCCACATCGATATCAATCGTAAGGGTATCAGAAACTTCCGGTTCTTCATATTCCAATCGGACATCATCCATCTCTTCCTCGAAAGATTCCTCATCGAATCCTTCCCCGCAATCGACAGCAGCAACCAATCCATCGTCTCCGCTACGCAATTTACTAAGTTTCTCCTCGGCAAGTGCTATCGCTTCTTCTTTCGAAAAGAAACCGTTAATAATATCCTCACTACCATCACTATCTCTCAAACAATCGGCGGTATCACATTCATCAAAATCCATGCCATCACCAAAAGCATCCGTAAAACTCCAACCATCACTGTCAGGTACTCCATAAAGAGAAAAATCCTCCGAAATGCTCTCCGGATAAGAAGTGCGACCTTTTTCTTTTCCGCTCATTCGTCTTTTTTTTCGCATCAACGCTCGCTCTCTTAAGGTTGGTCTTCTTCGAAACGCCCTATTTTTCATACTGCACCTCTCTATTCCCATCACTTCCATGCAAATCCCTACGCTCTTTCCGCTACTCTTCACGCTCTCGCTCTTTTTCCTCATATTCCTTGTAGCGAGAAATAATCTTCTTCACCAAGCTATGTCGAACAACGTCCGCTTCCGAAAAATACACGATGTCTATTTCCTTAATCCCTTTTAACACTCGAATCGCATGGGTGAGTCCGGATTTTTTTCCTCTCGGAAGGTCAATCTGCGAAATATCCCCGTTGACAACCACCTTGGAATGTGCACCGAAACGCGTTAGAAACATCTTCATCTGCTGTTTCGTTGTATTCTGTGCCTCATCGAGAATGACAAAGGCATTGTCGAGCGTGCGTCCTCTCATGTACGCAAGGGGAGCAATCTCAATCACGCCACGCTCTCGGTGGTTATTAAAGGTTTCCAGACCCAGTATGCTATGCATCGCATCGTAGATGGGGCGAAGGTAGGGGTCGACCTTGCTCTGCAAGTCCCCGGGCAAAAAACCGAGATTTTCCCCCGCTTCGACCGCGGGTCTGGTGATAATAATTTTTTGCACCGCACCGGACTTTAACGCCTTAACCGCTTCCGCAACAGCAAGAAAGGTCTTTCCCGTACCAGCGGGACCGACGCCAAAGACGAGCTCCTTCGATTCAATCGCCTGCACATACTTCTTCTGTCCCATAGTCTTGGGACGAATAATCTTTCCATAATGTGTATTGACAATTTTGCTCTCCGAAAGCGACTGTATGTCCTTTTTCGTAAATTCTTCTCCTTGTTGAACTAAATCCATAACGTACTCCACTCGTTGTTTATCCATATGTTGATAATCGCCGAGAAGCAAAGCAATCGAAGACGCCGCCTTCTCCGCCTGTTCCCCGGACACGACAATCTCCTCCTCATTTATCACAATCGCAACATGGAGATTTTCCTCCAAAAGCCGGATATTTCGATCCAAATCGGCAAACAGTGTTCGAAGCGCCTCATAATTCTCTATTTGTATTCGTTTTTCCATTCCACTCCTAAATACTTATCAAAATAATCCAATAACCATTATGCCCATGCCGTGAAGATCCTCATAATCCTCTTCAAACATGTCAAGCAACCCGCTCTTTTTAAACAATACATATACTTTATCACTGATTTGTTCCATGTAATCTGCGTACTGTTCGATACAAAAGGTCTTAAAAGAAAGTCTGCTCATTTTCCCTCTGTTACTATATTATATCATTAATAACAGGTATCACCATCAAAGACCCTATAAAATAAGGTAAAAAAGTAAAAAAAGAAGCCATAAAAAGGCTCCTTTTTAAACACAATACAACACCCTAGAACTGCTTTCTTCTTTTCTTTCTAGCAGCTTCAGATTTTCTTTTCCTCTTCACGCTAGGCTTTTCATAATGCCTACGTTTTTTTATTTCAGCCATTATGCCCGCCTTAGAGGTTTCTCTTTTAAATCGCTTAAGAGCACTATCAATACTTTCGTTTTCTCCTACTTTAATACCTGACATCTTCAACCCTCCTCTCGCGTGCAGATTTTTTATTGGTCGCACATACCATGTCATTTTACAATCATTTTAAAATTTTGTCAACCCTTCTACTCCTTGGGTTCAATGCGGATGGCGAGTTTCTTTCCGCCGAGAATATGGTAGTGCAGATGTTTCACACTCTGTCGTCCGTTTTCTCCGACATTTGTAATGACACGATACCCCTCATCTGCAACACCAATGATTTTTGCCACCTCGGCAATTTTAAACTGAAGGTAAGAAAGAAGCGCCGCATCCTCCTGAGTCGCATGACCAAGTGATTCAATATGTTTTTTGGGAACAACCAAGACATGAACCGGTGCGTCCGGAAATTTATCCCGAAAAGCACAAATTTGCTCGTCCTCATAGACAATACTACCTTCTAATTCCTTATTAATAATCTTACAAAATAAACAATCTCCCATAAAAACCTCCACATTCATTCTACGCGTTCATTATACAAAGTTTACATTTTTTTTACAAGACTTGTTATGACAGGAAACCTTCCCTCATATGTCTCTCTGTAGATTTTCCGCAAACGGTATCCCTCCGCTGCATTGATTGAAACACAGTGACGCAAAAAATTAAGGAAGCCACAGGTGATTCTTGCTTTTCAAAATTCGAAAAGCAGTATCGTTTTTATTTAAGATAAGTATAAAACGCTATAATAAATCCTGACTTTGTGAGATAATATCAAAAACCCAAGTTAAAAATGTTGAATTTTACAATAAATTCAACATTTTTCTTTCGAAAACTATTGTCCTATTACATCCTGT
>PDWJ01002160.1_pt1 | contig 23462 bp, 14 predicted proteins | sample 1430881 | NCBI WGS metagenome assembly PDWJ01 (sample SAMN01162460, study PRJNA174530) | Oral metagenome, whole genome shotgun sequencing project. | biome: Marine environment; feature: Marine mammal; material: Swab sample of the gingival sulcus; isolation source: swab sample of gingival sulcus... | reverse complement strand
GACGGTTTTGCATTATTGCGTTACCTTAACCGGGAGCAATATGGTAACCGTCCGTTAGTACATGGCCCATATTACAATACTCCGGCAATTGGCAACAGCGGCGAAAAAAAACAATACAACCAGGTTGATGGCAAATACAAAGTTACCGGCACACTGTCTGCCGGCACCAAGTATGAACCTAAAATGGAAACAGTTTTTCCGAGGATGTACAGTTCAACGGCATCTCATATTCGCGTGTACAAGGAGTGGGCCGATATTAAGGGAACTCCGGTCAGGGTTCGGCAAAACGGCACTTTGAAAACACTAAAGAAACCCACTTTCAGGGAAAATTTAAAGTTTTTCTTCCGTTATCAGCTGGGCTTTATGTATATGCGCTATTTTATGTGGAATTTTGTAGGACGACAAAACGATGTGCAAGGCCAGGGCGATTTTATGAATGGAAACTGGGTAAGCGGTATAAAATTTTTCGACAAAGCGCGTATTGGGCCCCGAGACCAACTACCCGATTTTGCAAAAAATGATCCCAGCAGGAACACCTACTATTTCCTTCCTTTGTTGTTTGGCCTCATCGGATTGTTTTATCAGTATAACGCTAGCAAAAAAGGCCGCGAGGGTTTTGCCATAACCATGCTGTTGTTTGTATTTACAGGAATAGCCATTATTATTTACCTCAACCAGACTCCGCTACAACCCCGCGAGCGTGATTACGCTTATGCAGGTTCATTTTATGCTTTTTCTATATGGATAGGACTGGCAGTTACAGCCCTGCATGCAGCTATCAGCAAGCTGATTAAGGGTGTGCCAGGAGCAGTTTTGGCAACTGCTGTTTCGCTCGTTCTTGTACCGGGCATCCTTTTATCACAAAATAAAGACGATCACAACCGCTCCGGAAGGTACATGACCCGCGATTACGCAAAAAACTACCTTGAGTCGTGTGCCCCTAATGCCATTTTACTTACTTATGGCGACAATGACACATTCCCTTTATGGTATGTTCAGGAAGTGGAAAACGTTCGTCCTGATATTAAGATTGTGAACATGAGCTACCTTGGCATGGACTGGTATATCAGCCAACAGTTAAAAAAGACCAATGATGCACCTCCAATACCGTTTTCATTTGAAAAAGAACATTATTACATGGGGCGGATGGATGCCGTGTTGTTTCAGGAACGTATAAAAGAATCGGCAGAACTGAGTGAAGCCATGGAATTCCTTGGAAGTGATGACGTAAGAACAAAAGCCAAACTTACGAGTGGAAATATGATTGATATACTTCCTACACGTAATTTTCATATTACCGTTGATAAACAAAAGGTGCTGGAATCGGGCACGGTAAAACCCGAAGATGCCAATTCTATTGTTGACCGGATAGAATTCTCGATTTCAAAAAACTATATCAGCAAAAGTGAAATGGCAGTTTTGAACATGATAGCCGCTAACAATTGGGAGCGTCCCTTATACATCGACCACAGTTTGGTTTATACAGGTAATATATTTTTTACCGACTATCTGCAATTTGAAGGGCTTGCCTATCGGTTTGTACCCATAAAAACAGTTGGAAAAGGCATTAACCGGGGCAGGATAGATGCCGATATTTTATACGATAATGTAATGAATAAATTTACCTGGGGAAACATCAACGACCCGAATATTTACATTGACGATTACAACCGTAAAGAAATAAACATTATACAGGCCCGCTACATGTTCGCAAGGCTTGCTCATGAATTAATAAATAAAGGCGACAAAGAAAAAGCCATAGAAGTACTTGACCGAATGTTTGAGTTGTTCCCTGATAACAGTATCCCGCTCACTTATGACTCAACTCCTGCCATAGAGATGTACTACCTGGCCGGAGAAATTGAAAAGGCCAGCCAATTGGTAAAAACAGTGTCAGAAAATAGTTTTCAGTGGTTAAATTATTATTTGAGCCTTCCGGAAAACCTGGCAGCCACTATTCAGGCAAACCAAAACAATGAAATATTAATCATACAGAATATGCTGGTACTGGCTAAACGTTACAATCAGGAAGATTTATATAATAATCTCGACACACGGTTGAAAAGATTTATTGAGGTTCATGAGCAGCCTGATAACTCGTAAATCGTTTGAATTATTTTATTTTTTCAAGCTTTTGCAATAACTTTCTGCCGGTTCATCAGGTAGTTTTCGGTAAATATAGTCAAAAAACAGAGATGCCACGCCCTAATTGACTTTTATTCAAGGAATTACAACATTTTGCGGTTTGCCATTTAAAAAAGATTTCAGGTTATCTGCAGCCATGTGCATAAGCCTTTTTCGCGAAGCTGTTGTGGCCCAGGCAATATGTGGCGTAATAAAACAATTTTTCGACCGCAGCAGGGGATTATCTTTCGATGGTGGTTCTATGGATAAAACATCCAGTCCCGCCCCTGCAACCCTTCCGTTGTTAAGTGCATCGGCAAGGTCGTTTTCATTAATCAAAGGGCCACGCCCGGTATTCACCAAAAATACACTTGGTTTCATTTTTTTAATGGCAGTGTAATTAATAAAACCTTTGTTTTCGTCCGTCAACGGGCAATTTATACTGATGAAGTCGCTCGCTGCCAACAAGGTATCCAGAGAAACCTGCTTTGCATGCAATGAAGTACTTTTATTACTTCTGTTACTAAAAACTATATTCATCCCAAAAGCAAGACCAATTTTCGCCACCTCCTGCCCTATCTGCCCAAAACCAATAATGCCAAGTGTTTTGCCTGCCAGTTCTGTCTGGGGTGTCAGCCAATAGGAAAAGTCTATACTTTGTGCCCACCCGCCTTCGGCAACACTCTGCGCATGTTTAGCAACATTTTGTGTGAAATGTAGTATATGGGCAAAAACCATTTGTGCTACCGATGCCGTGCTATAAGCAGGAATATTCGTTACAACTATGCCTCTTTCTGAAGCTGCAGTAACATCAACCACGTTGTAGCCGGTGGCCAGAATACCTATGTATTTTAATTGAGTCAGTTTACCTATGGTTTTGCGATCGAAAACCACTTTGTTGGTAAACACAATCTCTGCATTTTTTGAACGCTCAACCGTTTGTTGAGGTGCTGTTCTTTCATAAACAGTGAGGTTTCCGCATTCAGCTATTTCATCCCATTGCAAGTCGCCCGGATTCAGTGTATGGCCGTCTAAAACAACAATATTCATTTTCATATATTTTTCGATAGTTCAATCAGCAACCGGCGTTCTTTCTGATTAATCCCTTAACACTTCATGGGGAAAAATATCCTGACAACCTTCTTGTTCAGTAATATTTTCCATCAACAAACACGAAAACCATGGTAGGATAAAACCGCTTTTTTATTTAATCAGTTTAATGAGAGCACCTTTATTTATAGTTCCTTCCGGAGTAATTTCATTCAAAAGTGCAACCTCTTCAATCATGTTTTGCGGTGTACCATACTGTGCAAAAATATCGGCAGCTTTTCCATCGCGTTGCACCTCCTGGATTCTTATTCTTTTGGGCTGTACATTTAATTTTGAAGGATCGGTAAGCTGATTAAAGTTCGACATGGTAGATTCGAATAACCTGAAAAAATTATTAAATACCGCTTCATCAGTAACACCATGAAACAGATATATCTGGTTATTATACTGAATAAGGTAAGAAAGCACTTTCAGGGTTTGTGTTTGCCCTGTTTGCTGATCTTGCGATGTTTGCGTCGATAAAATCAGGGATGCAGGCATTCCGTTTACTGTTGTCGATTTACTATCTTGTACTGTAAGATTTAAATCTTTAACTGTTTTTTGTGCTGCTTCCTGAAGGCTGTTACCCTGAGCCATTGTAAATATCATTAGCGCACCGCCGTCACGGGGTGCCATTTGCACCTGCATAGGCGAATTTTGCAATGTCCATCCTACAGGTACCGGAAACCTGAATTTCAATTCGGGATGATAAAACACGCCTTTTTCCACAAATCCCTGTCGCGGATCTTCACCATAAACAATACCGTCGATCATGCGGAGATAAGGCTCTCTCTCCACAAGCCAGTTACCTCGTTTAAGGCTGTCCTGCCAGATTTCTGCCTCCCGGTTCACCTGCACATACCTGTCGCCCGGATCGGGATGTGTTGACATAAATGTTGGAACACCGCCACTTTCGCTTTGCAGTTGCATGGCTTTTAAAACAGCAAAAAAGTTAGCCATTTTATGGGCATCGAAACCTATTTTCGAAGAGTACTCCACTCCAAGTTCGTCAGCCTGACTTTCTGCATCACGGCTGAATTTCAGGAACAACAACTGCATTCCCTGCATAGCATATTCACCAAATTGGCGAAATTTTTCGGAAGCTATCATTCCCCCGATAAGCAAAATTTGTCCTAGTTGTTGCTTGCTTTGCTGACTGGCAGTGTGGCGGGCAGTAACATGCCCCATTTCGTGCCCAAGTACACCCACCAATTCTGCTTCATTATTAAAATGTGCAAGTATGCCGCGGGTAAAATAAAGATAACCCCCGGGAACGGCAAAAGCATTCACTACCGGAGAATCTAAGATGGTTACTTTAAACTCGAGGTCAGGCCTATGGGATATTTTAGCCATCTCCGCAGCTCTTTCATTAAGCAATTTCGATAGTTTTTCATCTTCGTAAATTCCAAAGTTGGCAATTACCTGAGGATGATATTGAGCACCAATGGCATCTTCCTGTGCCGATGACATTAACATAAGTTGCTTTTTGCCAGTAACCGGATTTACAGCACAAGAAGGAATAAGAAACAACAGTACAAGTATAAAAAGAGACTGAAATAAAATATGTTTTGTTTTCATATAAATACTTTTAATGCTAATAACAAATTTCTTTCAGTAAAGTTAGAAAATAGAACCTTTCATCCTAATAAAATATTTTATTAGGCCATGGAAGAAGGAATCAGCCCTGATAATATCTACCCTATAGGGAACATTGCATTTATGGTTGTAGCCCCCGGTATTTTTATTTACACGGTTTATTATGAAGGTTAACTTTTTTTATAAAAATTCAAATTGTTTTTTCGGGGAAAAGCAGAAGGCCCTTTCCCCGGTTCTTTATTTGAAGTTTATTCAATGTTGCGTAATGCCTTTTTTAACCCTTCAGTGGTTGTGTAATATTTCACTATCATGTTGGGAACTTCCCATTCGGGCAATTTTCCATCAACAAGGTATTGCAGGTATTTTTCAGTTACCTGTCCGAAATGCGCTTCGTGCCCTACTTTATACTTATCAGGAATAATTACCGTCCATGTTTTGTCTCCGCTTTTTTCTATGGTAACACCAGGATACAAAGCATTCAGCTTATCGTTAATTGCCTGTTCAAGTGCAGCTGTAAATTCTTCGTTATTTTCAGCACCAGTTGCTTCAACGTAAAGAGTTGGCTTATAATTTTGTTCGGCACCCTGTTTAATTATGAGGTTGCTTTTGCTGCCACGCATAATCGAATAATGAGTATCACCGCCACCTTCCGGTGCTTCAAAATTCCAAATCACCGATGCCTTGGCATGCACTCCTTTCAAAGTATAGTTGATCTCTCCATTGCTATAAACTTTTAGCACCCCATCGTGCACATCTTTCTGAAGATATGCCGGGAAACTATCAAGTCCGGTTACTTTTTTAAACATTTCCGGGGTAAGGTCGGTTGTCCACCGCCGAGCGGAAATAATCTGAACATCATCTTTTTTCAATATTTCTTCCGGAAATGCTTCCCATTGGATTAAATCAACCAGGTGGGTATTCACATCCACAACGCCTTCACCCTGCTGTTGTACATCAAAAAACCAAGCCGGGCGTATCAGTGCATTACCCGACACATATTTAAAGAAGTGGTGAACGCTTTCCTTGGTAATGGCAGGTTTTTCAACAGTTCCTGTAACCAAATCGCCAAAAACCGCAGGTATCTGCGAAAGTTCACGCTGCAAAATTGTTGTTATTTCGTGGCGTTCCGTCATAATATCATAAAGGATAAGTCCTTTTTCATCAGCTACACGGAATGCTTCCTCAAGCTTTGAAAATTCTTCGGGTGTAATTACCATAGGTTTATCAGCCAAAACATTAATTCCGGCTTCGATGGTTTTTAGGATATATTCGGTTTTCTTTGCGTTATTACCTGCTGTAACCATCACATTACCTGGCTTTTCTGCAATCATTTTTTCAAAAAAATCATCGCCACGATAAACTTCCTCTTTCCACGACGTAGGCTTTTCTGACCTTGTATTGAACCCTTCGATGCGTTGCAGGTGTTGATTAACATCTGCTCCTTCGGGCGCAAATACGTAAACGGTCGGGTCAACCTGGCCATACATTGATTTTTGTACCAGTGCCGCATGAAAATGGCCCGGGTCGAGGGTCATCAGCTTTACTTCTCCTTTTGCACCTGTAAACATGTTTTTTCCCTCTTGATTTTCAGTATTTTTTTTTGAATTGCCGGTGCAGGCCGACAAAAAAATGGCTAAAAGTGTAATTGCCAAATAAGCTTTTTTCATGATATTTTATTTGTATTTTTTTAGATATTTTTGAGTTAGCACAAAGTTAACAATTTCAATAAAACGTAAAGGATGCATAGTGTTAAATTGAAAATTGCTTAACAAAAAACGCCACCAAGTTAATGATGACGTTTTAAGTCTAACTAAATTTATATTACACCTTTAGATGCAACAAAATATGATTTTCATAGAAATTATGCTTCAGCATTTGGGTTAACAATTGTACCTTCTCCTTCGCCATCAACCCAGTGTACAGGTTCCATATAATCATCTGCACCCGGATATCCTTTATTCTGGTTTATATGGCCTTTTGTATTTGCATTAATTGTTGGAGCGGGAATAGGCCACAATACTAACCAGGGTGCAGCACGATAATTATAGTGAGGAGCACGAACCTCTTCGCGGTAAAATATATTTTTCTCCATAACCCTGTCATACCAAAAGTTAGACTCCGAAAAATCACTCATGTTATAGGTTTTACCATTATAACATTGCTTACCGGTTTTTGCAAAGATGAACGAAATACGCGTAAGCTCTATATGTCTTGGTTCTTCATAAAATAACTCCCGGGCACGTTCATCAAGAATTGTCCCGATGTTAATTTCGCTTGCTGAGAAAGGACTGCAACCTGCACGTTCGCGCACTTTATTTAGGTCATCGGCAGCTTTTTGCAGGTCACCTTTCCAGAAATAGGCTTCTGCACGCAATAAGTATGTTCCTGCCAATCGATAAATATACCAGTCGCCCCTGCCACCATCCGGGGTTGCATCGGTTGGATCGGCAACAAATAGTTTGTAATATGGCCAACCGTACCACGAACGTATGGTATCGGTACAAAGAATACCGCCATTTTCATCGTATAGCCTAAGGTTTTGTCCGTACCACGGGTCTCCATCTTCTTTTAGTCGTGGATCGTTATACACCAAATCTTCCATGTCCATCCAGTTAGATTCATTATGGCGCATGTCATTGGCATCGGTCCAAATATCGGTATGATGATATGGGGTTTGACGGCAACGGCCAATACCTCGTCCGTATTTTGTAACCTGGTCAATCTCAATTGGCACTCCACCTACTTTTGAACCCAGTGGCTTATCTGAAACACCACTTTTACCTGAGGGAGTTTTATTTTTTGCACCACTTCCCCAGAAAGGTACACACTGCCTCATAATGCTTGATCGTTTACTTGCATTATCTTCTATCAGTTCTTCTCGCGACATAATATTAAATATTCGCTCTTTGTTCACTGCTAACGACTTATTTCCTGCCTGGTGAAGGTCCCAGATAACATCTTTAGTGTTATCGTCAGCATCAACACCAAAGCGTTCAGTCATTAGTTCGTGGTAACCATCGTCAATAACTGCCGATGCAGACGCTATGGCATCATCAAAATCGCCTTTGGCAAGGTTAATTTTTGTTAGCAGGTGGTAACAGGCTGCTTTTGTTACGTCACCAACTATGCCTGTTTCAGATTCGGGTTTTACCCACTGAACTGCAAATTCCATATCCTTTTTAATTTTTTCAAGGATACTTTCTCTTGTACAAGTATAGAAATCAAGTTTAGGTTCTGATATTTCACCTAAGATTAAAGGCACATCTCCAAATTGCTGGGTAAGCATATAATATGCACGAGAGCGGTGAAAATAAGCTTTTCCCAAAACGTGATTTCTTTCTGCTTCATTCGGATACTCAGCCTGGTCGATACGGGCAATTACTATACTTGAATATTTTATCTTTTTATATCCTTCAACCCAATACCAACCTATGCGGTTATAATTTGTATTATTTAACTGGGCATCAGGAAGTATTTGTGCAGGTAGATCCATTGCAGGCCCCGTTTTATCAGTAGTTCCTTCAACAGCAAGTTCGGAAAAAATACTCTCGGTAATCATAGGGTTTCCATCACCATAATATTCATGGCGAATATTTCTTAAACATGCAATTAAAGCAGCATCGAAGCCTTTGGCGTCAACAAACGTATTTTCAGGTGCATAAAATGATAAAGGGTTGGGTTCCAAAAATTCTTCGGAACAACTTAACCACATAGATGCAAGCACCATAGATAGTATCGTAAAAAATATGTATTTCTTCATTTCAATATATTTTACAGGGTTATATTAAGTTTTAATGTATAGTAAGAAGGCGTTTCGTATGGTTCATTATCCTCAGGCTTATCAGGCTTTTCAGGATCCATCCACGACCAACGTGGTGCCCAAACAAAAGGATTTTGTGCTACCAGGGACAACGAACAACGCGAAACCTTTATTCTACTAAGCATGTCACTAGGTACATTATAAGTTAATGCTATATTATCAACGCGAACAAACGAATTATTTTCATATACGTTGAAACCAGATTCATAGCTTTCTACTCTTGCCCATTTGTTGTTTGGATTTTCCGGTGTCCAGTATGGTACATTGTAAGAAGTACCCCTGTCGAAAAAGACATCGTTGTTTCGCAAATGACTATTGGTTGACCAATAACCTAAATACGAATACATTTTAATGCCCAAAGTCCAATTTTTATACAAGAAGTCGTTACGTAAAGTTAATCTGTATTGAGGCTTTTTATATCCCTGGAAAAATTTATCTTCATTCGTATAATAACCGTCACCGTCCTTGTCAATTATTTTGTAATCTCCGGGTTCCCGCGAATAAGATTCGGCTTCTTCTTTATCAGCAGTTTGCCAAATGCCGTCAGTTTTGTAATCCCAAATTTGATCCAGGGCATGGCCGATGAACCATTTGTTTGTAACGTCATCTAATTCGTTTCCTTCTTCATCCATGTCACCATAAAGGCTTACAATTTCATTCCTGTTATGAGACAAGGTAAAGTTTGTTGCCCATTGAAAATCGTTTCTTTTTACGTTTATAGTATTTAACGATATTTCAAATCCACGGTTATCAACCTGTCCGAGGTTTGTGTAAACACTTGAAAAACCGGTAATATCAGGTAATTTTCGCGAAATAAGCAGATCTTTCGTTTGCATATAATAAGTCTCCAAACTACCTCTAATCCGTCCATTTATTACAGAAAAGTCGACACCAAAATTGTAGGCACCTGTTTTCTCCCACTGCAAGTCTGGGTTGGCCATTCTGTTTACATACAACTGTGACACATAATGTGCGGTTCCGTCAGTTTGCAGCACATATTTACCTGTAGACAAATCAGATAGCGCTTGATATCTTTCTACTGCCCGGTTACCATTGGTTCCATACGATGCCCTTAGCTTTAACATATCTATCCAGGATACATTAAAGAATTCTTCCTCGCTTATCATCCAGCCTAACGCCACAGAACCAAAGTTGGCACGTGGGTGTTTTTGTCCGAAAGCAGAGTAACCATCACGGCGAAACGACCCGGTAAACATGTATTTGTCAGACAGTGTATAGTTTAACCTGGCGAGAAGAGCGTCAGCAGTACTGTACTCATCATTACTTTCAATTTTTACATCTGTTGTAGCAGCCTGCATACGATGATAACCCAACACATCGCTTGGTTGAAACTGGTTGCGCCGCATTACTTCACTCCAATACTGATATTTTTCAGCATTCTGTACCAAAGTCAAATCGAAACTATGAACATCAAATTTTTTGTTCCACTTTAAAATATTATTTACCTGCCACTCGAATACATTACTTCTTTCCCTTTCGGCAATACCTCCCTGTTTTCCCCAGTCGAGGTGATCAGACGACCAATGGTTGAATTGCCGGTTCCAGTTAAACCGTGTGATGTATTCGGAAGTAAATGTAAAACCGTAAGGAAGCGTAAGAATAGCATAAATCTTGCTGTTCAGTGAATTATATTCTCTGAGCCTTTCGCGATACGTTAATGATAACCATGGATGTCGAGAAGCAGAAATATTACCAGTAGGAGCATACATAATTACATCGGTATCACCTTGATAGAAATCGCTATAGGCGGTTACGTTTGTTAAATTTGTTGAAGAAGGAATCGGGCTTTCATCGCGCACAGCAAACTGTGTATTTAAACCAACTTTTAAATAGTTTGTAACAACTCCTTCGAGATTTAAGCGCGAGCGGTAGGATTCAAACTTCTCATTTTTAACAATTCCCTCGTTGCTTACATAGCCTAACGACCAATAATACGAAATTGCATCTGCACTACCTGAGAGGCTAACGTTATAATCTTGCCTTAAACCTCTTTGAAACTCATAATCTTTCCAGTTAATTGTTTCGCCTTCTTTGTAGTTTGCAATCTCAACCGGTGAAAAGCCTAAACGCTGCAACCAAATTTGTGTTAAGTCGTCTGAAGCCGAAGAACCATCGTAGGCCTTCCACTGGTCAACCGATACATCGGAAGGCAAATTTTCAGGATTTCTGTAATACCACTTTTTATCCAGATGATGTCGTTCGTTGCTTTCGAATCCGGCAATTCTCCAATCAATAAATTGAGGGCCGGTCATTGGTTCTATTTGCGCTCCGGAGAGAACAGCAACACCTAAACTGGCACTAACGTTAATGGTCGGTTTTCCTTTCTTACCTTTTTTAGTGGTAATAATTATTACACCATTTGATGCCCTTGAACCATAAATAGCAGCAGATGAAGCATCTTTCAGTATATCAAATGCTTCAATATCATTAGGATTAATGTCTGCAAGGTCACCATAATAAATCATACCATCTACAACAATCAATGGTGCATTAGCGTCTGAGCCACGAAGGTTTGTTTCACCACGTACTTCAAGGTTTGATGCACTGCTTAGTCCTTTAGCACTTGTACTAAAATTAACGTTCAAGCCCGGCACATTGGCTCTTAAAAGGTCTGTTATGTTCGAGGTAGCTTCTGCTTCCAATTTTTCAGCATTAATCTGTGTTACAGCACCAGTAAGGTCTTTCTTCTTAACAGTACCGTAACCAACAGCAACTACTTCTTCCAGTCCAATTACATCTGCTTGCATTGTAACATTAATAGTGTTTAAATCGCCAATAGTTATTTCCTGAGTTTCCATTCCTATAAACGAAAACATCAGGGTTTTAGCATTTTCCGGAACCTTGATGGTGTAAATACCATCTACATTGGTTATCGTCCCCGAAACAGTTCCTTTTACCACCACCGTTACTCCTGGTAGTGGAACCCCTTTGTCATCGGTAATTTTACCAGTTACCGTTTTTTGTGCCATTGCCGTTGTATAACCGGCAAATAACACCACAAATAACATAAACAATAGCTTTTGCATAAACATTTGGTTTTTAGATTAATAACACATAGAATTAGAAATGAATATATCTTTTTACTCTGAAAGAAAAAGTAATAATATTTCTAGTGATGAATTCTTTAAATTAAAGAAATAAGAAAATTTTTCATATTATTGTCGAATTGTTTAGTTAGGTCGTAAACTTTAATTAAGCAATTTTGCAGGAGATATGTTGCTGCATATCTCCTGCTTCTATATAAAATCTCTGTTAAATCAGTTTATTAGATCAAATATATGGCTGACTTTTACAATAAACCAGTACAAAACTTGCATTGTTTTATAATTTTTTAGCAAGATTGACCTTCATTATACTGTTTTTTGCACTTCTTCTATCCTCTTTGTATATAATCGGTTCCATACGGATACCTTTGCGGACGGCTCAGCATAGAATTAGCCAGATCGTTGTTTTTGAAACGCTCTGTTTTAGGATCCCACTCCAATACACCGGGTATTTTCATAGCAATATGGCTAACGAGACACACGCTGCATGCCCTGTGCCCTATTTCTGCCGGCGAGATTGGTTCTTTCCGCGACTGGATACAGTCGAGCCAGTTGCCATGTTGCTCGTTGCTCACATAGAGGTGAATTTCGTCATCGCCAATTTTCGATTTTAAAATATCTTCACTGCTGGCATCCAGAGCTTTAGTTGAACCTTCAGGAATGGGATCGCTTGCAGTAGCACGGTATGCACCACGGGTAACAAATATCCAGCCATCAGTACCTTCGTAACGAATACCATTGGGGAAACCACCACTGGTATAAACTGTTATTCCATTATCGTACTCATGTTTTATCATAAAATCGCCGTGCACGTTCCAGTCGCCCGACCTTGGAAATTCTGCAACAGCTTCTACCGATATAGGCCCTGTGTATTCGGTGTCCATTCCCCATGCTGCCGAATCGTAATGATGCTGGCCCCATCCGGTAATCATACCGGCACCGTAATTCTCGTGGCGCAACCACCCCGGGCGGCCTAAATTTGCCTGCGGGTGAACCAGCTTTTCTTTATATTCTACTTCAGGAGTAGAACCGAGCCACATATCAAAATTAAGATTTTTGGGAACCGGGCTGGTTTCAAAAACTGGTCCTGCCGGATCGCCGGGCAAGCCTATTTTAACAGTATGTAATTTCCCTATCCTGCCATTGCGCACCAATTCTGCAGCACGGCGGAATTGTGCGGATGAACGTTGTTGTGTGCCTACCTGCAAAATAACTCCCTGCCGATTAACAATATCGCTTAACAAACGGCCTTCAGCAATGGTAAGTGAAGTAGGTTTTTGCAGATAAATATCCTTGCCTGCAAGAGCCGCCTCAATAGCTGGCTGGGCATGCCAATGATCCGGTGTACTAATCACTACTGCATCAATATCTTTATTCAGCAACATTTCACGGTAATCTTCATACATCTTAGCGTCCATATAATTATCGTTACCGGTTTGCTTTTTGTAGGTTTCGTCAACCAGCTTTTTCCCTGCCTCTTTTCTCTTCGAATCAAGGTCGCAAACGGCAATAAATCGTGCCTGATCGTATTTAAGCAGGCTGGCCATATCATGCGAAATGGCAATTCGACCACAACCTATTTGCCCTAGTTGTATAATATTACTTGGAGCATTCTTTCCAAAAACAGAAGAAGGCACAATGGTTGGAACTACGATAGCTCCCACAGTGGCAGCGGTAGATTTTTTCAGAAAATTTCTGCGTTTCATATTCTATGTTTTTATTTATTAAATCAAATCCCTGGTTATAACAATGTTTTTCGCATTAAACTTATGTAAACCAGCTTTATTCTTTACTGTATTTTTCAAACTCTAGTGCAATATTCGCTTCTTGTGCATCGCCTGAGTGCACTATTACGCGGTACCTCAAAACAATTTTATCACCTTTTTTCAATACTGTTTTTTCATCGTTTTCCGGCCAGTACATGGGCGTGGGTGAAAAGAAGCCATAATCGCGTGTAAACCAAGGCGATGGAAACCAAGCATTGGAAGGATGTTGCAAAATGGCTATTCCTTCAACTTTCCCCATCCGCTTGCCGGAACAATCCATCCAGGGAGAGCGTTTACCGAATGTTTCTTTTTCGCCGCTATCGCCTTCAGCATTTACCATTTTGCCACCGTTAATCACCACCAGGTCAGGATCAATGCGCCCACTAAACAACGAATGGTTGGTTTTCAGAATCTCAACATCCATCAACATCTCCATCGTTACATCAAAATCGATATAAAATTTATTTTTTGCAGGTGCCATTACTGTTATTTTACGATGGTCGATTATAGGCGAGTCTGCGCCAGGCCTGCGCCAGATACACTGGTTTTCAACCACAGCCTTTTCACCGCCGCTTTCGGTTATATCTGCCCTGAGCGAAATTATCTGTCCACGGTTGAGGCCCTCCTGCCAATAGTTTCCGCCATTTACCCTGTCGCAGCCAAAAAACAGCGAACTGTGGTGTGGATAGTTTGCATTGCGCATGGAGGTTACGCTGGCATTCGATGGACCATTAACAGGAAAGAAAAACGGATATTTTTCAAATTCCGAAATGATATAGCTGGTAAAAAGGCTACCATTAACCCTGAATTCAATTTTGTCGCCTACTTTTTCTGCAGTAACTTTAGGTTGGGCAAAAACAGATAAACCAGTTGATACTGCAATCAGAATAACTAAAAGGATTTTCTTCATTACTGTAAATTTTTCTTTTTTATTATCAATATATTGTCATTTTAAGACCGGCTAAATTATCCGGTAATTACTTGTTAATCCACATAATTTGAGGATTCTCGCAAAAACTGTTCCAGTATTTTTGCGCTGTAGGTGCATCCATTTCACCATCAAAAACAACCATTCTGTATTTCAAGGTGTATTCTTTTCGGGGTTCTATCTTCCAATCATTATAACGAATAGGAACAAATTCAAAGTACATATCACCCCTTCCTTTGTTAATATCCAACGGCCATACGCGCATGGGTTCGGGGTGCATACGGTTTGAAGGATGACTCATAAAAAGGATACCCGATCGTCCCGCACTGGTTGCCGACTCGCCTTCAACAATACACCATTTAGCAAATGAGCCATCAGCATCCGCACGCGTTTTACCATCAGAAGTAAGTACTGAACTGTTTTCTTTATTCCATTTTTCGGTGGCTCTGAAACCAATACCTCCACCATAGCGATAAGCATCAAGCAAAATTCCATCGGGTATCGGGCTGTTTATAGATGTAGTGTAGTCGATAATCCAAACACTACTATTCTGGTTCCATACGCGGACATCCAAGATTTCATTGATTGCAATTTCGTCTTCTCCTTTAGCGCCAAAATCGATATGTTGCTGCAATGCCTTGAATCCGGTAAAAACAAGGCCTTCACTTTCTGAAAGGAAACCGGCAAATTTTACCGTTCCCTGCCCTTTTCCCAGGTTCCAAAAATCAACCTGCCTGTTACCAATATGGGTAAGTGTCCAGGGCCCCCAAATGCCATAGTGATGGTAATGATCGGGTGGCTGGATACGAGTGAGCCTTTCGCCCTGTGGCGACCACAAGGGATGAATATAACCGGAGCGCTTGAAAACAGGGTTTACGCCGTCGGGAGGGAAAGTAACAGCATAACGATAATTCAAAACAGGCTTGTCGTCAACTATTAATTGCAGGTCTTTATGATCCTTTTTTAACGATACCGCCGCTGGCACCGGCTTACTGTCCAAATCTCCTGTCTTCAATACAAAAGTTCTAACTTTATTTTTTCTGGTTTCACCATTCAGAATAAACCATAATGTTGCTGTATGCCCTGCTTCCAGTTGGCTGGAAACATATTTTTCTCCTGAGGCAGTAACCTCATACAAATTCAGGCTACCTTTATCGGTATTATAATTGAGGCTATTTAACGGAAATGAAACAGGTGAATCAATACAGTCTTCACTTACCACAACACTAAATCTGGCCAATTCCTGCCCATTTGAAGTAATTAAAAAAGCAGAAAAAAAAGCGAGAACAATAATTTGTTTCATTTCGCAGGCATTTATTGTCTTAAATCACTTTAAGTTTAATTTTTAATTCAAAATTATTACAGTTTTGCTGCAACTTCATCAATTATTTCTTTAAAACGTCAATATATTTTAGCCACTTCAGGTGGCATTAGTACATAATAAATTAGCTTCAATATGTAAAACAACAAATTTAGAGGGCAAAAAAATATTTGGACAGTATTTTTTATACAAGGATTTGTACTCTTTTAACATTTTTCGTATTATTGAATAACAAAGAACTCAATTCGCCATGCCATGAAAATTATGTATGAACAAATCGATTTCCCCGGCAGATCTGCCGTTAAGGTAAAACTACAGGAGACTTCACATTTTACCTATCCCTGGCATTTTCATGATGAATATGAGATCCTGTACATAATAGAAGGGAAAGGCACCCGTTTTGTTGCTGACAGTATAAGCCCTTTTGAAGTTGGCGAACTGGTATTACTGGGAAATAATCTTCCCCATTTCTGGCGAAGTGATGAAAGTTACCACAACGAGGAAAACCCTAAACTGACAAAATATTTAGTTATACAATTTCCGGGAAATTTTTTACGCGATGAAATCAACAATTATCCTGAATATCATTTAATTGGCAAACTATTTAAAAAAGCTGCAAGGGGAATAAAATTCCATTCTGTTTTTACAGAAAAAATTTGCGGTACGTTGATGAAACTTACTCAAAAATCAGGCATTGAGAAAATATTGTTGTTGCAAGAGATATTGCATGAAATGTCGAAAACCACAGAACTAGAACTTTTGGCGGGAGAATTTTACAAAGCAGATAACCATAGCGATGTTAGCGACAGAATGACCAAAGTAACGATGTTTCTTACAACCAATTACCGGGGAAAAATTGAACTTGATAAAGTAGCAGAAATTGCCAACCTTCACCCTTCATCTTTTTGCAGGTATTTTAAAGAAAAAACCGGCAAATCGTTATCGGAATATGTAAATGATATGCGTATCAGTTATGCCTGCCGCCTGCTTATCGATGGCAAACTTTCCATCTCTCAGATTGGTTTTGAAAGTGGTTTTAATAATCTTTCAAACTTTAACCGGGCCTTTAAAAAGCACACCGGGTTTACACCTTCAGGCTATTTTCGTGAATTCAGCCAGTAAACAACCACATCACCCTTTGACGGTATTCTCTTGGCGAAAGCCCCATTTTTTGTTTGAAGTCGCGGGAAAAATAATAGGGATCAGTATAGCCAAGGGCAAATGATATTTCCTTGATTTTATGTTAGATATAATCAAAAAACCTGATTGTTTTTAAAATTTCAAGAGGTGAATAATTGAGTTATTTCCCAAAAAGTGTAGAGTAAGACCAAAAAGTTATGCCGAAACAGAAAAGCGTAAGAAATACCTATAAAAACACACCCGAAACCTTTTAAAAAATATAAAATAAGAAAGGCCTAAAGCATAGAAAGATTATAAATTAGCAAAATTGACAATCAGGCTTTTGAAATAAAAGTCCCAAAACCTAAATTTGTACTTTCTGAAGTATTGAATCAAAAATTAAAATATAATCTTATGAGCAAATTTCTTACGGCTTCAATTGGCAGGAAATTTATAATGAGCATTACAGGATTATTCCTATTAATGTTTATTGCTGTCCATTTGACTGTTAATCTGTTACTGATTTTTGACGATTCAGGTAATCTTTTTAACAGGGGAGCACATTTTATGGCTACCAATCCGGTAATCAGGATTGTTGAACCGTTATTAGGCTTGGGCTTTGTAATACACATTATCTGGTCGTTTTTCCTGGAATACAAGAACTGGAAATCACGGCCTGTGAAATACAACAAAAAGAATATAAGCGGTTCGAGCAGCTGGGCTTCGCGAAATATGCTGGTACTAGGTGCATTAGTGCTGGTTTTTCTTGTAATGCACATTATCGATTTTTATATTAAAATGCGATTTACAGGCCATCCGCTATTAGAAGAGGTGTCAGTTAATGGTGTACACATGGAAAATACCTATGCACTGGTGTCGGATTTGTTTGTTAACAATCCTATTTACGATATACTGTACATCATTGGTGCCGTTTTACTGGGATTCCATTTGTCACACGGATTCTGGTCTGCGTTTCAGACTTTAGGGTTAAACAATAAAAACTGGATGAAGCGTTTGCAGTTTATAGGTAAAATTTATGCGGTTATTATAGCTGTAGGCTTTTCAATTATTCCGTTGTATTTTCTCATTAAATTTTAATCATTAAAAAATTAAACATGAGTAAACTTGAATCAAAAATACCGGAAGGGCCATTAGCAGAAAAGTGGAATAAGCACAAAGCAGACATAAAAGTGGTTAGCCCGGCTAATAAACGAAAACTTGAAATTATTGTTGTAGGTACCGGACTTGGTGGTGCTTCGGCAGCAGCTTCGCTGGCAGAAATGGGCTATAAAGTAAAAGCCTTTTGTTATCAGGACAGCCCGCGACGTGCACATTCCATTGCCGCACAGGGAGGTATCAATGCCGCAAAGAACTATCAAAATGATAACGACTCAGTATACAGGTTGTTTTATGATACCATAAAAGGGGGCGACTATCGTTCGCGCGAAGCCAACGTTTACCGGCTGGCAGAGGTATCACCTAATATTATTGATCAGTGTGTAGCACAAGGCGTTCCTTTTGGACGTGAATACGGAGGCCTTTTAGCGAACCGTTCCTTTGGTGGTGTGCTGGTGAGCCGTACTTTTTATGCACGCGGGCAAACCGGACAGCAGTTGTTATTGGGTGCTTATCAGGCATTAAGCCGCCAAATTTCAAAAGGAGCTGTTGAAATGTACAGCCGTCATGAAATGCTTGATGTTGTAGTGATTGATGGCAAAGCACGTGGAATTATTGCACGCGACCTGGTTACTGGTGAAGTGAAACGTTTTGGTGCCCATGCCGTGGTAATAGCATCAGGAGGGTATGGAAACGTATTCTTCCTTTCAACAAATGCCATGGGAAGCAACGGGTCTGCTGCATGGCAGTGCTACAAAAAAGGAGCTTATTTTGCCAATCCCTGTTTTGTACAGATTCATCCTACTTGTATTCCCGTGCATGGCGATCAGCAATCGAAACTAACGCTAATGTCAGAATCGTTACGCAACGATGGGCGTGTTTGGGTACCAAAGAAAAAAGAAGATGCAGAGAAATTACAACGAGGAGAAATACATCCTAATGACATACCAGACGAAGACCGCGATTTCTATCTAGAAAGAAGATACCCATCGTATGGAAACCTGGTTCCCCGTGATGTAGCATCGCGGGCAGCCAAAGAGCGTTGCGATGCCGGCTTTGGTGTGAATGCCGAAGGGAAAGCAGTTTTCCTCGACTTTAAGTATGCTATCGACCGTTTAGGAAAAGATGTAATAGAGGCCCGCTATGGTAACCTTTTTCAGATGTATGAAAAAATTACCGATGTTGACCCCTATAAAGCGCCAATGATGATTTATCCGGCTATCCATTATTCTATGGGTGGCACATGGGTTGACTATAACCTGATGACCACCATCCCCGGCCTCTATGCAATTGGCGAATCCAATTTTTCTGACCACGGTGCCAACAGGCTTGGAGCTTCTGCGTTAATGCAGGGCCTGGCCGATGGTTATTTTATACTGCCCTACACAATCGGTGATTACCTGGCAGGCGAAATTATGACACCGAAAACAGACACCAATGCGCCAGAGTTCGAAGCATCAGAAAAAGCTGTTAACGACAGATTAAACAAGCTTTACAATATCAAAGGCACCAAATCTGTTGATTATTTCCATAAAAAACTTGGTCAAGTGATGTGGGATTATGTGGGCATGTCGAGAAACGGAAAAGGATTGAATATGGCCATAGAAGAAATAAGAAAAATACGCGAAGAGTTTTGGAAAGATGTACGTATTCCGGGTGAAATGAGCAACCTGAATCCTGAACTTGAAAAAGCAGGACGCGTAGCAGATTTTCTGGAAATAGGTGAGCTAATGGCACGCGATGCACTGGACAGAAATGAGTCCTGTGGTGGCCATTTCCGCGAAGAATCGGCAACTGAAGAAGGAGAAGCCAAAAGAAATGATGAGCAGTTTACCTATGTCTCCTGTTGGGAATACAAAGGTTTTGGAAATGAACCGGTATTGCACAGGGAAGAATTGGAATTTGAAAATGTTAAGCTGACGCAAAGGAGTTATAAATAGTTGCTTAGTATCAGGATAAAATGAAAAAGTGCACAAAACTACAAACAAATACTGTATTTCGTCTTATGTTCAATGTTTTGTGATTTCTTTTCCTAACAATCTAAAAAAAGAAAAATGGCTGATAAAATTCTAAAAAAACTCAAAATAAAAGTCTGGCGGCAAAACCGGGCTACTGAAAAAGGAAAATTCGAAACCTACGAAATCGAAAACGTTTCCACCGGCTCTTCGTTTCTGGAGATGATGGACATTTTAAATAATAACCTCATTGAAAAAGGAATAGATCCGATTGCTTTCGACCATGACTGTCGGGAAGGTATATGCGGAACCTGCAGCTTATACATTAATGGCCGTCCGCATGGACCGGATACCGAAGTAACTACCTGCCAGTTGCATATGCGCAAATTTAAAGACGGGCAGACCATAGTTATTGAACCCTGGCGTGCACGTGCATTCCCGGTTGTTAAAGACCTGGTGGTAAACCGTACCGCTTTTGACGAGATACTTCGTGCCGGTGGTTTTGTATCTGTAAATACAGGAGGCGTACCCGATGCTAATACAATTCCTGTTGCCTACGAAGACGTTGAAGAAGCTATGGATGCCGCAGCATGTATCGGCTGTGGAGCGTGTGTGGCTGCCTGCAAAAACTCGTCGGCTATGTTATTTGTTTCGGCAAAAGTATCGCACCTGGCAAAATTACCTCAGGGCCAGGTAGAAGCAAAAAAACGTGCCCGGAACATGGTAGCAAGAATGGATGAACTGGGCTTTGGCGGTTGTACAAACACAGGGGCTTGCGAAGCAGAATGCCCTAAAAGTATCTCTATATCAAACATAGCCCGTTTAAACAGGGAATATCTGACAGCACGTTTTAGCGAATAAGATTGAACTCGTAAACAATTGTTGAAAAACAACTCATTATAAAGGCCTTTCACTTCGGTGTCTGGCCTTTTTTTTATAAATAATTCACAATCAATTGTGTATAAATTAACATGCGAACACTCTTATTCCATGGGACAAATTAACTAACTTCGCCCAAACAGTTATTATAAAGATGCCATACCGACGCTTACCGACAACAGATTTAGCCCGAATCAGGGCACTGAATGCCGCAATTGAGAAAGCTTCTGCATCGAAAGACGGCAAGATTGTTACCTACCGGTCTCTTGAGGAATTACAAAATGTATCCAGCAGGTTCGAAAACCACCTCAAACATTATGAGCAGAACATAAACATCCAGTCGGCCAAGAACCAGGATTATAAAGTTGCCATGGAAAGAGCAAGGATGTATATTTCCCATTTTATTCAAGTACTTTACCTCACATCGGAACGTGGTGAGATAAATGGCGGTATAAAGTACTATGGCCTCGATGAATTTGAGGGGAGAGTGCCTCCGCTGACTACTGAGGAAGAAATTCTTTTCTGGGGCAACAAAATAGTTGAAGGAGAACAAAAGCGGATACAAAATGGTGGAAGCGCTATTTATAACCCCTCGATAGCTGTAGTAAAAGTTAAACTGGAAGAGTTTCACGATGCTGCGGTGTATCAACAAAACTTAAAACGCAACACTTCTCGTTCTTATGATAAAATGCAGGAATTGCGCAAACAAACCAATGAGTTTATTAGCCAGTTGTGGAACGAAATTGAAAAAAATATACCCATTGAATCGCAAAAACTGAAACGACAAGTAGCCCAGGAATATGGCATTGTTTATGTTTTCAGGAGAAAAGAGAAGAAAAAACTTACATCCAGAGAGTTACAACGAGATCTTTTATTTGATTTTGGCTAGTTTCCTTCCCACCTTTTCAGTCTTAATTGGCTTTTCCAAAGGCAATCGATACAACAATCATCCTTTTAGAAAAGCCAATCTATTGGCCGGGTACTGCTTATGGTAAGCAAGTACCGCGTTTATCAATATACCGCCGGCTTATTTCATGCAGTTATCGAAGAATCCCTGGCCCAGCAAATGCTGTGGCACTACATCTCCCGAACGGTAAACATCAAGATTCATAAAATCACCATCGGCTGATGTGCCCACAGAGGTGATCTTGAACTCGGTTCTGCGGTTTTGCTGATGTTCGGCTTCGGTACACGCAACACCGTTGCTGCACCTGTTCACCAACTGCGATTCGCCATAACCCTTAGCCGTAATACGCGAGGGAGCAACGCCCTGCAGAACAATGTAGCGAACAGCTGATTCAGCTCGCTTCTGAGAGAGTTCTATATTATATGCATCTGATGCCCTCGAATCGGTATGGCTCGATAGCTCGGCCGTTATGGGGTATTGCTTCATAAAGGCTACCAGCTTATCCAGTTCGGGCTCGGCATCTTTACGAATATACCACTTGTCAAGGTCGTAGTAAATATTGTCTACACTGAAAACCCGGTTTACTTCCAGTTTGTCCAGCATTAAATCGCGCGGAACCTGGTACTCTTCAACTCCAATACCAGGGGTAAGAAACTTCGTGCAATCTTCAATATAACCGTCTTTCATCGCTTTAACAGTATAGCTTCTGCCATGCAAAGCCTGCGTCTGGTAAGATCCGTCAGGACCGCTTTTCAGTATCTTCACTTCCCTTGTTTGCGGGTCAAGCAAAAATACTGTGGCTCCGCCAAGGGGAACATTGTTCTTATCTACAACTTTGCCGCTTACCATTAAAGCTGCAACGGAAGGAGCTGGCTCAGGTGATGCCAAAAGCCTGAAACCGTAAATATCATCACTACCTTTGCCTTCAGGACGATTGGAGCTGAACATCCCTTCCTGCATCCCCTCTTTTAAAACAATACCAAAATCATCGTACGATGAATTTATCGGACGAAGAAGGTTCTCGGGCTTTGTCCATACATCGTCTTTCTTTACGGCCTTGAACAGATCGAGACCCCCAAAACCAAGGTGGCCGTCTGAAGAAAAATACAATGTGCCATCAGCAGCCCAGTAAGGAAAAGACTCTTCGCCTTCGGTGTTAATAACATCACCCAGGTTAACCGGCTCGCTCCACTTGCCCTCTTCGGTAAGCTGGCTCATGTACAAATCGGTTAAACCATAGCCACCGGGCATATCCGAAGCAAAAATAAGCGTTTGACCATCGGGAGAAACTGCCGGGTGCCCAAGAGAATAATCTTTACTGTTGTAGGCAAATGGCTTAAATTTAAGCTTGCCTTCACTGTCAGGGTCTGTTATAAAAAGCTTTAAAAGGTGCGTTTTAATCCTATCAACACTCTTCCTGGCCTTCTTGGCTTGCTTCTCTATAGTTCTGGTAAGAAAAACCTGATTATTTTCCCCGGAAAAACATACCGGACCATCGTGGAACTCCTGGTTCATGCCACCTTTCATATAGGTAGGCTCCGGAACTCCGTCCCAAATTACCTTGTAGTATTCCGGCTCCGTATAGTAAAGGTCAAGATAGGCATGGTCTGTCCACCCATAAACAGGCTTATCAGGCTTGTCTCCCTTGATACCGTGGAAACGATCCGATACGATAACAATACCGTCGCCATAAAAAACAGGGCTAAAATCAGAATAACGCGTATTCAGGCCGTCTATGTTTTTTATCGTGGCAACAGGAGCCTTAGCAAGGTAAGGG
>PDWJ01003419.1_pt1 | contig 23469 bp, 25 predicted proteins | sample 1430881 | NCBI WGS metagenome assembly PDWJ01 (sample SAMN01162460, study PRJNA174530) | Oral metagenome, whole genome shotgun sequencing project. | biome: Marine environment; feature: Marine mammal; material: Swab sample of the gingival sulcus; isolation source: swab sample of gingival sulcus... | reverse complement strand
GCCGACTATCACGACTATGAGCAGCCCGATTATCAGCAGATCCACAATCCGCGGGTCGAGAGGCACAGCTATCTCCTCATATCGCAGCTGAGGTGGCGGCGCTGAACACGCTGTCCATCGAGATCGCCGATACGCACATATCACTGCGAGCGGTTGTTCCACCCCAACAAGTGTTCGTTTGTTACTGGTGTGACGACCTTACCATGAGCCGCCTAGTCATCGCTTGAATACTCAGCGAGCACCTGTCTTACCACGTCGGTCGCGAACCCCCTACGCGCCAGGCGTCCGAAGAGCCGACGCTGGTCGGTCTCGCTGAGCCGACTCGTATGCGGCAAGGCACGAACAAACTTGCCGGCCACTGCGCGCGCACCTCGCAGCTCAGCATGTTCATCTACCGCCGCGAGGGCATTCTCGGCGACCTCCTCGGCGATCCCTTTCTCTCGAAGTTCCGCGTGCAGAGCCCGACGGCTCGAATTGCGGGTTCGCAACCTGGCTTCGACCCAGGCAGAAGCAAATGCTTCGTCATCAACCAAACCGAGCTCTGCGAACCTTTCTATAGCGTCATCGGCCACATCTGATTCGATTCCCGCAGCGCTAAGCTTCCGGGCTAGTTCTTTGCGGCTGTGGGCCCTGAGCGACAACCGACGAGCCAGGATCTCTCGCGCTCTTTCGCCCTGTTCCGAAATCAGAAGTCGACCTCACCAGTCTCAGGATCTACCCCATCAGGCACGGGCTTTAGACCCATGCGTTGCTTGATTAGGTCTTCGATCTCTTCAGCTACTTCAGGGTTGTTCTTCAAGAAGTTGCGCACGTTCTCTTTGCCCTGGCCGAGTTGCGTGTCATTGAACGTAAACCAAGAACCTGCTTTGCGGATGATGCCCGAGTCAACACCCATATCGATCAGGCTGCCTTCGCGGCTAATACCCTGGCCGTAGAGAATGTCGAACTCCGCCTGTTTGAACGGCGGGGCAACCTTGTTCTTTACTACCTTCACCCTGGTGCGGTTGCCGACCATGTCAGTGCCGTCTTTCAGTGTCTCAATGCGCCTCACATCGAGCCTCACCGACGAATAAAACTTGAGCGCCCGGCCACCCGTCGTCGTCTCAGGGGAACCGAACATGACGCCGATCTTCTCGCGCAACTGATTGATAAATATTGCCGTAGTGCCCGAAACATTCAAACCACCGGTCATCTTGCGCAGCGCCTGGCTCATTAGACGAGCTTGCAGACCGACGTGATTGTCACCCATTTCGCCCTCGATCTCTGCGCGCGGCGTCAACGCGGCAACCGAATCAATCACGATTAGCGCTAAGGCACGAGAGCGAATCAGCGTGTCGGCGATCTCTAGCGCCTGCTCCCCTGTGTCGGGCTGGCTCACCAACAGCGAATCGGTATCGACGCCAAGCTTGGCGGCATAGTCTGGGTCTAGGGCGTGCTCTGCGTCGATGAACGCGCAGATGCCGCCTGCGGCTTGAGCGCTCGCGATCGCGTGCAGCGCAACAGTCGTTTTACCGCTTGATTCAGGCCCATAGATTTCGACGATCCGCCCACGGGGGAACCCGCCGATGCCCAGCGCGAGATCCAGCGCAATTGACCCAGTTGGTATCGCGGCTACCGGCTCTCGGGTGTCGTCTCCGAGCCGCATTATCGAGCCCTTACCGTGCTGCTTCTCGATCTGAGCGAGCGCGGCTGCCAGGGCCTTTTCGTGGTTGGCTGTAGCCATTGAAGTCACCTTTCAAACAGTTTCATCGTGTCGTCTGCGACCATAACGCGCGGGTCTGACACTGAGTTTCGTTACCGACTAGCTGTGGATAACTTGCGTGTGCTGGCCGTCCACGAAACACACCTTACCGAACATGTGTTCGATTTAGCGACGACACGCCGCTACCGGTACCGGTCTGGGAGTTCTAGAAAACGCCACGCCGCCCGCCAAATGCGCTTAGCGCTCACACCATCTGCGAGCGCTTCTGCCACAGTGCGCCCATTGAGCTCGTCCAGCACCTGCTGTTCGGCCCACACCCGCACGTACGCCTCCCCCAGCGCCTCAGTTAGCCGTTGCCACATGTCTGTTTCCCGCACTTGAGCCACTGTACAGTTTGATCCGATAAACTCGCGCCAAAAGCAATGTACTTCAAATCGAAATATGCAAGGAGTCAAGCGATGGTTGGTTTTGGGCCAGACGCCTCGGCTAAACGTTCGGATCGAATGGTGCGCATTCTGGCGCTGCTCTCCGATCGTGGGGAGGCGTCACTTACAGATCTGGCCCAGCAGCTGAACGTATCGGCCGCGACTATCCGCCGGGACGTGGCCGCACTCGCCGATCAGCATCTGTTAATTCGCACGCATGGCGGCGCCCGTAGCCTGGCCGATTCGACCGAACTGCCCGAAAGACTGCGAAACCAGCAATCCAAACCACAAAAGCAGGCGATCGCTCGGCTGGTGGCTAAGGTGCTCAGCAGCTCACCACAATTGCTTGCCCTGTGCGGGGGCGGGGGCGTATTGCGCGCCAACTCACTGGAACTGGTGGGAAACTTGGCCGAAAACACGTTCCGTCATGTCGCGATAGACACCGCGATCCTGGGAACCGGCGGAATCAGCGCTGCCGCCGGGGCCACGACACACGACGAGGTCGAAGCCCGCACCAACGCCGCCATGGTTCAACAGGCGAAACACGTGATCGTGGTTGCTGACGGATCAAAAGTGGGGCGGAGTAACTCCGCCCCAGTAGCGCCCGCCAAGGAAATCGATGTGCTGGTAACCGACGAATCGGCCGACCCGAACGAACTGCGGCACCTACAGCTACAGGGGATCCGGGTGCACGTGGCTAGATCAGGCCGCTAGGCACACCTGCTCTTCAGATAGTTCGGCGGCAACAAACTGTTCGCTCAGCCGCAGTAGGAACTCACTCATGGGAAGCTCAAAATAGTTGCAGATTGCCGCTAGCACCTCGCTGGACGGCTCCTTTTGGCCACGTTCCACCTCGGATAGGTAACCAACGCTGACCTGGGCCCCCATACCAACCTCTCGCAGGGTCTGACCGGTGTCGAGCCGTTCGGCGCGCAGCACAGAGCCCATCGCCTGCCGCAGTTTGAGTTGCTTCATTCGTCCTCCTGACATATCTACAAGCATAAACTCCAAGACGGACACTTTTATTCCCGAGCGCACTCCAGAAAGAAACGCAGCGCCTCGGTAACCGACTGTGTGATCACGTCCTCGCGTCCGCCGACCAGACTCAGAAGCCGAGTTTGGCACCGCGATCCATCATAGACAGCGACCCAAACAGTACCAGGAGCGTGACCCTCAACCTCTGTCGGTCCGGCGACACCGGTCGTCGCAATCGCCCAGGCCGCCTTGCAAACATGTGCAGTGCCCATAGCCATTTGGCTCGCGCACTCTCTAGATACCACCCCATAGTCGGCGATCGTCTCGGGCGAAACGCCCGCTACTTCCATCTTGATCCTGGTGGCGTAGCTGACTACGCCACCGAGATAGGCGTCACTTGCACCTGGAACCGAAACCAACTCTGCCCCTAGGCTGCCGCCAGTTAGTGATTCACAGGTGGCAAGGGTTTGCCCACGCGCGATCAACACTTCAATGACCCGCTGGGCCAACTCACTCATTGTGCTTGGCACTCTTTCGCAGACTCCAAGCCGCAGCGACATAGTCGATTCCTGTAAAGACCGTCAGGGCGACTGCGATAGTCATGAACATCCACGCGCTCCACGCGACGAACACGGGCAGCAGACTCAGGTTGAGCAAGAACAACACGAGCGCGATCGTCTGGGTGACGGTCTTAGCCTTGCCGCCCTTACTCGCGGGCATCACTGCATACTTCTTGATCGCGAACCGGAGCCAGGTAATCCCCCACTCGCGAACCAGAATCACGATTGTGATCCACCATGGCAGTTCGCCAAGAATGCTCAACCCGACGAATGCCATACCTGTGAGGGCCTTGTCTGCCATCGGATCCCAAAGCTTGCCAAAGTCACTGACCAGATCGTATTTTCGAGCCAGGTATCCGTCTGCGACATCAGTCAGGCTGGCGATCAAAAAGACGAGCATGGTAGCCCATCGCCATCCGGCCTCGTTTGGGTGAGCCAGTAGCATCCAACCGAACAGTGGAACAATCACGAGTCGTACGATTGTCAAAATATTAGGCAGGTTGCCGAACGACTCGCTGCCAAACGGAACGACCCATTTGGGAATCGTTGTCTTCGTCATCTCTGCTCCTCGTTCGCCGTCACCGAACACCTTACTAGCAAATCTGCCCCATCGGATCCGGTGACCTGAGCAGCAACTGGACGGGCAAGAGCCCGCTCAGGCAACCCGAGTGTGCGCGCCTCCCCGTCCACTGTCGGCCCTTGGTGCGCGCAACGACCAACCCATGCGTTACCGTCGCGGGATTCAGGCAGAAACTCTGTCATTGCACCGACCCGATCCGCTGCCCGGGCAGCAGACACGATGTCGGCGATCTCGCTAACGGTCTCGACCCGACGAGCGATCTCAGCAGTCGAGACTTTGCCCGGCATATCGTAGGCCTCAGTGCCGTCTTCGTCGGAATAGCCGAACACCCCCACCGCATCGAAGTTGGCTGCAGCCAGGAAATCCACGAGCTGATCCACGTCCGCATCGGTCTCCGATGGGAAACCAACGATCACGTTGCTGCGGATACCGGCATCGGGGGTCTGAGATCGGATGCTGTCAAGCAGGGACAGGAACGAGTCGGCATCCCCGAAGCGCCGCATTGATCGCAGCAACCGCGACGAAACGTGCTGTACCGAAAGATCGAAATAGGGCACGACCCTGGGGGTACCACAGATGGCGGCGATCACTTCTGGGCGCAGCTCGGCAGGCTGCAGATACGAGGGCCGAATCCACTCGATTCCATCAACCTCGCTCAGCGCATTCAGTAGCCGAACGAGCAATCGGGGGCTTCCCAGATCCTTGCCATAGCTGGTTGTATTCTCGCTCACCAGCAATAGTTCGGTCACACCCTGAGATGCTAGCCAACGTGCCTCGGCGACAATGTCGTCAATCTCGCGGGATATGTGGCGGCCTCGGAATGTAGGGATCGCACAGAAGGCGCAGCGCCGATCGCAGCCGGATGAGATCTTCAGCGGCGCCCACGCGGCGTCGCTCAGCCGCTTGCGGTTCACCGAGAACATGGACGCATGTCCTGGCACATAGGTGCTGGTCGCGCTGCGGGCAGTTGGCGAAATTGGCAGCAGTTTTCGGCGATCAGATGGGATTGGAGCCTCTGGGATCTCACCTGCAAGCACCGAGCGCAGTCGTTCGGCAATCTGAGGATAGTCGTCGAAGCCCAGCACCGATGCGACCTCCGGCATCTGCTCGGCCAGCTGTTTTCCGTAGCGCTGTGCTAAGCATCCGACCGCAACAACTGGCCGCTCTTGGGAAGCGTATTCGAGCAAAACATCGATCGAATCAGACTTTGCGGCGTCAATGAAACCACAGGTGTTGACCACAACAACGTCGGCATCCGACTCGGACGCTATCGTAAATCCATCCGCCTCTAGGCGCCCGGCAAGCTCCTCGGAGTCGACCGCGTTTCGGTCGCAGCCCAGGGAGGCAATGTGGACGCCAATGCTCATCGGCTGCGGTATTCGGCCAGGAAGTCAGCCAGTCTTTCTATCGCATCAGCCAGAATCTCTTCTCGAGGTAGCGTGACGATGCGCAGGTGATCGGGCGCAACCCAGTTGAATCCCGTACCGTGCGAGACCAACATGTGCTTGGAATGCAGGAGTTCTCGGGCGAAAAGCTCGTCGTCCGAGATCGGGTACACGTCGGGATCTAGCTTGGGGAAAAGGTACAGTGCACCCTTGGCGGGGACACACGATACGCCTGGAATCTTGGTCAACAGCTCGTGCGCTAGCTCGTTTTGCCTGCGGAAACGTCCCTCGGGGCCGATTAGCTCGTCGATCGACTGGTAGCCGCCAAGCGCGGTCTGGATCGCATACTGGGCGGGCACGTTGGCGCACATGCGCATGTTTGCCAACAGCGTGATGCCTTCCAACAGGTCTTGGGCTTCGGCCAACGGGCCGGTGACGACGACCCAGCCGGATCTGAAACCACACACCCGGTAGGCCTTCGATAGCCCAGAAAACGTGAAACACAGTACGTTCGGCGCGGCGAGGGAGGCAGTGTGCTGGTGCACCGCGTCCCCGAACAGGATCTTCTCGTAAATCTCATCGCTGAGAAGAATCAGGTTGTGTTCCTCAGCGATCTGAACCAGTTCGGTCAGTATCTCGCGGCTGTAGACGGCGCCGGTCGGATTGTTGGGGTTGATGATCACGAGCGCCTTGGTCGACGGGGTGATCTTCGCGCGCAGGTCGGCAATATCTGGATTCCACTCGTTCGCCTCGTCGCACAGATAGTGAACGGGTTTGCCACCAGACAGGTTTACCGCAGCCGTCCATAGCGGGTAGTCAGGCGTGGGCACGAGCACTTCATCGCCATCGTCCAGCAGCGCCTGCAAGACCATCGAGATGAGTTCAGACACCCCGTTGCCGATGAACACTTCATCGATGGTTACCGATGTCAGACCGTGGAGTTGATAGTAGTTAGCCACCGCAATCCGGGCCGAGCGAATGCCGCGAGAGTCGCTATACCCCTGCGCGTTCCGCAAGTTGGTCACCACGTCAGTGAGGATCGCGTCCGGCGCCTCAAACCCCCACGGGGCAAGATTCCCGATGTTCAGCTTCATAATCCGGTGCCCGGCCGCTTCGAGCCTCTGTGCCTCCACCATGTTGGGGCCCCGAACGTCGTAGCGGACATCTACAAGCTTGCGCGACTGACGATAGGTCGACACACGTCCTCCTAGCAGAAACTAGCCAGTTTGCAGGTTTTCCAGAACGGCATCTAGATCATCGATCTTTATCAAAACCTCGCGCGGTTTCGGCCCTTCGGATGGACCAACAATACCCCTAGTTTCGAGAATGTCCATGAGGCGTCCAGCTTTCGCAAACCCGACCCGGAGCTTGCGCTGCAGCATGGACGTGGAGCCGAGCTGGGTTTCTACGACAAGGCTCGCGGCCGCCAGCACAAGCTCCAGGTCATCGCCGATGTCTTCTGCTGCTTTGGCCGCCGAATTAGCCGGGGCCGCTACATCCTCTCGATAGTTGGGCTGCAGTTGGGCGGTGACGTGAGACACAACCTTGCGAATCTCGGCCTCGGTAACCCATGCTCCCTGAACACGGATGGGCTTGCTCTCCCCCGACGGCAGGAATAGGCCGTCGCCTTGACCGACGAGCTTCTCTGCACCTGGCTGATCCAGGATTACGCGAGAATCGACCATGGACGAGGTTGCGAAGGCGAGTCGAGATGGCACATTGGCGCGTATCAGCCCTGTTACCACGTCAACCGATGGACGTTGGGTGGCAAGTACCAAGTGGATGCCTGCGGCCCGAGCGAGCTGGGTGATGCGCACAATCGAGTCCTCCACATCCCTCGGCGCTACCAGCATCAGGTCTGCGAGCTCGTCAACGACCACCAACAGATACGGGTACGGTTCGATCACGCGCTCAGAGTTTTCGAGGGGCTTCACCTTGCCCTGCCGGACGGCGGCGTTGAAATCGTCCACGTGGCGGAACCCGAAGTTAGCCAGGTCGTCGTAGCGCAGATCCATTTCGCGCACTACCCACTGCAGCGCCTCGGCGGCCTTCTTGGGGTTGGTGATGATCGGCGTCACCAGGTGTGGAATGCCCGAGTATTGATTCAGCTCGACACGTTTGGGGTCGACGAGCATCAATCGGACTTCGGCAGGCGTCGCTCGCATCATGATCGAGGTGACCAGCGAGTTGATGAAGCTCGACTTGCCAGAACCGGTGGCACCGGCCACCAGCAGGTGCGGCATCTTCGTCAGATTCGCCACAACATAGGTACCCTCGACGCCCTTGCCGAGCCCAACGGTCATCGGATGCTGGTCGCTCATCGCGGCTCGGGAACTCAGCACGTCGCCGAGCGACACGACCTCCTTATCGGTGTTGGGGATCTCGATGCCAATGGCCGATTTACCCGGGATCGGCGAGAGGATCCGCACGTCCGGCGATGCGACCGCGTAGGCGATGTTCTTGCTGAGTGCGGTAACCTTCTCGACCTTCACGCCGGCACCCAACTCGACCTCATACCGGGTGACCGTCGGGCCGCGCGTGTAGCCGGTAACCCGGGCATCGATCGAAAACTGCTCCAGCACCTCGCTGAGGCTGGCCACCACCCTGTCAGACGCTGCGCTACGCTGCTTCGGTTTGCTGCCGGGGCTAAGCGAGTTCGGCGCCGGCAGTAGGTAGGTGATGCCGTCGAATTCCTGGCTTCTGGCCTCAGTAACCGGCGGTGCCAGCTTCGGTGCTGCTGGCGATGCGTCTGGCTTCGTCGGCAAACCGGCCTTGACCGGCTTCGACGGCGGTTCAGCAGGCGCGTCGGGATCCGTGAGTCCCTCAGCATCAATATCGAATACGCCTTCGGGAAGGGGTTCGTCTGCCGAGGGCCTCGAAACTGTGGGCGTCACTATGGGCGTCACGTACGGCTCATCGGCCTCGTATTCGGTCAACTCAGCTTCGGCTTCTCGCCGTGCCTCCCGGCGCTCTTGCATGCGCCCAACCCACGCGGAGAATCCCTGAGTGATCTCTCTAACTGGTTTTCCGATGACCACCAAGACGCCAAACACGGTCAACAACACCAGCAGTGGTGTCGCCACCCACACGGTGATGAGATCGGCGAGAAGCGTTGACGACAAAAAACCGAGCATGCCGCCGGCCTGCCGCAGCGCTTCCGGCGCATCGGTTCGAGGTAGCCCCTTCGAAATGTTTATGATGCCCAACAGCCCGAAGATCAGACAGGACCAGCCGACGACCTGCCTTCCCGCAGGGCCATTACTCTCGGGGTCACGGAACGTGCGCCAGCTAATGGCGAGCGCGCCCACAGGGATCGCATACGAAAGCACGCCAAAAATGGTTGCCAGACCAAAACGGATGCCTCCACCTATCGCGCCGGGCAGTTGAAACCAGGTAGCTGCCGCAGCCACGATAGCTATCGCTAGGAACACGAATGCGACGCCGTCGCGTCTAAGCTCGGGATCGATCTCTTTGCCGGTGTTTCCGACCGCGCGGAAGAACGAGCCGACCATACCGGTTCCGCCCCGCCACACGGCTGCGAAACCCCGACCAATAGCCGAGAAGAACCTCGCGCTACCCCCACTATTGGACTTCTTTGCCGGGGCCTTCCTGGCCGAAGTGCGATTGGCAGGCTTCCTTGTGGCAGGCTTGCCGGTGTTCCGGGATCGACTCTTTCCCGAGGATGCACGTGTCGCCATGATTCCACCCTAGGAGGGGTATCGGATCTGGCTAGGCTCCCACGCCGATTGAGCGACTATTGAGCGCCAAAGTGGGCCCATCCGGCTGAGCCATCGAATGTCTCGCCGGCCACCAGAACCTGCGGTTCACCAGCGGAAACCTTGCCGATCTCTAACCAGCCTTCGGGCACGCTGCCGGATGGGAACGTCGCCGCGAGCGCGCCGTCCTCGCCGCCCGCAAGCACGAACTGTAACGGGCTCTTGTTGGACGCGGCCGCAACCGCCGCGATCGGCTCGGCGACCGGAATCGTGTCTGGGTCGATGTCTAGGGTGCACCCTGAAGCTTCAGCGATGTGGCCCAGGTCTGCGAGCAGACCGTCGGAAACATCGATCATTGAGGTGGCCCCGGCCGCCCTGGCCTCCAAACCAGCCCCGTATGGCGGCTCCGGGCACAACTGAGCCGACACCACCGCCCGAGGAGATCGGAAGCCGCGCGCCAAAGCGCCCAAGCCTGCTGCCGCCCAGCCCAGGCGTCCTTTGGTGGCGATCACGTCTCCTGGCTGGGCCCCGGAGCGAAGTATCGGCTCGCCCGCGAGAGTTCCCCAAATGGTGACAGTCGCCACCACGTTCGGTGAGCGAGTGAGATCGCCGCCGACGATGCAAACGCCAATCTTCTGTGCCTCTTCGTTCACTCCGTCGGCGAACTCGGTCAACCATTTCAGCGAGGTTTCTGCGGGCAAACACAGTGCGATCACGGCGGTGTCGGGGGTTGCCCCCATCGCTTCGATGTCGGTGGCTGCTACGGCGATCAACTTGCGACCGATCTGTTGCGGCGTAGACCATTCGATCCGAAAATGAACGCCTGCGACCAGCGCATCTGTCGAGACCACCAAACTGCCAGGCGCGCTGACCACCGCAGCGTCGTCTCCGGGGCCAACCAGAACCCGAGCGGGAACATCGGTTGACGGTTGAATTAACCGAATGAGCTCGAATTCGTCGGTCTGCCCAATGGTGCGATCGGAAGCCCCAGATGGGCTAGCGGTAGTCATGTTCGACACGGTAGCGTGTACTCAAGCGACAAGGCGTCGCCGACACACGATCGCAAAGGAACTGATGATGGTTCAGGCCTATGTACTGGTGCAGACCAATGTTGGCAAAGCCGCCGAGGTGGCGCACGCAATCCGCGCGTTGCCAGGCGTTGTCTTAGCCGAGGACGTGACCGGGCCTTACGACGTGATTATTCGGATCGAAGCCCCAGACGTTGACCAGCTGGGCCAGCTGGTGGCCGCCAAGCTGCAAGCCGTACCGGGAATCACTCGCACGGTCACCTGCCCTGTGGTTAACATCTAGGTAAGCTTGCCGCCACGCTCCAAAGCGTCTTCGAGCAGCTTTTCAATCAACTCGGGGTAGCCGACTCCGCTCGCCTCCCACAGCAACGGATACATTGAAAATTTGGTGAATCCGGGCATGGTGTTTACCTCGTTGAGCCATACCTCACCGTCGGCGGTAACGAACGAATCGACGCGAGCGATGCCCTCGATTCCAAGTGCCCGCACGGCCTGCAAGGCAAGTTCGTGCAGTTTGCCCACCACGTGTTCTGGCAACTTCGCGGGGATCTCCAATTCCACTCCCTGATTCGGTGTGTATTTCGCCTCGAAATCATAGAAGTCATGGCCGCCGGTGACCTTGATCTCTCCCGGAACCGAAACCCGGATCCCGCCGTCTGAAAGCACACCGCATTCGACCTCTTGGACGTTCACTGCCCCCAATTCCACGATCACCCTGGGATCATAGGTGTGAGCCGCTTCTAGCGCTGCGGCAAGGCCTTCGATGCTGTCGACCTTCGAGACGCCGATGCTGGATCCGGCACGGCATGGCTTGACGAACACCGGAAAACCGAGCGCCTCAACGTGCCTGCGAACTTCCTCGGGGTTGTCCCGCCAATCGTCTACCGTAACTAGCACGTGGGGCATGTTTGGGATTTCAAGTTGTGCGAACAGCACTTTAGTGAGCTGTTTGTCCATGCTGTTCGCCGATGCCGCCACCCGAGAACCCACGTATGGCAATCCGAGCATCTCGAACATGCCTTGAATGGTTCCGTCTTCGCCATAAGGGCCATGTAAGAGAGCGAATGCCACATCGACGCGGTTCTTGGAAACCACCTTGTCTCCATCCAGCGTCACGATTTGCACGCCTTCATCTGTGGCCTGCCAGAGCACGCCCGGACGATCACTAGGTACCTCTGGAAGTGCATCTTCGGCCATCGCCGTCAGGTCCGCTTCGCTCAGGTGGACAAAGCGACCAGCGCGAGTTATTCCAACCAATACCGGGACGTATTTACAAGGGATCTCCTCCAACACCGAGATCGCGGTCAAACACGAAATTGGGTGTTCGGGTGACCGGCCTCCGAAGACGATGGCGACTGCGGTTTTTTCAGGCATTAGCCCTCCTCTAGTTGTCGGATCGGTACTCGCCGACCTTCCCGGGAATCGTATCTATCGAGGGGTGCCGGCTCACCGCGTAGCGTAGCAACGAGATCGGTTATTGCATCGATCATTCGGGTGCTCGCCTCGACTATGTCAGCCTTGTCGGGTTCGCGTCCGGACAGGTCACTAAGGTCGATCGGATCGCCACATTTGAGCGAAACTGTGCGTCTGCGCCACGAGAATTTGGGCCACCGAAGGCCGGGGCCGGGAATGATCTCTTGCGCCCCCCACTGCCCCACCGGGACGACCGGCGCCCCCGTCGCTAGGGCCAGCCTGGCTGCGCCCGTGCGACCGGTCATGGGCCAGCCATCGGGATCCCTGGTAAGCGTTCCCTCCGGATACATGCACACGGCTTTGCCGGCCTCAAGTGCGGCGGCGGCATGCACGAGCGCGTCTGCGGCTCGTTCACTACCCCGCTCGACAGGGATCTGCCCGCAGGCTCTGCCAAGCGTGCCCAAAATCGGCACCCGAAAGATCTCGGCCTTACCTAAGAACCGAGGCCACCTGCCCGACATGACCAGATATTCGGCGAGAGCGATGGGGTCGAGATACGAGATATGGTTCGCGACAAAGATGACTCCGCCGGTTGCAGGAACCTGATCCTGGTTGTGCCAGTCATGGCGATAGATACAGCGCAAAAGCGGTCGGGCAACATGAAACAGAAACCGAAAAGTCGGCTCGACTTCTTCCTGATTAACCTCACTCAGGCGGCGCAGATGTGCGGGCGTAACGCTCAACTCTCCCCCGATCCATTTCACTCTCTACTCAGTCGGGGTCAGCCTAGCCGACTATTGTTCGACTCGCACCGGCAGGGTCTTTGGCAAGATATGACTGCGACGCTCCTCGAATGCAGAGATTTCATCGGTATGAGCAAGGGTGGCCGCGATGTCGTCCATCCCAGCGAGCAGCCGGGAGCGAGTGAACTCGTCGATGGTGAACTGCCACTGCTTTCCGTCGCGGGTAATGGTGCGCTCCGTGAGGTCAACGGTCATCTCAGCGTTCGGATCCGACTCCACGAGATCCCAAAGCTGTTCAACCTCGTCTTGGCTGATAGTTGCGATGAGCAGTCCGGCTTTCCCCGAGTTGGAGCGGAAGATATCGCCGAATCTGGAGCCGATCACGACGCGAAAGCCGTAGTTTTGTAACGCCCAGACTGCGTGCTCCCGCGAGGAGCCGGTGCCGAAATCTGGGCCCGCGATTAAGACGCTACCGTGTTTGTAGGGTTCGTGGTTCAGGATGAAGTCTGGGTCGCGACGCCAGGCGGCAAACAGGCCGTCCTCAAAGCCGGTTCTCGTGATTCTCTTGAGGTAGACCGCAGGAATGATCTGGTCGGTGTCAACGTTACTGCGACGCAGCGGCACCGCGACGCCGGTGTGGGTGCTAAATGGTTCCATGGCTGCCTCACAGATCCTCGGGGGCCGCCAGCGACCCGATAACAGCGGTAGCTGCCGCCACCGCAGGGGAAACAAGGTGGGTGCGTCCGCCCTTACCTTGACGCCCCTCAAAGTTTCGATTGGACGTGGATGCGCTGCGCTCGCCCGGAGCCAGCTGATCGGGGTTCATACCCAGGCACATTGAGCATCCCGCCGCCCGCCACTCGGCGCCGGCGTTCAGGAACACCTGATCCAAACCCTCTGCCTCGGCTTGCAGCCGGACGCGCGCCGAACCGGGAACCACCAGCATTCGGGTGTTCGTTGCCACCTTGTGCCCGTTCAAGACTGATGCCGCAAGACGCAGATCTTCGATGCGTCCGTTGGTGCAGGAACCCAGGAACACGGTGTCGATGTGTATATCGCGCATCGGGGTCCCGGGTTTCAGGTCCATGTATTCGAGCGCCCGGTTTGCGGCTGCCGCCTGCACCGGATCGCTAAACGAATCCGGAACCGGCACTGAGTCAGCGAGCCCCACTCCCTGGCCAGGGTTGGTGCCCCAGGTGACGAACTGGGTTATCGACTCCGCCGGCAGCGTGATCTCCCTATCGAAGACCGCGTCGTCGTCGGTTCGCAGTGTGCGCCAATATTCGACTGCCGCGTCCCATTGCTCGCCTTCGGGGGCGTGGGGGCGTCCTTTCAAGTAGGCAAAAGTGGTCTCGTCGGGGGCGATCATGCCTGCTTTGGCCCCCCATTCGATCGACATGTTGCAGATCGTCATGCGGCCTTCCATCGATAGCTCTTCGATGGCCTGCCCCCGATACTCGACGACATACCCCTGACCGCCGCCTGTACCAACCTTAGAAATGAGAGTCAGCACGAGGTCTTTCGCAGTCACGCCAGGAGGCAGACTGCCCGGAACATTGACTGCCATCGTCTTGGGACGTTTCTGGGGCAGCGTCTGCGTTGCCAGGACGTGCTCGACCTCCGAGGTGCCGATCCCAAACGCGAGAGCACCAAAGGCCCCGTGGGTCGAGGTATGAGAGTCGCCGCAGACCACGGTCATCCCTGGCTGGGTGATGCCGAGCTGGGGCCCAATGATGTGGACAACCCCCTGATCGCGGTCGCCAAGCGAATGAATCCGTAGACCAAATTCGGCTGCATTCTCGCGCAGCTTGTCTACTTGCGCGCGGCTGATCGGATCCTCGATCGGCAAGTGGATGTTCAGAGTTGGAGTGTTGTGATCCTCAGTACACAGGGTGAGATCTGGTCTGCGCACCTTCCGTCCGGCCATGCGTAGCCCGTCGAAAGCCTGGGGGCTGGTCACCTCGTGGACTAGGTGAAGATCGATGTAAAGCAGGTCTGGCTCGTCGGGACGTTGCCGTACTACATGGGCGTCCCACAGCTTTTCGCTGAGCGTCTTGGCCATTAAAGTGTTTCGTCCTTGACTAGTAAGATTCGTTCCGGCGTTCAGTGCGCCGATACCAGTATGGGCTGGCATGTCATGATCCGAGACGCTAGTCTTAGAATATGGACGATTCAAGTGGTGTGGGCGTTCTGGACAAGGCCGCCCTAGTGCTGACGGCTCTCGAAACAGGCCCGACCACACTCGCGGGTTTGGTCACGGCGACCGGCCTGGCGCGTCCCACCGCGCACCGTCTCGCGGTTGCCCTAGAACACCATCGACTCGTTGGTCGAGACATGCAGGGACGGTTCATACTCGGCCCGCGCCTCGGTGAACTCGCCTCGGCTGCCGGCGAGGACCGCCTGCTGGCAACTGCGGGGCCAATCCTAGCTAGGCTGCGCGATATCACCGGCGAATCTGCCCAATTGTTTCGCCGACAAGGAGATATGCGAATCTGCGCTGCGGCAGCAGAGCGCCCCAGCGGCCTTCGCGATACCGTACCGCTCGGTTCTCAACTCACAATGTCTGCCGGATCAGCTGCACAGGTCCTGCTGGCTTGGGAGGAGCCAGACCGCATCAAGCGCGGCCTGCACAATGCACACTTTTCTGCCGTGGCGCTATCTGCAGTGCGCCGCCGAGGATGGGCCCAATCGGTAGCCGAGCGGGAGCCTGGCGTAGCGTCGGTTTCAGCGCCGGTCCGATCTCACTCCGGTAAGGTGATCGCCGCAGTGTCTGTGTCGGGGCCAATCGAACGGCTCAGCAGACAGCCCGGACGCCTGCACGCACCCGCAGTCATGGCTGCTGCAGAGCGTCTCTCTGAGGTATTACGGCGCACCGGCGCCGGCGACTAGACCAAGGCTTTGCGGCTACAGCGACACCAAATCGAGCAAGGCGCCCAGTTCCGCGTCAGTCAACTCCCGAGTCTCCCCCGACTTGAGACGTCCCAATTTGACCGGGCCGATGGCCTGGCGAGACAGCTGCTCAACCGGGTGACCGACCGCGTCCAACATGCGACGCACGATCCGGTTGCGCCCCGAATGCAGCGTGATCTGCACCAGGGTGCGATCCTCGGCTCGACCCTTGATTGTGACCGAGTCCGCAGCTATCGGCCCATCGTCGAGTCGCACGCCCGAGATCAGCCGATCTACGGTTTTGTTGGTGACGCTGCCTAAGACCTCCGCCAGGTATACCTTGGGCACCTCGTAGGACGGGTGAGTGAGACGGTGGGTGAATTCGCCGTCGTTCGTGAGCAGCAACAGCCCCTGGGTGTCCGCATCGAGCCGACCCACGTGAAATAGCCTGGGCCCGCCCGCAGGCAGATAGTCAGCGACCGTCGTTCGACCCTGCGGATCTTCGATGGTGGTCAACACGCCTCGGGGCTTATTCAACACCAGGTATGTGTTGCGTCTGGGCGGCGGAACCCGGGAGCCGTCCACGCGGATTTCGTCCCGCGTCGGGTCCACCTTGCGGCCCATCTCGATGATGAGCTCCCCGTTCACCTCGACGCGCCCTTCGGCGATCAGGTTTTCGCTCGCGCGCCGGGATGCTACCCCAGCCGCCGCCAGCGCCTTCTGCAGCCTAACCAGCTCAGCCATCGACACTCTCCCCCGAAAGCCCAGCGAGCTCTTGAGCTAGCGAGTTGGCGTCAGGCAGGTACGGCGCCATCGGCGGCAACTCTGACAACTCTTGGAGCCCTAGGTGTTCCAGGAAAGCCGCAGTTGTGCCAAACAGCATCGCCCCGGTCTCTTCATCAGTACCGACCTCGCAGATCATGCCCCGAGACTGCAACGTCCGCATCACGCCATCGACATTCACCCCGCGAATCGACGAGATTCGCTGTCTGGAAACCGGCTGCAGGTAGGCCACTACCGACAGGGTTTCGAGCGCGGCCTGAGACAGCTTGGAGTGTTGCCCGGCCAGCACCGAACGGGCGATTACTCCCGCGTATTGCGGCCGCGTGTAGTAGCGCCAGCCGCCGGCCACCTTCCGCAATTCGAAACCTCGACCGGACGTATCGTAGAACTCAGCCAGCGAGCCAAGGATCTCCTCAACCTCGTCGGTTGGGATCTCTAGCACTTCGGCCAGCTGCGCCGGGGTAGTCGGCTCCTCGGCCAACATCATCAGAGCCTCGACTGCTGCCGCCAGTTCTGACTGCGGGATTAGCGCGCTCATTGGCTTACCTCCATCGCATCGAATTCGGTTTTGATCTCGACATCGGATTCCTTGCCCACCCATCGAATCGTGAGCTCCCCCAGGCAGGTCAACTGTTCGAAGGCGATCACAGACTCTCGATACAGTTCCAACAGTGCCAGGAACCTCGCGACCGTCGTCATCCTATTGGGCGAATCGGACGTCAGCGCCCGAAACGTCGTAACACCGCGCGATTGCAGCCGCCGCATTACCAACCGCGCCTCATTCGCCACACTCACTTGAGGGGCATGTAGATGGGTAAGTGAAACCTCTAAGGCCTCTTTTGGCTCCATCGCCGCAGCAGCGAGCCGGGCCAGCTCAACAGGTTCGATATCTAGCTTGACCGGCGGCTTCAGCCCAGAGAACTCGAATCCGAGCCCACCCGGACGCGGATGCCTGTCTGTCTCGGCGGCAAACCGCTGCCCCAGCCAGGCCGCCATCTCTTTGAACGCCCGATATTGCAGCAACCTCGCGAACAGCAGGTCGCGGGCCTCCAAGATCGCCAAATCATCTGGGTCTTCTACCTCACCGCTCGGCAGCAGCCGAGCCGCCTTGAGATCCAAGAGTGTGGCAGCAACCACCAGGAAACTCGAGGTTTGCTCCAAGTCTGCCTCTGCAGCCACCACGTATGAGATGAACTCGTCGGTGACCTTCGAGAGAGCGATCTCAGTGATGTCTAGTTTGTGCTTGCCGATCAGCTGCAAGAGCAGGTCAAACGGTCCCTCAAAGTTGTCAAGGGAGATCTGAAACGTGTTGGTATCGCTCACGCTTGCCGCAGCCGAGTGACCAACTCAGAATCGGCGCGGTTGGCCTCCAGGTCGGCCGCACCATCCGTCCTCTGTCGACCTTTATCCCGTACTCGCCCCGCAATTGCACACGTGCCTGCTCTAGGGCCATTAGCTCTTCGGTAGACAGATAAACAGTGATCTTCTCCTCGTGACTGACCCGCCCCGAGGAGCGCCTGTCACTTGGTTTCTGATTGGTGTCGCGAAACAGTTCGGACCTACCGGGTAGTCCTACACGCTTGGGCATCGATGCAACACCTCCAAAGCGAGTTGGCGGTATGCCTGGGCACCCGGCGAGTTCGAGGCATAGGACGTGATCGGTTCTCCGGCCACGGTCGTCTCGGGGAATTTGATGGTCCTGCGAATCACAGTGTGGAAAACCTGATCACCGAAAGCCTGCACCACGCGATCCAACACCTCGCGCGAATGTATCGTCCGGGCATCGAACATGGTGCCCAGGATTCCCAATACTTCCAGCTTCGGGTTAAGGCGTAGTTGTACCTTCTCGATCGTGTCCTGCAGCAATGCGATACCCCTAAGCGCGAAGAATTCGCATTCGAGCGGCATCATCACCCGGTCGGCGGCGGTCAACGCATTCACCGTAAGCAAGCCGAGGCTGGGCGCACAATCGATCAGGATCACGTCGTATTCGCCACGAATAGGAGCCAGGGTACGGGCCAGGGTCTGTTCGCGGGCCACCTCAGAGACAAGCTGCACCTCGGCCGCCGACAAGTCAATGTTGCTCGGCAGTAGATCCATGCCCTGTACGACCGTCGGGCGAACCACCTCGGCGATACTGACGCCACGTTCAAGCAACAAATTATAAACGCTGTGTTCCAGGTTATGCGGGTTGATTCCCAGACCTACCGACATTGAGCCCTGCGGGTCGAAATCGACCAGCAACACCCGGCGGCCAAGCTCTGCGAGCGCAGCACCAAGGTTGATGGTGGTGGTGGTCTTGCCCACACCACCCTTCTGGTTGCACATGGCGATCGTCAATCCAGAGGATTCGCCGCTTGGAGGAGGCGGCGGACCAAAATCTGGGAGCGGTCGCCCAGTCGGCCCCAGCACCTCGGCTGGTTCGGATTCGAACAGCTGGTTGGCCTCTTTTGCCACGTCCCACCTCACTCGTGTTCTTCTGCTCGTTAGCTTAGTATGCCCGAGGGTGGCAGGTGCGGTATACCTCGCGCATGTGTTCCGCTGTCACCAGCGTATAGATCTGGGTGGTTGTCACCGACGAATGCCCCAGCAGCTCCTGCACCACCCGAATGTCTGCTCCCCCGTCCAGCAGGTGGGTGGCGAAGGAATGCCGAAGGCTATGCGGGGACACAGATTCGTCGATATCGGCGGCGTGCTCTTGAAGCAGTTGCCAAACACTCTGCCTGCTGAGCCTAGAGCCACGCTTGTTTAGAAAAAGAGCCGGCCCGGGTTTCTTCGCCCGAGCGACCAGTTCCGGTCTGCCCCGCGTCAGGTAGGCCTCGATTGCCTGACGGGCGAAGCTGCCCACGAGCACGAAGCGCTCCTTATTTCCCTTGCCCAAGATACGCAGACCCCGGTCCGGCTCGTCAAGTACAGGACGAACGTCGTCTACATCTAGGCCGACGAGTTCGCTGACCCGAACACCGGTGCCGTACAGCAACTCTAGGACCGCCTGATCCCGCAGGCCCACGATGGTCGAAGCATCGGGCGACGCCAGCAGTTGTTCGACAGCCTCCCGGCTGAGTGCTTTGGGTAGTCGCATGCCCAGCGCAGGCGGGGTCACGGGTTCTGCCACATCAAACGAAACCGCACCCTCTGCGAGGGCGAACTTGTGTAGCCCACGCACAGCAATCAGGGTTCTGGCGCGGCTCGACATTGCCAGCGGCGGGTTTGTCTGTCCCAGGTGGACGAGAAACTCCCGAACGTCCGGCTCCTGCACCTGCCCCAGATCCCGCATTCCCCGGTTGACCAGGAACTCCAGGTATCGGTCTAAGTCTCTACGATAGGCGAGCTGTGTGTTTGCCGAGGCGCCCCGTTCCACGCGCAGGTGCGCGAGGTAGTCGCTGACGAGCCGGGTCAGGGCGTCCATGTCAGATTCGCGCGTGCCACGGTGCCCGAGCGGAGCGCAACTTAACGCCGCTCGCGCGGGCAGCGAGCAGCGTGTTTACCCCGAAAACCAGGCTGGGTGAATGCAGTTCACCCGCCATGATCTGCTCGTGCAGCTGCGAAATAGGCGCCCAGTCGGTGATCATCTGGGCCTCCTCCCCCTCAGCCACAAACCCTTCCGGGCGTGAGGCAGGACTCAGACCCAAAGCGAGATACACCCGCATCAGCTCGGCGCTACTTCCGGGAGTCGTGAAGATGTCAATCAGAGTATTCCAGTTCTGCGCCGCTAGACCTGCCTCTTCGGCCAGTTCCCGCTTCGCGGCGTCCAAAGGATCCTCACCAGACACGTCGAGCAACCCGGCGGGGATCTCGTAGAGGTTCATTTGCGCCGGATGCCGGTATTGGCGCACCACCGCCACCTGATCGTCCTCGTTTAAGGCCAGAATTGCGACGGCCCCAGGGTGGGTCACATAGTGCCTAACTATCTGTTCCCCGTCGGGCGTTTCGACAATATCTTCGGTGAAGTCACTCACCCAACCACTCGCCACCATGCGACTCGACAGCGTGCGCCAAGACGCATGCTCGTCGGTGAAGCGACTCATTTGTCGCGCCGCTCGATGGCCGCCGCAATCAGACCCCGAAACAGTGGATGTGCCTTGGTCGGCCGAGATTTGAGCTCCGGATGGCCCTGAGTCGCCACGAAGTAGGGATGTAACTCAGTGTCTAGCTCGACGAATTCGACGAGCGACCCGTCCGGTGATGTGCCGCAGATGTGCAGTCCGGCCTCGGCGAGCTGGTCTCGGTACGCATTGTTCACCTCATAGCGGTGTCGATGCCGTTCGGTGGCCTTCGTCGTGCCATAGAGTTCTGCCACCAGGGAGCCCTTGGTCAAAACCGCCGGGTATGAGCCGAGCCGCATCGAGCCGCCTAGGTCGCCCTCGCCCGCCACGATGTGTTCCTGTTCAGCCATGGTTGCGATCACCGGGTGTTCGGTGTCTGAGTCGAATTCGGTGGACGCAGCGCCGGTTAGCCCCGCGAGACTGCGAGCAACCTCCATTACCATGCATTGCAGTCCCAGACACAGCCCGAGGATCGGGATCCCATTCTCGCGGGCGTAGGTGATCGCGCCGATCTTTCCCTCAACCCCGCGGATACCGAAGCCACCCGGAACGCACACCGCGTCCACATCACCTAAAGCCTCAGCCGCACCCTCCGGGGTGCCGCAACGATCAGATGCGATCCACTTGATCTTGGCCTTGGCCCGATTGGCAAACGCCCCCGAACGGATCGCTTCGGTCACCGACAAGTATGCGTCGGGCAGATCAATATATTTTCCGACCAGCGCGACCGTGACTTCGGTGGTCGGATTCTCGACCCGATCCAATAGATCGTCCCAGGTCTTCCACTTGACGTCGCGGAACGCTAGGTTTAGCTGCCGAACCGTGAACGCATCCAGGCCCTCGGCGTGCAGCACCTTTGGAATCGCATATATGGACGGGGCGTCCGGGCAGCTAACGACCGCCTCTTCGTCCACGTCACACATGAGGGCGATCTTTCGTTTCAGGCCCGGTACTAGCTCCTCGCTGGACCGGCACACGATCGCATCGGGTTGGATACCAACCTGTCGCAACGCAGCAACAGAATGCTGGGTGGGTTTGGTTTTCATCTCACCGCTAGGCACGATGTAGGGAACCAGGGAGACATGTAGGAAGAACACGTGATCGCGACCGATCTCGTGCTTCACCTGCCGAGCCGCCTCTAGAAATGGCAGTGATTCGATATCGCCAACCGTGCCGCCGATCTCATGAATCACGACATCCGTTCCCGGCGTTGCCATGGCGAGGATCCGATCCTTGATCTCGTTAGTAATGTGCGGAATCACCTGGACCGTATCGCCCAGATAGTCGCCTCGGCGCTCCTTCGCGATGACGGTTGAATACACCTTTCCCGTCGTTACGTTCGCTTCGCCGCTGAGATTGACATCGAGGAACCGTTCATAGTGGCCGATGTCCAGGTCGGTCTCCGCGCCGTCCTCGGTGACAAAGACCTCACCGTGCTGGAACGGGTTCATCGTGCCTGGATCGACGTTCAGATACGGGTCCAGCTTCTGCATTGTGACCCGCAGGCCTCTAGCTATTAGAAGGCTTCCCAGACTAGATGCGGTCAACCCCTTGCCGAGAGAAGAGACGACGCCGCCGGTGACGAATATGTGCTTAGTGACTTTCCGAGCTCCCACGGAATTTCAGCATACAGGCTTTCGCCGGGCTATGTCTCACGGCGCGCGCCTGCCGCAGCCAAAAGATCCTTGGCGTGGCTGAATGCAGAGTCAGCGGCTAGGCCGGCCATCATACGGGCCAGCTCGGCCTCTCGCTGATCGTCGGTGACGAGGGTAACCCCGGTGGTGGTGATTTCGCCGTCGGTGGTCTTGTCGAGTACGTAGTGGGTGTCTGCGAACGCTGCCACTTGGGCTAGGTGGGTGACGACGATAACCTGGGAGTGTTCGGCCAATTTGGCGAGCCTGGCGCCGATCTCAAGGCCGGTTTCCCCACCCACCCCGGCATCAACCTCATCGAATATGAACGTTTCTCCACCGCCAGCCAGCGTCACCTCCAGCGCTAGTCTCACTCGAGAGAGCTCGCCACCCGAAGCCACCTTTCCCAGCGGCCCGGCGGGGGCTCCTGGGTTTGCCGAGAACAGCAGGTGCACCGATTCGGCGCCGTGCGCGCCAAGCTCGGGTAGCTGCTGCAACTCAAAGTAGAGCCTGGCATTCGGCATTCCCAGGCCGCTCAACTCGTGCCCAACAGACTCGGCGAGCCGTTTCGCTGCCTCCGCCCGCCCGCGCGTTATCTCGGTTGCGAGTCTCGTCAACGACTGCCACAGGTTCTCAATTTCAGATTCAAGTTCGGTTATCCGTTCGTCGGAGTGGGTGAGTTGGGCAAGCTCCGCTCGGCTCTTGTCTGCCCACTCCAACACCTCAACGAGACTATGGCCATATTTGCGGGTGAGCCGCTGCAGCTGTGCCTGCCGGGCTCCGATACGTTCTAGCTCTGCGGGGTCCGCATCGAGGCCGTCGGCATATCGGGATAGGGCGCTTACAGCATCCGCCAATTCGTGGTTCGCCGCCGTAAGCTGGGCACAGATCTGGGCCAACTCCTCATCGTCGTGTGTCGAAAGGACGCTGATCGCCGAGGCCACCTGCCCCATCGCATCCGGGGCTGCTCCTGGTGTGTCGTCGCCCGCGAGATGGGCGATCGCCAGACCTGTCGCCTGCAGCAGTTCGTCAGCAGACGCCAGCCGCCGGGACGCGGCGGCCAGTTCAGTCAATTCCTCGGGTTCGGGTGCTGCCTCATCGATCTCGGCCAAACCAAAGCGCAACATGTCTACCTGCCGGGCGCGCTGTTGTTCGGTTTCCCGTAGTTCGGCCAGCTCGGCACGGCTGCGGCGCCACTGTCCGAAATGCTGCTCGTATTCGGCCACCAATCGCAGGTGTTCGGCGCCAGCGAACTCGTCTAGCACCTGCCGCTGCCGCTGGCTCGTGCCCAGCCGATACTGTTCGGCCTGGCCGTGCCGGGTAACCAGCTGGTCGGCAATCTCAGCAACCACTGCGGTGGGCGCTTGGGCGCCGCCGATCAGGCTGCGCGACCGGGCCGGCAGCAAATGCCGCGCCATCAATAGCTCATCACCATCGAACTCCGCGCCCGCAGCTACCGCCTCGCGGATCTGCTCGTCAGACAGCTTCGAAAACGTCGCCTCAACGATGGCCCGCTGCGCGCCTTTTCTGATCAGCCGCGCGTTTGCTGGCGCGCCGCAGATCAGATCGAGACCGGAAACGATCATGGTCTTG
>PDWJ01001933.1_pt1 | contig 23475 bp, 18 predicted proteins | sample 1430881 | NCBI WGS metagenome assembly PDWJ01 (sample SAMN01162460, study PRJNA174530) | Oral metagenome, whole genome shotgun sequencing project. | biome: Marine environment; feature: Marine mammal; material: Swab sample of the gingival sulcus; isolation source: swab sample of gingival sulcus... | reverse complement strand
TTCATCAATTTCGACTTCACCTTCAAACAAACCGGCCACAAATAATTCAATTAATCGATTTTGTTTATACCAACTCAGTTTGCTTTTTCTCATTCAACTGTCCTAGAATAAATTAGTTATCTAGAACAGTCCCGATTATATTGTTGGGTGCCATTGTGTCGTGGAATTACGTCGTTTAAGTTCATTTCTTTTCCGTTTGGCTCCCATAACAATTTGCCTCCGTCTTCAATGTAGTAGGCAAGTAATTGTTCAATTATTTTCACTGCCAGTGTCAGTGCTTGCCAAGCGTCTGCACCGACAGCGTCTTTATTGCTTTTATAAAGTCCTTCAATACACCACGAACAGCCCCAAGAAATGTCATCAATCTCATACGGTAAACCAATTGCTATTTTAAGTAATTTAGGTTTGCTATTTGGTGACACTGTGTGGATTTCTTTTTGGACTATATAATTTTTCATTTTCTAGCATCTAACGTTGAGTTCATCGGTGAGTGAACCGAGTCCGGTGAAACAGCTTGGATATAGGTATTTGTTTTTTCTGCGTTGCTGTCTTGCGCGTACGCTTGAGTAAACATCGCTATAATGGCTGTTAATCAAGTTGTTATCGTTATTTTACTCCAATTGTGCAAGGATATTATGAAACAAACTTTCTTTCAATGTACAACAATAGAAGCCATTGTGTACTGATATACCCAATGGCTATTCATTTAAGTTGTTGTAATAAATGTCGTTACTGCTGCTTGTCATCGGCAGACAGGCACTGATGCAAAAAGCCCATCATGGTGCGCTGCATGTCGAGGCGGTTGGGTTCTTTGGCAAAACCGTGGCCTTCGTCGTATTTGACCATATACGGCACATCCACGCCGCGCTTGCGCAGGTTTTTCACAATTTGGTCGGCTTCGTTGATGTTTACCCGCGGGTCGTTGGCGCCTTGTACGACAAATAGTGGTTTGCTGATTTTGGCGGCGTTTTGCAGGGGCGAAATTTCGTTCATGATCGCCTGCTGCGCGGGGTCGGTGGGATCGTACCAGATGGTGTAGAGCATTTTGCGTACTGACTCCCAATAGGGTGGAATGGTTTGCATAAAGGTGTAGAGGTTGGATACGCCGACGTAATCGACGCCGCAAGCGTATAAATCCGGCGTTTTTATCAAACCGCGCAACACGGCAAAGCCGCCATGACTGCCGCCGTAGATGGCGATGCGTTTGCGATCTGCCCAGCCTTTGGCGATAATGTAGGCGACGCCGTCTTCGACGTCATCCATGGTTTTGCGTCCCACCTGACCAAGGCCGGCATTGAAGAAGGCTTTGCCGTAACCGCCGGAGATGCGAAAGTTTACTTGCAATACGCCGTAACCGTGGCTGGTGAACAGTTGTACTTGAGGGTCGAAGCCCCAGCTGTCACGCACGCCTTGCGGCCCGCCGTGAACGATAACTACTACCGGTACTGCTTCGCCGTCTTTGGCTGTGGGTGGGCGGCTGAAGTAACCGTGTAGGGTCATGCCGTCGCGCGAAGTAAATTCAATCGGGGTCATCGCCGCCATGTCCTCGCGCTTTAAGTGCGGGAACAGCTGAGTCAGCGCCTGCAACTCTTGGCTGGCAGTGTCGTAGAGGTAATAACTGCCTGGCTCGCGGTCGCTCGCTACCAGAACAATCAGCTTGCTTTCATCGTCATCACTATCGATGATGTTGATTTCGTTGTCCTCGCCCAGCTGTTTTTGCAGGTCATCCATCCAGCGGGTAAAGGTGGCGCTTTTGGCGATGGTGTGTGGTTTGGCGCCGTTGTAGTAAATCGCGTCCAGTTCGTAGCCGCGTTTGCGCGACACGCTGACGTGCCCGGCATCGTAGGTCTCATCGTTAAATATTTTTTCGATGACTTTGTTGGCCTTCAGGTCATAGCGGTAAATCGCTGCCTTGTCGCTTTCTTCATTAGAAACAACGTAGGCATCATCAGGATTGTCGCTGTGCTCGTCAAAGCCGATTACGCCAAAAGTTTCGCCAAAAGGCACATGCTTGATCTTCTTGAAATCACCGTCGATTTTATAATACAAATCGGCATCCTGGCCATTAACTACGCGAGCAATCAGGCGCAAATTGCCGTCCTTGTCAAAGGTGAAGCTGCCAATGGGCTCGTCACTAGCGGGATTTTCATAGCGCTTTTCCAGTTCGCCGTTGGTGACATTGAGACGATACGGTTCAAACAGTTGGCGGTTGTCCTTGTTCATCTCGATGATGATGTGTTCCTTATCATCCTTGAGAATATTGTTGATCATGGCGCGCACGCCGTCAAACGGGGTTAAATCGCGTGGCGTTTTTTCATTTAAGCCAATGGCGTAGATATGGTAATTTTCATCGCCGCCCTTATCCTGCATAAAAATGATATGGTCGTCGTTAATCCAGCCGTAGCCGCGGATGACGTCCTCCCCTTCGCTGATAAACAAGTGCTCTTCGCCACTGGCCACATCGCGCAGCCAGATATCACGCTTGCCCTGCTCATTGCGCTTGCGCCAGCTCAGATGCTTGCCATCAGGCGAAATTTGATAGTCGCTGACTTCAGGCAGGGTGAAAAAATCCTCAACCTGATATGGCGCATCGTTTTCAGCCAGTGCTGCAAGCTTTGCCAAGGCTTCGGGAGATGATGGCAATGTGCTATCGCCCGGTAAGGCTGCCCGATCCACTGCCACTGCACCACCAGCGGCCAACATGGCGCAAAATAATACAGTCTTTTTCATTCTCACTCCTCAAAGATTAAAAAGAAGTCAGACTAACGCGATTGCCCGGCAAAATAAAGTGAATTATTTATTAACGCTTGGTAGCAAAATAATGCAAATTTATGGCTCCGCTTTCATAAGCAACATAATGATATAAATCAGTGCATCATCGCTTGTGTATTTTTAGCTTAGAAGGGAAAGGTGATAATACCCCATTTTAATGAACAGGAGGAAAACAAAGGTTTTTACGTAATATATTTAATTCATTTAAGTATTAAATATATTAAAATTATATAATTGCAGTAATTTTATAGAATTAGCGATAATATTTGCAGCAATAAAAAAGCCCCGCTGTTTGGCAGGGCTTTCATTAATGAGCAAAGTTAATATTAGTTAGCTTGTTGCATCATTTCTAGCATTTTAGCTTTAGAAGCGTCGATTTCTTCCTGAGTAAAGCCACAGTCGAGAGTGGTTTTTTCAGCTTTTTCTTGCAGAGCTTTCATGTCAGCGCTTAAGTCTTGTGTAGGGTTAGCCATTTGTTTTTTCGTCAACTCAAAGCTTTCATCGTAATCGGTTTTGTCAGCAATACAAGCACAGGCATCTGCTTTTTCTTCACCGTAAACGGCAACGCAATCTGTTTTGCTTGCCTCTTTTATCTCATCGATATGCTCTGACATTTTATCCATCATTTTTTCAGCCATAAACTGCTGGTCAGTCATTTTATCTGCCGGAATCTCGGTCATCAGTTCTTGAGTGATTTTTTGCATCAGCTCCATGGTGGCTTTGCCTGTCATTGTCATATCCTGAGCAGATGTTGTCATCATCACGCCAGCAAACATCAAACCAGCTAATGTACTTTTCATCAATGTTTTCATAGTATTCCTTTAATATTATAGACATAATTTAGTTGGTCCATTTAGGACGAAAGGCAGTATAAATATATTATGGCGCACGGTCAAGTGCTCAACCATTATAGCCAATAATGCTTTCAATACTTTGTTTTACCGGTAATTGTGTTACATGATTTTTAGTGTGAATTAAAAATTACTAATTTCTTAATTATGGGTGTAATTCCTGCCCAACAATAAAATGATGATATCAACCAATTGTTCGGTTTAATGTATATGTATGATCTTTTCTGATTTCAGGAATGTGATGGATTAATAAAGAGTATGTGCGGTTCAATGACAGTATAACAGTTGAAAAAATATAATTATCTAAAATTGTTGCTGTTTTTGTTTATTATAGCGATGTGTTTATAGCAGAGAGGTTAAATAGTTTAGCAATTATGGCAGGACTTTTTTATATTAATAGATAGTGGCAAATAGTCTGGATCAAAGTAAGAAGTTTGCTAAGGGCAGTGATGTCCATTATTATTATTTTTTTGTCAGGGAAAAGTCTTATGAATCCGCTCATTATTGCCGTAGTACTCATGTTGGGTCTGGCCGTCGCCCGGGTGCATGTCGTGGTTAGTTTGATGCTCGGGGCGCTGGCTGGCGGACTGTTAAGTGGTATGGAATTGGGAGCGACGATAAAAGCTTTTGAATTGGGCTTATCCGGCGGCGCGAGTATTGCTCTCTCATACATCCTGCTCGGCGCATTCGCAGCCGCCATTGTCCACTCCGGCCTGCCCGATGCCGTGGCGCAGCGCGCCGTTGCTTACACCCACGCCAAAGCGCAGACTGCGCGCTACATCAAATGGGGCATTATCGGTGCTATCGTCTTGATGAGTGTTATGAGCCAGAATCTGGTGCCGATCCATATTGCTTTTATCCCCATGCTGATTCCGCCGCTCTTGCCTTTGTTCGACCGCTTGCAGGTGGATCGTCGCCTGCTCGCCTGCGCCATGACCTTCGGTCTGGTCACCACCTACATGTTTCTGCCTTACGGCTTCGGCGAACAATTTCTGCGCAAAATATTGTTGTTCAACATCACCCAGTCTGGCCTCGATGTCGCGGATTATTCCAATGTTGTTATTATGAAAGCCATGCTCATTCCTGCGCTCGGCATGCTCGCAGGCCTCATCTTTGCCGCACTGGTCAGTTATCGCAAGCCGCGTTTTTACCGTGAAATATCGAATAAACAAGCGCTTGCCGATACAAGTGACACCCCGCTGGTCAGCCTCTATCGCTCCGCAGTCGCCGTCATCGCCATTATTGTCTCGTTTCTGGTACAAATTGGCGCCGGCTCGCTGATGGCGGGCGCCTTGGTCGGCTTTGCCATTTTCGTGGTCAGCGGCGTAGTGCACTGGAAAGACAGCGACCGCGTCTTTAACCGCGGTCTGCGTATGATGGCGATGATCGGCTTTATCATGATTGCCGCGCAGGGCTTTGCTGAAGTCGTGCGTGCTAGCGGGCAAATCCAACCTTTGGTCGATAGCTCCGTCGCTCTTTTCGGTGGCAGCAAAGCGCTCGCCGCCCTAGCTATGCTCGTGGTCGGATTACTGATCACCATGGGCATCGGTAGCTCGTTTTCTACCCTGCCCATCATCGCTGCCGTCTATGTACCGCTGTGTATGCAACTCGGCTTTTCGCCGCTTGCTACTATTGCGCTGATTGGCAGCGCCGGTGCACTGGGCGATTCCGGCTCACCCGCCTCTGACTCCACTCTTGGCCCCACCATGGGTTTGAATATCGACGGCCAGCACGACCATATCCGCGACACCGTCATCCCTACCTTCCTTCATTTCAACCTGCCCCTACTCGCCGCCGGCTGGATCGCCGCGCTCGTTTTATAATCCGCTTAAACTTGCTACCAGCCGTCTTGCGCTTATCCGCATGTGGGCTGATTTTTTTTGGATGTCGTGCAAGCTAGACAAACCGTCCTAAAACCATATATTATGATTTTAAGTTATTAAATTAAATGTAAATGTAGATAGAAAATTTGGCGCTGCCGGCGATTATATGTTCTATTTTGCTCTGTTTGCCGATAAAAATGCTGTGTACGATTTAAAGCACGAATACATTAATTTTGTACAAAACGCGATACAAGCCATCATCGACATTTTCTTCTGCCAAAAACTTTTTGTCATCAAACCATAGCATCCTGAAACCAAGCGCTTTATAAAAAGCGGGCAGAAAAGATACTATTTAATTTCAAAATTACTGCCATCATTGCGGTGTTACTTGTTATCTAACGATGTAATATTATTTCAAGGTTTTTTTTTGAACATGCACAGTGATATCAATAAACAAGACCATAGAAACCGAACATTATCCAAAAAACTAAAGTGCTGTATGCCATCAATGTCCAATTTTCAACGTATATCCAGACTTTTAGTATCTTCTACAGAAACTGTAAGCTTTAAGCAATTAAGTGCTCATAAGCCTATAACCATTTGGCGTTATCAAACATAATTGGTGCTAAAACGCCTCTTTTGTTTCACCACAAATAAAAAAGAATATATTTACTTTGCCGTAGAAAAACATAAATATATGCGCAAGCCAAGTAAGTATTAGTGTTCGTCGTACTTTGGTGCTTGGCAAAAGAGGCTGATGTGATAACATTAGTGCTTATTTTTGCAAATGGAGGACGGTGGTGTTTAGCGTGGATGCGCTTACGGTATATCCTGCGGCCATGCAGGCTACTGATGAGGCGAGCAACGAGGGTAATGTTATTTTCAGTAATCATTGAAAAGGAACGATATGAATCAGGCGGTTTTAACGGTGGTGGGTAAGGATAGGGTGGGGATAGTCTATGACGTCTCAAAAATTCTTGCCGAACATCATATTTCGATTATCAATATCAGCCAGCAGCTGATGGAAGGTTTTTTCACGATGATTTTGTTGCTGGATATGGCGGGGTGCGAACTCAGCCATGAGGATATGGCGGCGCTTATGCAGGCGCAGGGTCTGCGTCTCGGTTTGGATATCCGTTTGCAGAATGAAGCGATTTTTAATGCGATGCACAGGGTGTAAACGATGTTTCAGACCGGCGAAATTTTAGAAACCTTGCAGATGGTGACTTGTCAGCATTTTGATGTACGCACTATCACTATCGGTATCGACTTGCACGATTGCATCAGTGCCGATATGCAGACATTAAACGATAGGATTTATGCCAAAATAACCCGCGTGGGCAAAGACTTGGTGAAAACCGCACATGCATTATCCGCACGCTACGGGGTGCCGATTGTCAATCAGCGCATTGCCGTAACCCCTATCGCCCAGATTGCCGCCGCCACTGGTGCCAATTCTTATGTGGCAGTAGCAGAGACTTTGGACCGTGCCGCCAAAGATATCGGCGTCTCCTTTATCGGCGGTTTTTCCGCTTTGGTGCAAAAAGGCATGAGTCCAGCCGATGAAGTGCTTATTCGCTCCATCCCCGAGGCAATGCAGCGCACTGATATCGTGTGTAGTTCGATTAATATCGGTAGCACCCGCGCCGGTATCAATATGGATGCGGTCAGGCTATGTGCACAGACGATTCGCCAGACCGCGGACGTCACCCCCGAAGGTTTTGGCTGTGCGAAAATCGTCGTTTTCTGCAACGCTGTTGAAGATAACCCTTTTATGGCCGGCGCTTTTCATGGTTCAGGCGAAGGCGACAGCGTGATTAATGTCGGCGTTTCCGGCCCTGGCGTGGTAAAAGCGGCGCTTGCCGACGGCACTTCGCGCAATCTCACTGAAATTGCTGAAACCGTGAAAAAAACCGCGTTCAAAATTACCCGCGTCGGCGAACTCATCGGCCGCGAAGCGAGTCGCATGCTCGGCATTCCCTTCGGCATTCTCGATTTATCATTGGCGCCGACCCCAGCCATCGGCGATTCGGTAGCGCGTATTCTCGAAGCGATGGGGCTATCTGTCTGCGGCACGCATGGCACCGTCGCCGCGCTGGCGCTGTTAAACGACGCAGTTAAAAAAGGCGGTATGATGGCCTCAAGCTCAGTCGGCGGGCTGTCGGGCGCATTTATTCCGGTCTCAGAGGATGAAGGGATGATTGTCGCTGCCCAATCCGGCGTGCTCACTCTCGATAAACTCGAGGCGATGACTGCGGTCTGCTCGGTGGGGCTTGATATGGTCGCCGTTCCCGGACATACTAGCGCCGCAACCATTGCCGGCATTATTGCCGACGAAGCGGCTATCGGTATGATTAACAGCAAAACCACTGCCGTACGCATTATTCCCGTGCCGGGGAAAGACGTTGGTGACCACGTGGAATTTGGCGGTCTGCTCGGCTACGCACCGATTATGCCGGTCAAGGAAGGCTCGTGCGAGGACTTTGTCAAGCGCGGTGGCCGTATTCCCGCACCGGTGCAGTCGATGAAAAACTAAACCATCTAACGGCAGGTGATATAATTAGCGACCAACGTCTATTAAAACGGCAATAGATAATTGCCGCCCGTAATAACGGGAAATGGCGCAAAATAGGTGCAAAAAACAGGGTGAAAAATGCTTTTTTCGTATCAAAAGGTATGAATGGAGTAGCGGTTTATCCAATTGATGGCTTTGCCGGAGTTGTTCAATGCTTCCTTCGAGTTTGAATTCACTAAATTACGTCCTACAAGCTTTTTCTAAAATTGCATAACTTTAGATGCGTATAATAGTCACAATAAATTGCATTTGGTAACCAATTAATCTTAAGTTCAGCTTTTAACTCTTTATTGTCAATTAAAATATGTTTTACTTCAGTATTGTTTATTTTAATATATTTTTCCAAATAATATTTATTTTTTATCAATCCCCAATGATTTTATAGCATCTAAATCATTAATATTAACATCAATAACATATTGATATTTATCATGAATAATTGATATTGGGAAAATTCCATCTTCTATGGTTGTATCTGTACCACTACTTATTGTCCATCCTAAAAAAATTAAATCCTTAAAGCAAAGTTTTGGATCCCACATATTAGTATGAATTATCGGGTTATTTAAAAAATAATTTTCAGGAGCAACTGTAAAAATTAAGTGTAAATCACTATTCTTTACATCTTCTATAAATGTTTTATCAATAATAATTAAATCGCTGGCAAAATCTATATCTTTATAATAATTACCATCAATTATCTTGTTTAAAGGATAATTGTTGTTTTTTGAAAAATTCATTTCATTGTTTAACTCAGGCAATACAAAAATAATATCATCTTTTATAAAAAAATGATTAAATATATCCAGATGATGCAATTTCATTATTGCTCCCCATTGCTATTTAAGGAAACACGGATTAATTCGTGCAATTCTTGCCTATACTACTAAAGTACTCCCATCCAATGTCAATGGTGAGCGAAGATGAAACAGGGTGGTTTTTCGAGCCGGCGTATGCGGGCAAGAAAAGGCGCACACGCTACGAGGTTTTCCTCATTGCGATGGATCGCCTTATCCCTTGGAACGCACTGTGTAATACCCTCAAGTCTCATTATTTCCCAATAGTCGCCCCAAAGGTATCTTTGTCGCTCTCCCCAGACTCTTCAAATAGGCAGCAAATAGGCGCAAAAATAAAGTGAAAAATGCTTTTTTCGTATTAAAAGGTATGAATGGAGTAGTGGTTATCCGATTGGTGCCTTTACTGGAGCTGTGCAGCATTTCTTTAAAATACTTGGATATTTTGATGCACTATTTTTAATGGGCGATGGTCAGAATGTTGCCACGGCAAGGGCTGTACCGTTAGCGCTTGGTGGCGACTAAACACATGGTCGATATTGAGGAAAAAAGGTTGCCAAGTCGGCAGCCAGTAAGGCGTGTGGCTTATAGTGCGGCTATCGCGCATAAAGCGGCGGAATAACGGCGAAAACGGGCTGCTGTTGAAATCACCGACGGCAATTACGCGTTCGTCAAGCGTTATGGATTGGGCGCTGAGGCGCAGATATTTTTCGCGTGCGCGGGCGAGAAAAGGATTGATGGGCGGTGGCGGATGTAGGACGTAAAGGGCGGTACCGTCTGCCAATATGGCACGAATGTAAGGAAAAGTATCGATAAAATAGACGGCGCAATCTTGCCATGGTGTCTTTGCCCACAGAGCGAGAGCGAAAGGCGAGTCGTCGATATGTTCGCAGCGGTAAGGATAATTGGCGCGTAAATTATGCCAAGCGCTATCGTTTGGGTGCATTTCCGAGAGCGCCAATATATCGGCATTTTTCGCAAGCAGATAAGCGCTTTCTTCAGTAGCAGCAGGGTTATGGAGATTGATGTTGTACCAAATCAGCGTTGCGCTGTTATCCGGCGCATCATGTGCCGCATGACGTTGCCACCAAGTAAGCGGCTGCATCAGCCATAGCACCGAGCCTAGGGTGCAAGCCAACCATATCCAGCGCTTATATCCGCTGCTGGCGATTGTCGCCAGTAAGAAAATAAAGGTGTAGTAAGGCAGAAAATGGCTGAATAATTCCGCAAACCAATGATAGGCGCCGAATTGCCCGGCGATAAGGGCAAGCAGGGAGAGTATGGCGAGTATATGCAGACGGCGGCTAATAAAACGGCGCAAGATAATTCCTTTTAAAATGGGTTTAGAAAATAGACTTGCTTTTAGTATAAAAAGTTTCGTAAGTTATAGATATATGATTTTTTAGTAATGCTTCGTCTGTATGATGTTATTAACGATTTATTTTATTATAGCGCCGTTTTTTATAGTCATAGGAGCCATAGTTTGGGTATTTGGGATTATTAGTGCAGCTGAAATAGAAGAGTCACAACAAAAATGTTTGGATTTGGAAAAGGTGCGGCTGATATTCAAACAGAGATGAATAAAACCATATCTGGTAAATAAAAAATTAGGGGCTGATGTAGATTAGCCGGAAAATGGTATTTTTAGACGCGCTGATATTTATGATTAGTAAGGGTATTTGTTTTGTTGAAACTATATTATTTTATGTTTAATAATTAACATTTTTAATATTGACCCCTTATATTATTTTACTTTAAATAGCCGGCGGGGCTTGGAGTTAGTAACACTTTATATTGATTTATCCCCAATAACCCCCTATACATAAGTGTAGAGCATGGCAAAGTAAGCGAATTATAAACCGCTCAAGCAAGGTTCGTATGAGGTTTTTTGTTAATAGCGGTTGGTAAAGCTATCGGGATAGTTATAATTGCTTAGCAATTAAAGCAAAAAACCAAGGTAGACAATAAAAATCATCAGTAGCGGGTTATGGAGGCCGGGATTATCCTTTTGGTTTTTCAGTAGGATCTATGCCAAGACTTCTGAGTTTACGGTAGAGGTTGGTGCGATCCATGCCTACTCTGCCGGCCAGTTTGGCCACATTACCATTACAGTGGCGGAATTGTTCCAATAGATATTGATGCTCAAATACTTCGCGTGCCTCACGTAATGATAAGTCCTTGGGAATAATTTGTGACCATAAACTATTTTGCTGTAGTTGTGTGGTGGAGGGGGTTAATGCTTCTTTGGCTTCTTCGGCACTGATTTCTGGGTCATCGGAGGCAATAAGCAAGCGTTGTACCAAGTTTTTGACTTCATGGATATTTCCCGGCCAGTGGTGATTGCGCAAGGCATTTTGAGCGGCTAAACTGAAATGGCGGTAGGTCATTTGCTCATAATCGGCAAAGTATTGGCTAAAGAAGTCAAGTAGTTCGGGGATGTCTTCACTGTGCTCTTTTAGAGGGCTGATGGTTAAAGTGGCGATCATCAAACGGTCAAATAATCTATCGTCTAAATGTTCTTTCAATAATCCGGAAGGCAAGCGGGTAGCGCCAATAACACGAATATTAACATTGTGTTTGCCACTGCCGTCGCCACGATAATATTCCTGATGTTCAATAAGATTTAAGAGCATATCTTGGCCGTCTTCATTAAGCATGCTGAGTTCATCAAAGTATAAAATGCCGCCTTCTGCCTGAGCGATTAATCCAGCGCGCTTTTCGTTGCCGATAAGGGTGGCTAATATGTCTTGACTATCCATAGCGGCAAGGTTAGCGGCAACAAACGGGGCATCGGCACGTGCGCTATGCTGATGGATGTAGCGGGCCAGTTGTTGTTTGCCAACGCCGGCATTGCCACTGATAAGTAACGTAAGATCTTGTTTGGCAAAACCAAGTGCTTGTTTTCTAAGCGCTTGGGTTTGGCGGCTTTTACCAATAATTTCAATCGGGGGGTTAATTTGGGCTTTAAGCGCTTCATTTTGCTTTTGCAGGTTGTGTGCTTGTAATGCGCGTTCGATGGTGAGCATCAGTTTTGCGGTTGAGAGGGGTTTTTCTAAAAAGTCATATGCTCCGAGCTTGGTGGCTTCCACAGCAGTTTCAATGGTGCCATGTCCGGACATCATCACCACAGGGCCGTAGAGTTGGCATTCGCTTTGCCATTCTCGCAATAAACTAATACCGTCGGTATCGGGCATCCAAATATCCAATAAAACCAAATCCGGCTGGATGGCTAGATATTCACGCCGTGCTTCTTCGGCATTTTCGGCGGTAAAAATATCGTAGCCTTCATCACCAAGAATATCTTTTAAAGACTCTAAAATACTTTCTTCGTCGTCAATAATTAAAATTTTTGCAGCAGGGTTTGTAGTCATGATGATCCTGTTTTATAAATCGGGAGAGTGATGGTTATTTTAGCACCATCAAGCGTGGTACTGTGTCCGGCCTGAATATTACCACCATGTTCGTTGATGATTTTTTTAACGATAGCAAGTCCTAAGCCGGTGCCTTTCTTTTTATTGGTGACATACGGTTCAAACGGGTCTTTGGCAAGATCGGCAAAGCCGGGGCCGTTATCTTCTATGCTAAAGACAACGTGATTGTCGAGCACGGAAGTTTGTAAAATAATTTGCAGATCGGTTTGTTGTTCGCCGGCTTCAATGGCATTTTTCATGAGGTTGTGAAACACTTGGCGCAACTGGATGGTATCAGCATTGATCATGGGGAGGTGGCTGTTTAAAGTGAAGGTGATATTGTTTTCTGGATAAAGCTCTCCCAGTTCTTTAATAAGCTCATTTAGATCCAGTGGCTTGCGTCTTAACTGAAGGGGTTTGGCAAACTGGCTAAAGTTGGTGACGATTTCTTTCATGGCATCAACCTGATTGATAATAGTGGTTGTGGCACGGTTGAGAATGTTTTTATCTTTGTCGTCGCTGAGTTTGTCGGCAAGTTTGTTTTGTAAGCGCTCGGTTTGTAGCCGAATCGGGGTGAGTGGATTTTTGATTTCGTGGGCGAGGCGGCGGGCGACTTCTTCCCAGGCAGCGTTACGTTGATGCTGGAGATAGTCGGTGATATCGTCAAAAACAATGACATGGCCACCACGAATACGTTGTCGGGTGTTTGGCAGTCGGCTTCCATGGCACATTAAGATTTTACGAGTGCCAAAACGGTTTAAAGTGATTTCTTGCTGCCAGTTTTTCTCACTGGCGCTGATACGGGGAAGCAGCGCTTGGATGAGTTCTTCGTAGCTGTCTGATGGTTGTTTGTCTTTTTCGGGCAAAAAGGCATTGTGTTTGGCGGTTAAGGTCATGTCTAAAATATGGCCGGCATTACGGTTGCATGTTTGGAGTCGGCCTTGATGGTCTAGGGTAACGACGCCAGAAGTGAGATTGTCCATGATCGTTTCCAGGAAGGCTTTCTGTTGTGCCAATTGGCGCTGGGAAATTTCATTGGTATCTTGAGCTTGTTTTAGTGCACTGGTCATGGTGTTGAACTGTTGGCCTAATAGCCCTAAGTCGTTATTGGGCAAACCTTCGACACGGCCACTAAAATCACCATCGGCAATTTTGCGGGTGGCTTTCATTAAAATGCGCAAAGGACGAGTCATATGCTCGCCAAATAGTACGCTTAGCCAGAAGGCAATAAGTATAGTCAAAAGCAAAATAAGTGTTAGAACTAATACCAATGATGTGGTGATATGAGGCTGGAGGTAATTGAAGGTTTGATGTTGCTGATAGCTTTCTCTTACTGAACTGGCTAATGAGTTAAAGGATTCGGGCATAGTGTAGACGGTTTGTAGATAAAATGGATTGCGGCCAAGTTTATTAATGTCACTGAGTACGCGGATAATATATTCATCGTTATAGCTGGCAAACTCAAAATACTCTTGTTCTTCGCTTACCCGAATTAAGGCTGCTGGTGAAGGGGGTTCGACGGTCATGATGGCCAGATTTTCATGGGCAAAGGCGACGATATTGCCTTGCTGGTCAAAAACAGCAATTTCTAATGCGCCGGCGCTGCGGCGCATTTTTTCGATGTTATCTACCAGTTCGCCATAAGTCATCGAGCTGATTATTTGCGACATGCTGCGGGTGTCATCCAGTGCTTCGCGTGCGCGCATGGTAATCGCGGTGCGGGTTAGCTGTAGGGCGTCGCTTAAAGTGCTTGAGACGCGGCTGTTAAATGTTTGACCTAGGTTATAAGATAGAAACTGCCAGGAAAAAAAGGCGATGATGGCAATAGGCAGTAAGGTGGTGGTCAGCATTGACAGGGCAAATGAGAAACTGAGGCGGGCGCCGGAGCTTTGTCGGCGTAAATGGCGAAATAAAGCAATAATTTGCCAAAAAATGACGACGGTGAGACCGACCAAACCGAGTACGGCAATCACCAATAAAGTTATATAGTGTTTGTTGATGCTTTGTGGCTGGGTGGCGGCTTCGCTGAGCATATAGATGGCAAACAATGTCATGCTGATGACGCTGACACCAGCTATTAATGACCATACTACGCGGCTAAATGCTAAACGGCGAGTCGACATGTCCACCAACCACTTTTAATGTTCCATTCCTTGGAGAATAATGCGCCAAATCGTAATGAAACCGGCAACAGCTCTTCATTAAGTAAAAAACGTACCCGAATATTTACTGCGTGAGCATTTTCGCTGAGCGGTAATTGCTTAACTTCTATCAAAGGCAGGGATTTCATTGAGCCAATGGCAGTTAAAGCTTGCTCTAATGAGGGGTGATTGACTTGTTTTAAGGTGATCGGATCTTCGTAGAGAAAAGTTTGAGCCACCGGATTATAGTTAAGGTGAATGTCACGGGTTAATGATACTTTATCGGCGAACCATTTATCGGCCTCTTTCAGTTCAATTTGATAGAGAAAAGAAAGGGGTAAACCATTTTTAAGCGCTTCTATAGGTTCATTGTCAAGATAAATATTACTATTTAAATCCAGATAAATAGTATTATCAATAACATAGCATTTACCATCAACAATTTGTGTTTGTATATGAAGTAGGGAATCATTATCTACATCTACTCCCCAGCTATGGATAGGTAGCAGCCAAGCTATTACTGGTAGCATCAGTAATAAAAAAATTGTCCGTAATTGTCGATAAATAATCATTGATTTAGTTTGTTAAGCAAAGCATAAAAAAAGCCATCACCATCGACATCGGGTAAACGTAGTAAACCAAAGCCAGTGTCTTGAGTATCAGGAATATTCATATCTGCTAGCCTGGCGTCACTATGTTTGGCTAAGAATTGTTCGATAAGTTGCTGGTTTTCACGCGGCTGTAATGAGCAGGTTGTATACAATAAGCGTCCACCAGGCTTTAAGGTTTTCCATAAAGTTACCAGTAGCTGCATTTGTGTTCTGGGTAGGCGCTTTAAATCTTCTTCGCTACGCAGCCAGCTAATATCAGGATGGCGGCGAATAACACCACTGCCGGAGCAAGGTGCGTCGAGTAAAATGGCATTATATGGTTTGTTTACATACCAATGTCTCAATTGGCTTGCGTCTGCTCTGATAAGATTGGCATGCAGGTTCATTCTCAGTAAATTATCGTGAACTTTTTTAAGTCGTTTGGGGTCATGGTCGAGTGCGTCGACATAGGCTTTAGGTGCTAGTTCAAGAATATGTCCGGTTTTTCCGCCGGGGGCGGAACAAGCATCTAAAATACGTTCATGGTTGTTCGGGGCAAGTAAAGTGGCAGCGATTTGCGCCGCTGCATCTTGAACAGAAACGATCCCTTGAGAAAACCCGGGAATATCTTGTACCCGTGTCCCTGTTGTTAAGGTAATGGCTTGCGGGTGCAATGGATTGATACGGGCTTGCGGATATTGTCGGATCCATTGCTCGCGCGAATGATTCGGGCGCAAACGGATGGTAAGCGGGGGAGGCGTGCTGAAGGCCTGTCCAATTGTGTCCGTTTGGTCTTTATAATAACGACTGACCCATTCGGGGACGTTCAAATAAGCCGACTGGTTTAGTAATATTTGCCATTGTGAGCGCTCGCGTTGAGTGCGGCGCAAAATGGCGTTAATAAGTCCTTTTGCCCGGGCGCAGCCGTTTCTTTCCGCCAAAGCGACCGTTTCATTAACCACACCATGATCCCCTAACGACATGCGTAATAATTGATACAAGCCTAAATTTAAGATTAGGCGAGGAATGGGGTTTTGCTGTAATGGCTTGTCAAGCATGGCATCACGTACATGACCGAGCGCTCGTATTTCGCGTAAGGTGCCGTAAACCAAGGCCTGATAAAGTGCTCTGTCTTGTTCGCCAACTTTCTGTTTTGTCGGCTCTAAAATAACGGCAAGCGAGCGCTTTTTGGTCAATACTTCAAGAATGGTATTTAATGCTGCTTGGCGTGCGGTCAGACTCATGATGAAAGTTTTCTCCCGACAAAATGATGTCCATGACGTAACTCAGCTGCCAGAGCACATTTTTTACCGGCTAATTGCAGCTCGGTGATACGCAAATGCTGATCGCCGGTGACGACTTCAATGCCTTGCTCATCGTGTGCGACAATAGTGCCGGCAGGCTGTTTACTATGATTGGCTGGAAAATAGACTTCGGCGTTAAATATTCGCCAAGTTTGTTGGTCTAGTTTGGTGTGGGCGACAGGATAAGGATTATAGGCACGAATCAAGCGGGCAATGGTTTGGGCACTTTGCGACCAGTCAATCATGGCTTCTGCTTTAGACAGTTTTGGGGCGTAGCTGGCAAGTTGATTATTTTGAGGCGTGGGTGTTTGGTTTTGGGCGATAATGATTGGAAGCGTTTCCAGCAGAGTGTCGGCACCAAGAGCCATGAGTTTGTCATGAAGTTCACCGGCGGTCATGGTGGCGGTGATTGGGCAGCGTTTGATAGACCATATATCTCCGGTATCTAGCCCCTTGTCCATTTGCATAATGGTAATGCCGCTTTCTTTGTCACCTGCCGCAATAGCACGTTGAATGGGGGCGGCTCCACGCCAGCGCGGTAAGATAGAGGCATGGATATTAATGCAGCCAACGTGCGGGTAATCTAAAAGCCATTTTGGTAAAAGCAATCCATAAGCAGCCACGACAAGAACATCAGGAATAACGCTATTGTTAAAAGGCGGTTCATTTTGATTGAGTTTTTCAGGCTGGGTTATGGGTAAATGGTATTTTTCCGCGATAAGTTTTACCGCAGTTTTGCTAACTTTGCGGCCACGTCCAGCAGGACGATCAGGTTGTGTGAAAACGTGATCAATGTGATAACAATCATTAAGAATTAGTCGTTCTAAACTGTAAGCGGCAAACTCGGGGGTGCCGGCAAACCAAAGTGTCGGTCTAGTCATGAGCTCTCTTTATTTTTAATAACTTCTGTAATTTTTTTTCTAGTATCTGCCGTTTTAAGCGGGAGAGATGATCAATAAATAACACGCCATTTAAATGATCGATTTCATGTTGGATGCAAACGGCAAGCAGTCCACCTGTATCGTTTTCGTGCCATTGTCCGGAAATATCTTGATAGCGGTAGGTAATGTGTGCCGGACGGGTTACCTCGGCGTATTGTTCGGGTATCGACAGACAACCTTCTTGATAAATGGCAGTTTCTTCGCTGTGTTTGAGAACTTCGGGATTGATTAAGACTAATTTTTGGTGGGTATTGCTTTCATTTTCACCATTACTTTCTAGAGGAACATCCATTACCACAATACGGCGGTGAATGTTAACTTGAGTAGCGGCCAATCCGATTCCATTAGCATCATACATGGTTGCAAACATATTTTCGGTAATGGTTTTGAGCTCATCGTCAAAATTTAAAACGGGTTTTGCAATCGTGCGAAGGCGCTTATCCGGATGAATTAGTATAGAATATATCGACATGGTTTTAATCTCGGTTGTACACTAAATTATATTTAGAGTATGAAAATGTGCGTAAAATCGTTATTATACGCAAATAGAACTGTAGATTAAATGTAATTTGATGCTAGTCAGAGAGGAGTCTCATTGTGAAAATTAGCCCAATACATGGATTGAGTGTGGCATTAGCCGTTATTTTAGCCGGTTGTACATCACCGAAAGAAGCTTTTCTAAATAAAGGAGAGCGGCCGAGCGAGCAGTGTTTACCGTCTGGTGTTTATGAGCCGTTGGTAGACCATGATCAGGCATTCGGAGACAATTTCCCGCAAAAATATGTGGTCAAAAAAGGTGATACATTGTGGGGTATTTCCAAACGTTTCTTAGTGCAGCCTTGGTACTGGAAACAAGTTTGGTACAATAATCCGCATATTCGTAATCCCCATTTGATTTATCCGGGAGATGTGCTCAGCGTGGTTGCTATTGATGGACAGAAGTATATTTCTATCACCGAGGCGAATGAGGATTATCATGGCGTGAATACTGGTCGTCGTACCGCTGATGGTCGTCCGATAGTTAAATATTCTCCACATTTACGGACGATTTCGCTTGCCGATGGTCCGATTGCCATTGCTCATACGACGATAGAGCCGTTTTTGATAAAAACACATATTTATTCTCCGGAAGCAATTGAAAACTTACCGTTTATTTATGGAGATGCAGGTAGTTATATTACTTTGTCACAGCAGCAAGAAATATATGCCAAAGGACTGTTAAATCTGGAAGGTGAACATTTTGATATTTACCGTATTTCACGGCCTATTTTTGACTTAAGCAAGCAACAAGCGAATAAGTCTTCTAGAAGTCGTTCTGACGGACAACAAGTTAAACCTCTTGGTTATCAAATGGATTATATTGGTCAGGCCGGTTTGATTAAGCACGATCCGGTTCACGATTATAGTATTTTGAAACCACTGGAAGTGGTACGTGATATGCGTGATGGTGATGTGATCGTTCCTATTAGCGCTAACACTGATCCGGTTCAGTATTTCCCGCAATTGCCATCGACACAGTGTCAGCGCGGTTATATTGTTGGAAATACCAATGACCAAACGCTTGTTATTAAGGAATTTGATACTTTGGTAACCAGTTTTGGTGCGGATAATGGCGCTCAGCCGGGAGATGTGTGGAAAATCGCTCGTCCAGGACCAGTTAGAACGGTGAATGGAAAAATCTTGCAGACCCCTTATAAAGATGTGGGTTACTTGATGATTTATCGTGTTTATCAAGACGTAAGTTTGGCGTTTGTTCTCGATTCATCTCAGGAAATTTACGAAACCGATCACCTTATTCGTCCTTGAATGAGCAAGATCTAAACGCTTGGTGCTCCTTATGGCGGGCACCAGGTGTTGGCGTAAAGACTTTTTATCAGCTTGTGGCTGCATTTGGCTCGCCACAAGCTTTTTTTGGCGCCTCTAATCGTGAATTGGCGGCAAATCTGGCGAATGTTTCTGTAAAGAAATGTCAAGTCTGGCAAGCGGCACAGGGTAGCGGACAGCAGGATTTGGCTTGGCTTCACCAAGGTAAAAATCGCGCAATTATTACCTTGGATAGCTCCCTTTATCCAGATTTACTTAAAGAAATTGCCGACCCTCCACCAATTTTATTTGCTCATGGTGATGTCAGTTTATTACAACAACCACAAATAGCAATCGTCGGGAGCCGGAATGCGACTGCTCCCGGGCTGAATAACTGCCGTGAGTTTGCTAAGGCTTTATCGGCTCAGGGACTGGGGATTACAAGTGGTATGGCTCTGGGAATTGATGCGGCGGCGCATGAAGCGGCATTAACCGTAGGTGGAAAGACGGTTGCAGTCGTGGCGACTGGTCTGGATCGTGTGTATCCGTCGAGTAATCGTCAGTTGGCTTATGAGATTGCAGACAAAGGTCTGATCGTATCCGAACTACCTATAGGTACAGGTGTGCGCAGTGGTCATTTCCCCCGGCGGAATCGTTTGATTAGCGGGCTTAGTATCGGAGTATTGGTGGTTGAGGCGTCGGTGAAAAGCGGGTCTTTGATTACCGCAAGAATGGCGGCTGAGCAAGGAAGAGAGGTATTTGCCATTCCCGGTTCTATTCATCATCCGCTGGCTAAAGGTTGTCACTATTTAATTAAGCAAGGAGCTAAACTGGTGGAAACGGCTCAGGATATTATCGAAGAACTTAATGTGACAGATTGCTCTGACTGCGAGAAGCCACGAATAGATGATTTATCACAAACCATACCAGCTAGCGCAGAGCATAATGATCCGGCTTGTCGCGTGCTGTTAGATATAATGGGTTATGATCCTCGTCATATTGATGAGTTAGTTGGTCAATCAGAATTGACGAGTGGCGAAATTTCAGCCATGCTGTTAATGCTTGAGTTAGATGGTTGGGTTGAAAGTCTGGCTGGCGGCATGTTTCAGCGAGTAAAGTAACACAGTAGAAGGAAAAGCCATGCGCGAATCGGTTATTGATGTATTGTTCTATCTTTTTGACGATATCTTGCCTGAGCAAAGTAATAAAGAGACAGACTTAAACCAGATGGCTTATTGGTTAAGTGAAGCGGGTTTTAGGCGTGAAGACATTGGTCGGGCAATGGATTGGTTTTATGAACTTACCAAGCTTGGTGACTATCAGATGCTACCAACTGCCAGTTGTGCGGTGAGAGTGTTTTCTTCGCACGAACAGTTTTATATCGATCCCCAAGGTCAGGATTATTTACGTGGCTTACTACGCGCTGGCCTTTTGGATAATTATTTGCTGGAAAAAGTGATTGAGCGGGCTTTGGCGCTTGAAGAACCTTTAGATGTGTTAACTTTACGCTGGGTGGCAGCGATGGTTGTGCTCAATGTTTATGGCAAGTCCGAAGAAGAGCTTTCCGAGGCATTGCAAAACGAATTTTTCCTGTCACTTAAAGAGCGCACTTTACACTAACTTCTCTATTTTAGAATTGATTAAAAAATTAAGATAACTATGGCTAAACATTTATTAATTGTTGAATCACCGGCAAAGTCAAAAACGCTTCACAAATATTTGGGTAAAGATTATGAAATCTTGGCCTCTTATGGTCATGTGCGTGATTTGATTCCCAAAAATGGTGCGGTTGAGACTGATAATGATTTTGCGATGAATTATGCCATCATAGAACGTAACGCCAAACATGTGGCCAATATTGCTAAAGCGCTTAAAAATGCAGATGATCTTTATCTTGCCACCGACCCTGATAGAGAAGGGGAGGCGATTTCATGGCATTTATATGAAATATTAAAAGACAAGGGTGCCTTGAAAGATAAGAAGGTCTATCGGGTGGTGTTTTATGAAATCACCAAAAATGCCATACAGCAGGCTGTCGAGAATCCTAGAGAGATTGCTATGGATATGGTTAATGCGCAACAGGCTCGGCGGGCGTTAGATTATTTGGTGGGGTTTAATCTATCTCCTTTATTATGGCGTAAAGTTAAGCCCGGACTGTCAGCAGGTCGGGTACAAAGTCCGGCCTTGCGGATGATCGTTGAGCGTGAACGTGAAATAGAAGCCTTTAAAAGCCAAGAGTATTGGAAAATACAAGCGGTTTTGCATAATGAGAAATATCATTTTCAAGCGCAATTAACCGTCTATGATGGGAAAAAAGTTAAGCAATTTACTTTTAATAACGAAAAAGATAGCCGTTTGGCTATCGACGCACTTAAAACACAGGCGGCTGGTCAATTGGAAGTGGCCGAGGTAGTGTCTAAAGATCGTGCCCGTCATCCAGCACCACCGTTTATTACTTCTACTTTGCAACAGGAGGCAGCACGTAAATTACGTTATTCCGCTCAGCGTACCATGCGTGTTGCTCAGCGCTTGTATGAAGAAGGCTATATTACTTATATGCGGACGGACTCGGTTAACTTGGCCAGTGAAGCAGTCAGTACCTTGCGCTCTTTGATTGGAGAGCAATATGGACAAGAGTATTTGCCGGTTAAGCCCAGAGTATTTAAAACAAAATCAAAAAATGCTCAGGAAGCACACGAAGCTATCCGGCCAACCGATGCCAGGATTGGTGCGGAGAGACTTGGTCAGCTTGGGGCGGAAGAGCGTCAGTTATATGATCTTATCCGTAAGCGCACTATTGCTTCGCAGATGGCATCGGCGGTATTAGAGCAAGTCAGTATTGATTTTCATGCTGGTAATGCAAATAATCAATTTCGGGCAACCGGCTCGACGATTAAGTTTGCCGGTTTTATGTGTGTTTATCTTGAAGATCAAGATGATGTTAGCGATGAAGCGCAGGCGATTTTGCCAAAGATGCGCCAAGGCGAAAAATGGCCATTGGCCGATATAGTCGGCACACAGCATTTTACCCAGCCGCCGCCGCGATTTAGTGAAGCGAGCCTGATTAAAGCATTAGAAGAAAAGGGCATTGGACGGCCTTCAACCTATGCCAGTATTATCACCACCTTGGTCAATAGAGAGTATGTCGATTTACAATCACGCCGTTTTATTCCTACGACCATTGGTAAAGTGGTGAATGATTTTCTGACCAATCATTTTGAGCGCTATGTCGATTATGATTTTACTGCGAAGTTAGAAGATAGCTTGGATGAAGTTTCGCGCGGAGAGAGGGCTTGGAAACCGTTGTTAAGCGATTTTTGGCTTGACTTTAATCATAATATCGAAGACAAAAAAGATATTTCTCGTGAAGAGGTGATGCAGGCACGTGATCTTGGCATAGATCCGAAATCAGGCAAACCTGTTTCAGCGCGCTTTGGTCGTTTTGGCCCATTTGTACAATTGGGCAGCAAAGATGACGAGGAAAAACCGAAATTTGCCAGTATTCCTGAAGATTGGAATATGGAAACAGTCAATCTTGAACAGGCGCTGGAGTTGTTTAAACTGCCTCGGAATTTAGGTAAGTCCGAACAAGATGAAGAAATGGTAATAAATATTGGTCGCTATGGACCATACTTACGCTATGGACGCAAATACGTCTCACTTCCGGAAGATGAAGATCCATTAACCATCACGCGCGAACGAGCTTTGCTATTAATCGAAGAAAAACGTGAAGAAGAGAGAAAAAAACATATCAAAGAGATAAAAAATGGAAGTGAGATATTAAAAGTATTAAATGGTCGCTTTGGTCCATATGTAACGAATGGTAGTATTAATGCATCTATTCCAAGAACGATAGAACCTGACACGCTTACTTTGGATCAGGCATTAGATCTGTTAGAGAAATCCAAAGCAAGGAGAGCAAAAAAAGCAGCGAGTGCAAAAACCAAAGTAACGGCAAAAAGAAAAACTGCCGCAAAAAAGCAAGGGAGTGTTACAAAAAAGACTAAACAAACAACAACTAGTAACAAGAAGGGGACCGTGAAAAAGACTGGTTCAGGGAGAACCAAGTCAACCTCCGGAAAAACAATAACTAAGAAAAAGAGTTAATGACAATGAGTGAACATCAATTAGACGACCTAAGATATGGCTTCGGGTTTCTTATGCATGACACCACACGTTTGATGAATCGCTACTATGATCGACGCGTTAAAGTTCATGGAATTACTCGGACGCAATGGACGTTATTAACCTATCTTTCCCGGTATGAAGGCGTTAGTCAAACCCGACTGGCTGAGTATATGGATTTGGCGCCGATGACGTTAACCAGACAGATTGATAAGTTAGAGCGCGACGGTTTATTGGATCGTCGTCAGGATTCTAAAGACCGACGAACGAATCTTATTTTCTTAACGGAAAAAAGTCAGCCGCTAATGGAAAACATGCATGAAATTGCAGTAGAAGCCAAACAGGC
>PDWJ01002394.1_pt1 | contig 23513 bp, 18 predicted proteins | sample 1430881 | NCBI WGS metagenome assembly PDWJ01 (sample SAMN01162460, study PRJNA174530) | Oral metagenome, whole genome shotgun sequencing project. | biome: Marine environment; feature: Marine mammal; material: Swab sample of the gingival sulcus; isolation source: swab sample of gingival sulcus... | reverse complement strand
GAGTATAGAATAGAATGTGTTGTTACGAGAGGCAAAAGCTTCTGCTCTACCTAAAATCAGACAGTTGACGACAATAAGAGGAATGAATATTCCCAGCTGTTCATAGAGTGAGGGTAAGAAGGCTTCCATCAGCATTTCTACTATGGTCACAAATGAAGCAATCACCACTATAAAGGCAGGAATGCGTACTTTATCAGGTACTTGTGATTTAATTAACGATACAACAATATTTGATAAGAACAACACAAACAATGTGGCAACGCCCATTCCCAAACCATTCATAGCCGATGAGGTTACCCCAAGGGTGGGACACATCCCGAGTAGCATAACAAAAACGGGGTTTTCTTTGACAATACCGTTAAAAAATGTTGCTTTTTTACTTAAATTAGCCATAACGATCTATTTATCTAAGGTTTTAATACTTTCTTTATAATTGCTATAAGCATTCGTAACTGTTCCACAGAAAGCTCTGGTACTTATGGTTGCACCGGTTAGGGCATCTACCTGGCCGCCGTCTTTTTTAACTCTCAGATCAAAAGTTTCGGGAGATTGACCTTCAAACTGTTGTAAAAATTTAGCTTCCTTCATTTTTGTTCCCAGTCCCGGTGTTTCTTTTTGTTCGATAACGACTATTTTATATATTTTGCCTTCAGGTGTAAATCCTACCATCGTTTTGACCAAACCGCTAAAACCCTTGTCTGATTTCCCTTCCAGTGCAATACCAACCAATTTATTATTGTTGTAGGCCGGAAAAACCTCTACACTATCACCTTCTACCGGTAACATGACTTTGTCTTCCAACAGCTTGTTGTCAAAGGCAGGTAATACTTGTTTTAAAGCATTGGTTTTTCTTTTCAGTTGTACTCTGGCCTTGGGTTCTAATGTAATCTCATTGACATAGCCTAACAGAAATCCAGCCACTAGAGCAATCAACATCAGAACGATGAGCATATTCAAAAAGGTAGATTCTCTTTTCTTCATCTCGATAAGCTTATTTAAATAATTTGACTTTGACCTTATCCCCAAAACGTTTGGGTTTTATATTCGTATTAATCAATGGTACAAAGGCGTTCATGATTAAAATGGCAAATGACATACCTTCCGGATAAGCCCCAAACAATCTGATAAACATTGTAATCAAACCTATTCCAATACCATAAACTAACATACCTTTTTTATTCATAGGACTGGTTGCCATATCAGTTGCCATATATATAGCTCCCGAAACAGCACCACCGGCGACTAAATGTGTAAGCGGATCCAAGTAATAGTCTGCATTAGTAAGCCAAAAAATACCGGATATGATAAACATCGTCACGAAAATACTTACCGGTATATGCCACGTAATAACTCTTCTATACAAAAGATATATGCCTCCTAAAACCAGAAAAAAAGCACTGATTTCTCCCAATGAACCTCCGGTAAAACCAAAAAACATATCTGTAGTCGAAGGAATTTTATCAGAAATTGTACTTACCGATTCTCCCATTAGATTGCCTGCCGACTAATGCGGGGTTAAAAATGTTAAACCCTAAGCCACCAAAAGACATTTTGGCAACACCAATGGCAATTAAACTCCCTACAATAATCATCCAAATAGGGATATTAGTGGGTAGATTAAAGGATATAATGATACCGGTAACTACGGCTGATAAATCAGAGATAGTTGACGGTTGCTTCATGAGATACTTTTGAATCAAATATTCAAACACCACACAAGATGCAATAGCTACAGACGTTACAATTAATGATCCGATACCAAAAACATATATAGCTCCTAATAAAGCAGGGGTCATTGCAATAATAACGTCTCTCATAATTGTTCTTGTCCTGGCTTGAGAGTGAACGTGTGGTGAAGCTGTTACTAAGGTTTTCATTACTTCCATACAATTAATTGTTTTTAGGTAATTTACGTTCTAATGCTTTACCGTATCTGATAAAATCCAACAAAGGTCGATTTGACGGACATACATAGCTGCAAGAGCCACATTCTATACAGGTAGAAATATCTTCTTTTTTAGCTTTTTCAATCAAGTTTTTCTCTGTCAGATTCATCAGTAAATAGGGCTCTAGACCCATAGGGCACACATAAACACATTCGCCACAGCGAATACAGTTTTTGACCTCACCCCGGTCAGCTAGTGATTCGGGTATGATTAAAATACCGGAAGTCCCTTTGGTGACAGGAGCATCCAGTGATTTTAAGGCTTTACCCATCATAGGACCGCCGTTGACAACTTTTCTGGTGTTTTCCGGTAAACCACCGGCTTGATCTATCAATTCTTTGACACTTGTTCCTATTCTAACCCAAAAATTACCGGGTTCTTTGACCTCATCTCCGGTTACGGTAACCACGCGCTCTATAAGAGGTTTGTTGTGCTGAACAGCCTCATAGATGGCATAAACTGTCCCTACATTATGTACAACGACGCCAACCTGTAAAGGTAAACCGCCCTTAGGTACTTCTCTGTTGAGTACAGCTTTGATGAGTTGTTTTTCACCACCCTGGGGATATTTGACTTTAAGTGCTGCGACTTGAATACGGTCATCACCTTTCGTAGCTTTGACAAATTTTGCTATGGCATCTTTTTTATTGTTTTCTATACCAATGATGGTTCTGTTAATCTCTAAAGCCTCCATCAAAATCCGGATACCCACAAGAATCTCTTCTGTTTTAGCCATCATCAGGGCATGGTCTGCTGTCAGGTAAGGTTCGCATTCTACACCATTGATAACAAGGGTGTCAATTTTGGTGCCGGGTGATACTTTGAGTTTAACCTGTGCGGGAAATGTAGCGCCTCCCAAACCAACAATTCCATATTCTTCTATACGTTTGAGTATGTCATCTTTATTGAGTGTAATTGTTGTCTTTAGTTCAGACGTGTCAATATCATCATTAGCTGTGACTTCGGCATCTGTCCGAATAACGACACATGGTGTTTTATAGCCGCTAGCATCAATAATACTGTCGGCACGCTTGATACCGGTGTCTTTAGTTAACTTCTTTTCGGGTGGATGCACACCACCCAAAGGAAAGGTTTTTAACATATTAATACTTTTTTAGTCTTTAGATGAAACAGGGTTTGCATCAGCACTTGTTTTTATTGTCTTTTTCTCCTCATTTTTAGGTTCTCGTGGTGGAAAATTGGTTTCAACAATAGCTGATGTAGGACAAACCTCTACGCATTTTCTGCATAATACGCAGGTTTTGTAATCAATATAGGCCAGGAAGTTATTAACCCCAATGGCATCTTCCGGACAAACTCTAACACATTTAGAACACCCGATACAGGCTACATCACAAGCTTTTTTAGCAATTCCCCCCTTGTCCTCATTCATACAAGCGACATAAACCTTAAGGTCTTTTTTATTGGTGGGTCGTAGTTCTAATAAGTCTCGTGGACACTCAACCACACAAGCATTACAAGCCGTACAGTTATCAGTGATAACCACCGGTAAGTCTGTTTCAGGATCCATATACATGGCGTCAAAATCACAAACTTTGACACAATCTCCCTCGCCGAGGCATCCATATTGGCAATCAGTTTCACCGCTGTAAATCAGTGATTTGGCAGTGCAATTTGCCGGGCCTTGATAATCGGTGGTTTTAGGTCTTACACTACAAGCCCCATTACACCGCAATACGGCGACAAAAGGATCTTGCTCTTTGACTTCCTTACCCAATATCCCGGCAACATTTTGCATCACCTCATTGCCACCTACAGGGCAAAACAGTTCAGATATATCATCTGATCCAACCAGTTTTTCGGCAAAAGCTCTACACCCGGGTGATCCGCAACCACCACAGTTGGTTGCCGGCAGGGCATCTTCTACACGGCCTATCATGGGGTCTTCATAGACATAGAAATACTTGGATACAATAAATAAAATTATTGCCGCAACCATGCCTAAAGCACCTAATAATAAAACCGAATTTAATAACGTCATACTCATAGTTAAGTAGTTTTTAGAATTTGAATATGAATGTATTTTGATAGGTATTTATCCAATCGTTTAAGGATAATGTAATAGACCGCAATGCTTACAATGGCTAATAATCCTGTCATCCATTCTTCCATAATATTTTGACCCACAAGAAGAACAGCCATGAGTATGATAAAAGGTACGACATAGGCCAATAGTACTGCTTTTAGCCCCATGCTGTGACTCATGCCAATAGTCAAAAGATCCCCTTTTTTGTATTGTTTGCCCTCAGTATTTACTGTAAACTCTTTGAGTTCTGCCGAGTCTGCACCACAAGCCGACTTTAACTGGCAGGTAGAACAACCAGCAGAATCATTCAATACTACGCTAACATGGTCTCTAAAAACCTCTGTCACTATCCCGTTATGGATGACCTGTTGCATGATTTACAAAAATTAAGATTTAACCCGTGTTTTTACAGTGCGTAAATTAACAGACAAAGATAGTTTTTATAAATGATATATATCACATTGTAACAAATTGAACATTTTAAGTTTTTAAACCAATTTTTGATGGTGTAATATAAACAAAATCAAGGACTTTTGTATTTTTGATGCTGATTCACGATATAACTTTTGTTCTTATGTGTGGATCTGAAAAAGCTGTCAGGGCGCTGTAATAAGGAATAAATGCCTCATAACTTAACCGATTATACGATTGAAGTATGATTAAATAACATTATTTTGAATTTAAAAAGGCGTAGTGTGGAAGGTTTAATAAGTAAAACCATATCGATTTTTCAGTAGGTTTATCACTGTTTTAAATTCCCTTGTACTTTCTATTTTTATAATAGACTTTAAGCCTGTCCATTTCGTATTTTTTCAATAAATTGAAAATCATTAATAATCGTACAAGCCCTTGTCTCTATTATGTTGTGTCCGAGGTTTAGTGTCGACTGTCTTTCCAAGTCTAAACTAATTATCATTATAGTGTGGTTTTCGATAAAAAGATGATTTAGTCCTTATGAATAAATAGAGTTGCGCAGTTTTGTATTAGATCTTTTTGTAATTTCGTGTACTTATCAGTTCATCTTTTAGCATTTTGTTGTTCAGTAGATTACATTTTTTTGAGCTGTTTTTTAATTAAGAAGTTTCGAACACTTTATATAATGAATTTAAAATGAAAAAATTAATATTAGGTATAGCCGTAATTATGTTTTTCTCTTGTGAAAGAGAAAATTTAACACAAGAGACAAATACATTGAATAACGAAACAGCTTTGCAAAAAACTAAAAATGGATGTCTATATAGTAGTTTTACTCCTTCCAATGCGGATTTTGTAGTGAATAGCGTAAATGAATTAAAGAGTTCAATTAATAATTCAGAAAACGGAAATATCATTTATCTATCAGATGATGTTGATTTTGTTGTATCAGAGAATGATTTGCCAATTATCATCAATAAATCAATAAAACTTGTAAGTGGTAGAAATTTCAACAATTTAACCGGAGCGAGGGTTTATAGTAATCATGCAGGAAAAACATTATTCAGAATTGGATCTAACGATGTAACCTTTAGTGGACTTAGAATCATTGGGCATGATACGGAAGTTGGAAATGATTCCTACAATCCTGCAATAACTATAGGAATTGCCATAAATGATCATAATAATTTAATTGTAGAAAACTGTGAAATCTCTGGTTGGTCTTATGCAGGAGTATTTATAAAAAACTCGAAAAACAACATAATTAATAACAACCATATACATCATAATAGAAGATTTGGACTTGGATATGGAATTGTAATACACAATGATTCAGAAACAGAAACTAACGCAGTCATTACTTGTAATTATTTCGAGTTTAATAGACATGATATTGCAGGTAGTGGATCAGAGAACCAATCCTATGAAGCTTCTTTTAATACTATTGGAAAACCCGGAGTAGATACTCATAGGTTTGATATGCATGGAAAGAATGGTGATTCAGAGGAGGTAGCAGGTCGGAAAATTCATATTCATGATAACAATTTCGAATATGATAATAACTTCGTAGATAACAATGGCATCCGTTATAACAATAATTTTGCTGTTGTAATAAGAGGAGTTCCGGAAGAGAATGCTAGTATTCACAATAATGTGTTTGCTCACAAATGCGAAAGATTTGCAATAAAGCAAAGTAAATTAAAGCAAACTATTAATCAAGAAAATTGGATTTCAATGGATGTTTTTGATAATCAATTTTCAGATGACAGTATTGAAAACATCAATCTAAATAATTTTTTCTTGATAGTAAATCAAGAAAATGAAATTATGAGGTATGATTTTGGGAATGAATGCAGTTGTTATAATGACATAAGTGTTATTGGGCATGGTTTCAATAATTATAAAAAGTTCTTAGTAGGTCATTGGACGGGCAATGGAACCGATGACCTTATTGCTCTATCTGATGATAATAAATTAGTCTTATTCCCTTTTAACAATAATACTTTTTATGGACAAGGTGGAGGGGCTGTCGTTGGACATAACTTCCAGAATTATAAAAAATTCTTAGTAGGTAATTGGACAGGCAATGGAACCGATGACCTTATTGCTTTAACTAATGATGATAAACTAGTCTTATTTCCTTTCAATAATGATATATTTGACGGACAAGGAGATGGAATTGTAGTTGGACATGGTTTTAACAATTTTAAAGAGTTCTTTGTGGGTAATTGGACAGGCAATGGAACCGATGACCTTATTGCTTTAACTAATGATGATAAGCTAGTCTTATTTCCTTTCAATAACAATACATTTTATGGACAAGGTGGAGGCACTATCGTTGGACATGGCTTCCAAAATTATAAAAAATTTATTGTAGGTAATTGGGCAGGAAATGAAACTGATGATCTTATTGCCATAACTAATGATGACAAACTAGTCCTATTCCCTTTCAATAACAACACATTTTACGGACAAACTAATCCTGTTATAGGTAATGGTTTTGGGAATTATAAAGATTTCATTGTTCATAAAAACCAAACCAATGGAATAGATCAGTTAATTGGCATAAATAAAAGTAATCAGGTAGAACTGTTTTATCTGACAAACAGTTTAAATGGGCCAAATTATATTGGCTGTATAGAAAATTATAAAATGTTTTTAAATGGACGATGGAAGTGAAAAGCTTTTAAAACTTCTTTAAAACCGAATTAGACATTAAAAATCTATTACATAATCAAATTACTTCAAAACAAGACACATTGTTAATTTACAAAGCCTTTACTGTAACGGTGCTATACTTTTATGTTGTAAATTATTGCTTTATTGTCACTTGAATGCTCATTGCAAAGTTCTAATACATAATTCGGGATGAATGCAGAACTCAGAAACAGGTGAAACTGTTGATAAAAAAAAACAGAACAAATTTTAAGTATATACTTTTTTTATAATTTTATAATCTCATTTTTAATGAGTTTTTTCCTGTTTTTCGCATTATTTGTCAGTTTCATTTCTGATGTTTCAAATCGGTTGTGATGTTTCTGTCAGTTAACAGGATTTACAGAGGTGTATGGAAGTGTAGGCCTCGGGAAGCTGTTGAAGGCTGTCGAAGTACTGCGGTGTCAATATGTCCAAAGGATTCAGCTGTTTTAGATTTTGTTAAAGATATACCCAGGGTGTAGTGTTAGTTATACCAATGGCTAAAGAGATAGTTACTGACCTTAAGCTGATTAAGATACTGAGATGCAAAAGATTGATCCTCTACACATGAGAATTGTTTTAGGAATTTTTTTAAAGATGAAATTCGCTCATGTCGATTACAATTAAATTAGATAAAAAATACAAGCTATAAAACGTTAGATTATGTACCTGATATTTGATACTGAAACTACGGGATTACCCAGAGATTATAAAGCGCCGATTACTGATACAGACAATTGGCCGCGTTGTGTGCAAATTGCCTGGCAATTGCACGATAAGTGGGGACAAATGCTGGAACACGGTAATGCCATCATCAGGCCGGACGGCTTTGATATTCCTTATCAATCAGAACAGATACACGGTATTTCCACGGCATTAGCTCAGGAGCAGGGACAGGATTTGGAGGCCGTTTTGGTAACATTTAATGAAACTGTTGACAAAGCCAAGTTTGTTGTAGGTCAGAATATTGATTTTGACATTAATATTATTGCTTGTGAGTTTTATCGTATGGGTATTGAATCCTCATTGACGGAAAAACCCACGTTGGATACCTGTACTGAAGATACCGCTGAATTGTGTGAACTTCCCGGTGGAAAAGGCGGCCGTTTTAAACTCCCGACACTTACAGAACTGCATAATTACTTGTTTGATGACATCTTTAAAGAAGCGCATAACGCCACTGCCGATGTAGAAGCGACTACACGCTGTTTTCTGGAGTTGATACGCAGAGAGGTTTTTGATAATAAAGACTTATCACAGAATCTGTACTATATAGAAGACTTTAAAGGTAAACATCCGCGACCTGTACAGCCTGTTGGGATAAAACACCTTAATCTCAAGGAAGAAAGCAGGAGAATTGCTAAGAGGAAATCAGCTGAGGTTGTTGCAGACACTGTTATGGACGAGGCTACCAAGCAGTTGTTTGACCAGGCTGCATTTGTACACTTACATGTACATACACAGTATTCAGTTTTGGAATCTACTTTGGAAATAGACCAGATGATTCAATCTGCAAGTACTCATGGTATGCCGGCAGTAGCCATAACTGATTTGGGTAATATGATGGGAGTATTTGCTTTCAATCAAGAAGTCCATGGATACAATGAAAAGATTGAAGCAGCTAATCAGGATTTACCGGACTCTGAGAAAAAACCAAAATTATTACCCATTATAGGTAGTGAATTCAACGTTTGTGATGACCGGTTGAATAAATCGGTGAAAGACAATGGTTACCGGGTAGTTTTATTGGCTAAAAATAAAAATGGTTACCACAATCTTATCAAGTTGTCGTCTCTGTCGCATACTGAAGGATTTTATTATGTTCCCCGTATTGACAAAGAACTCCTGCTACAGTATAAAGATGATCTTATCGTACTCAGTGGGAATTTACAAGGGGAAATTCCTGCGAAAATCTTAAACGTAGGTGAACGACAGGCAGAAGAGGCATTGATGTGGTGGCAGGAACATTTTGGTAGTGATTTCTATTTGGAAATAAATCGTCATGGTCTGCAAACTGAGGACCATGTGAATGAAGTTTTGTGCGCTTTTGCAGATAAATACAATGTCAAGCTCATCGCTTGTAATGATGTGTATTACAATAGTACGGAAGATGCCGATGCTCAGGATATTCTGGTCTGTGTCAAAGAAGGAGAGTATATGTCAACGCCTAAAGGTCATGGAAGAGGTTTTAGAAGAGGTTTAAACAACAATGAGTATTCTTTCAAGTCCGGAGCAGATATGAAGGCATTGTTTTATGATGTTCCGGAAGCCATTATCAATATTCAGGAGGTTATAGATAAAATTGAACCCTACGTATTAAAGCAGGATATTTTACTGCCCAAGTTTGAATTGCCTGAAACCTTTCAGCTGCCCGGAGAAGAAGAGCCTAACGGTCCTTTGGGGCAGGCCAAATATTTACGGCACCTTACCTATGAAGGCGCTAAAAAACGTTGGGGAAGTATCACGGAGGAAATAGAAGAACGTCTGGAGTTTGAATTAGATATTATTATTACGGCCGGTTATCAGGGGTATTTTCTTATCGTATGGGATTTGATAGCTGAAGCCAGAAAAATGAAAGTTTCTGTAGGCCCTGGTCGTGGATCTGCAGCCGGAAGTGCTGTAGCTTACTGTTTGTGGATTACCAATATTGATCCTATAAAATACGATTTGCTTTTTGAGCGCTTTCTCAATCCGGATCGGGTGAGTATGCCTGATATCGATATAGATTTTGATGATGATGGCAGGCAAAAGGTTATTGAATTTGTCACGCAGAAGTACGGGCAGGAAAATGTGGCGCAGATTATAACCTATGGTACAATGGGTGCCAAATCGGCGATCAGAGATACAGGACGTGTGCTCGAATTGCCTTTAGGTCAAACCGACCGTCTTGCCAAAATGATTCCCAACGTCTCACTGAACCTCGTTTCTGATGAGAGTGATAAAGTCAAAGAAAAAATAAAAAATCTGCGTCAGGATGACAGGAATCAACTCTTTTTAGTCAAGGATATTTATCAGGGAGACACCTCAGAGTCTGAGGTGCTGCAACAAGCAGTAAAAGTAGAGGGCTCTGTCCGGAATACCGGGGTTCATGCCTGTGGTTTTATCATCACGCCGGAGAAAATTACCAATCTTGTCCCTATTGCTACTGCCAAAGATACTGATATGTATGTTACGCAGTTTGATAACTCGGTAGTAGAGAAAGCAGGTCTTCTGAAGATGGATTTCTTGGGTTTAAAAACCTTAAACATCATTAAAGAAGCTGTAAAAATCATTAAAGCGAAGCATGGTGTAACATTGAATCCCGATGAGTTTCCTTTGGATGATGAAAAGACTTACGAATTATTTCAAAAAGGCCATACGATAGGGGTGTTCCAATTTGAATCGCCCGGTATGCGTAAGAGTTTAAAAGAACTGAAACCTACAGTTTTTGAAGATCTTATCGCCATGGTGTCTCTTTACCGTCCCGGTCCTATGGAATATATACCATTGTATGTGAAACGTAAACACGGGATTTCACCTATAGAATATGATTTGCCTATTATGGAGAGTATCCTGAAAGAAACTTACGGTGTAACTGTTTATCAGGAACAAGTGATGCGTTTGTCACAGATCTTGGCTGATTTCTCCCGAGGTGATGCCGATAAGTTGCGTAAGGCTATGGGTAAAAAGATTATTAAAGATCTGGAAGCCTTAAAACCAAAGTTCCAGAAAAATGGGTTGAAAAACGGGCATCCCAAAGAAGCATTGGAGAAAATATGGAAGGACTGGGAGAAATTTGCCTCTTATGCGTTTAATAAATCTCACGCTACGTGTTATGCCTATGTAGCGTTTCATACGGCTTACCTCAAGGCGCATTACCCCGCAGAGTTTATGGCGGCTATCTTGTCGCACAATATGAATGACATTAAGAAATTGACCTTTTTTATGGATGAATGTAAGCACGCCGATATACCTGTTTTAGGTCCTGATGTGAATGAATCCTGGTATAAGTTTGCGGTCAATAAAGAAGGTGCCATCCGTTTTGGTATGGGAGGTATTAAAGGTGTAGGTCAAGGGGCTGTGGAAAACATAGTAGAAGAACGCAAGAACAATGGGCCTTTTAAATCTATTTTTGATTTTGCCAAACGGGTGGATTTAAGAGCGGTCAATAAACGAGTGTTTGAAGGATTGGCATTAGCCGGTGGTTTTGATTCGCTGAGTGATGCCAATCGCTCACAGTATTTTGTAAGGGATGATAAAGGCACATCTTTTTTAGACAAGGCTATACGTTATGGGAATAGGATGCAGGAGAATGAAAACTCTACTCAGATGTCTCTCTTTGGGGATGAGTCTTTTCAGGTATCTTTACCGGAGCCGGAGCTTCCGGAAGCTGAACCCTGGAATATCATGCACAGACTAACTTTGGAAAAGGATGTTGTAGGGGTATATATTTCCGGACATCCGCTGGATAATTTTAAATATGAATTAAAATATTACGGCAATCTCGATTTTAAAACGTTAAAAGCTAAACAAAGTGAATTGATTAACAGAGATTTTATGGTCGGAGGGATCGTGACCAAAGTAGAAAACCTGATTACTAAGAAGGGTAAAGGGTGGGCAAGATTTACTATGGAGGATTATGATGACAGTTATGAATTCAGGATTTTTGATGAGGAGTATCTCAAATTCAAACATTATCTCAGCATCAACCACTTTTTGATGGTTAGAATAAAAATCATTCCAGGCTGGAAAGAAGGGGATTCGCGCATTCAGTTTCTCAACTTTATGATGTTGCCCGATACGATAGAACAATTGTCTAAACGCTTGACACTTTACGTTAATATCAATGAGTTAGATAAAGAACGTATGGATGAGTATGCCGAATTAATCAAAAGGCATAAGGGTAAAAAAGAACTAAACTTTTTGATCTATCAAATGGAAGAAAAAATCAAACTGCATATGAGTAGCCGGAAGTTTAAGATCAATATTACCGCTGACTTATTGGAAGAGTTGGAGACATTGGAATGGAAGTTTGACTTGAAATAAATTACAGCCTCATCTGTTCTTTATATTTTTTTGAAGTCTCTGTTTATATTGGCAGAGTTATACAAGAGTTTATTATTATATTTGCTAAACATTAGTAGTGATTTTGATTCCTGATGTATTTGTTTAATTGTCATTACACAAAAGCATAGAGGACTATAAGGATTACAACTAATCAAATATTTAATTTCAAACTTTAAACTATTATGGTGTTACGACTTCATTCCTATTGGGCTATCTTAGCTGTTGTTTTATTACTTATTGCTGTAGGTATTTTCTTATTTAAATGGCTTAACAAAAAACCTTATAAAGATAGTGACTTACGTATCGCTCTTTTTACACTTATCTTCTATCATATTCAGTTGCTTTTAGGTTTAGCATGGTATTTTATGTCACCGTCTTATAAATACCTTAAAGAATATGGTATGGGAGCCACAATGAAAGATTCCCTGTTCAGATTACATGTGGTCGAGCATCCTTTACTAATGATTATCGCTATAATTCTGATAACTGTTGGATATACAAAACATAAAAAGAAAACAGAAGACAGAAGTAAGTTTTCTACTCTGGTTGTGTTTTACGGTATAGCCCTGTTACTGGCTCTGATAAGAATCCCTTGGCAACAGTGGTTGAATTAGACCACACAAGTCCGTTTTTAGTTTTATTTTACACTTTCATGGTCTGGGACACTGATGGTTCAGGTTCTTATGGCCTCATAGAGCTTTCGCCAGCCTTGCCATTCGCCTTGATTGGTCAAGGATGAATTGTGAAATATACTTATAAATAGACCACCGGTCTTTTGAACTTGTTGTTTGATTTTCAGTGTTTCTACGATAGAATCATCGATTCCTAATGCCATATAGTCTTTGAGCGTTCCATCCATAACCTGGAATGGGATGATTGTTAAAGGGCGTGACTCGTTGGTTGTAACATTGAAAAAAGAGAATGGCACACACAATCCGGCTCTGAAACCAATAGCATCCTGAAAGCCCATGCTGTAATCCTCTGTAATGCCATTGGCTATCAACCGTTCGTAAGTGTCGGGAAAATTTAATCTTAAAAAATGCTGACGACTTTTGGTAACAGGTGTCTCAATAGTGGATTGTAGTTTATTAATCAATTGCGGCAGTTGGTGAGGTTTGTCGTTGGATTGGTAAGACGGGTGGATACCTATCTTACCGGTTTTTGACAGGCGTTTGATCAATGATTTATAGACTTTATTCAGGGGTATATTCCGGTCATATTTGGCATAAGACCCTACTTCACAAAAGAAAATATGCGGTAATGGATACTGTTTGGCTATCTGTTCTATATAGTCATAGGTGTCCAGATAATCTTTGTTACGTTTCCGGTAGTCTCTATGGTTTTTCAGCGTTACGGTGTCACGCCTCAATAATGATTTTATAAGATTTCCTGCTTGTCTCAACAGGGGTTTGCCTTTAAAGGCATAAGCTACATCAATATCTATCGTATTGATTTGTTTGAAAACAGACTTAGGAAATATCAGTTCCGGAAATGATGTTTGCAGAGCCTTTTTCAGTGTGTCAGCCCAGAGGTGAACAATGGGCAGATGCAGGAAGCCGTTTTGGTAAGCCAGAGATTGCCCGGCTGAAAATCTACCGTGATTATCGGGTTCAAATGGCAGATACTCTTCATAACGTGTGGCTATATAAAAGCTGGAAGCAAAAATATCGTAGTTGATTGTTGCAGCATCTCCGGTTTTAAAAAAACAGGGAATACCGTTGAGCGTGCTAACCTCAATGTTTTGTGGTCTGATGTCCTGCTCAAACAATAATTGATGAGGTTTGATACTTATGCTACCGGCTATAGTTTGGTCAGAATAGTTGATTAATGCCTGACCGGTAGGATAGTCGTCAATATTATCAATAAGTTTGAAATCAACGTTTAAAACCGTTTTTAATAAGAGGTTACAGGTGTATGCCAGACGGTTACTGATGCTTTGAGAATAGATGTAAACTGTATCTGCCATATTATGCTCTACTTTAGATGGCTGTAAATATACCTTAAAGTTTTGGCTTCATGTTCCCAGTGGTAAGTTTCAGATGCTTTTTTGAGATTGGTTTTCCAGCGTTGATAGTCTTTGTCATTGCTAAGCGCTGTTTTAACCACCTCAGCCATTTGCTTGGGGTCATGTGATTTAAAGACAACACCGATATCGTTGTCTTTGATAAGTTTGGCGACCACCTTTCTGTTGGATACCATGAGCGGTACCCGGCATTGGATGTAATCAAAAACCTTGTTGGGTAAACTGTATTCGTAGTTGAGGTTAGTCCCTTTATCCAACGACAAGCCCAGGTCAGCTATTTGGGTGTATTGCAACAGTTTGTCATGGGGCATCTTATCTAAAATTAAGATCTTATCTTCTAACGCCAGTTCCAGTCTCATCTGTTTTAGTGTTTCAAAGACATCACCACCACCAATGATGACCAACAGTGTATGCTCTAAATAAGACATCATCTGAACAGCTTCTTCGGCTCCGCGATCCTTGTTAATACCCGATCCTTGTAAAATTAGCATTTTATTACCGCTTTTGATGCGCTCAGCCCATACTTTATCAATGGGTTTTAAGTCGAGTTTTGGGGTGATATTTCTAATGACGTTAACAGGAACACCGTATTTTTCTGTGTAAATATCAGCAATAACCTGATTCACGGTAATCACATTTTTTAATTTAGGAAAAATAAAACGTTCGATGCTTAACCAGGTATTTTTAACCCATGGACGGTTCTGTAACTCGGGAACTTCTGTGAACAGTTCGTGAGAGTCATATACCAATTTTTTTCCTTTGATTTTTGAAACTAAGAAATTGGGTAATAAAGTGTCCAGATCATTAGCCAATAAAATGTCTGTTTTAGTAGTCAGTAATTTAAAGAATAACCGGATGTTTAATTCTGCAAAAAACCAAACCTTTTTATTGAACAACAGTTTGAATCTATGAGTCCTATAAGGTCTTTCAAGGGGTAAGCTGTTAGGTAATTGTCTGCCAATCAGTAAAATGTCATAACCTTCATCTTGCAGTGTCTGACACACCTTTTTGATTCGTTGGTCAGTGACCAGATCATTAGATACTGAAACAATAATTCTTGGCATGAGTATTTTTCATTAACAGTTAAAAGATAAATAAGTTGTCTCAATAGATGATGATTCTGATGGTTGTCAGAATATTTAGACATTATAGAACTATAAGTTAATCATACCCATTGTACCACAGACCCGGTCATTACAAAGGTGGTATGAAGTGTTTTGGTACAAAACCAAAACATAGCCAAATCTGATAGATCCGTGCAAAATTACAGAAATTTGTTAATAATTCCGGATCGAGTTTCAGGCATTAAATACAAACATGAGCGATAACTATACATAAAATTTCTATATTTACATTTTAAAACCTAAAAACCTTAAAACGTCTTATTATGAAAAAAACAATCTTTTTCAGTTTATTAGTGCTTATGCTTTCGTTTACCGCTTGTCAATCGACAGATAAAAAAACGTCTAAGACTGATGATGTTACTTACAGTGTCAAAGACGCTAAACATACGCTACAATGGACGGCTTACAAGACGACTGCCAAAACTCCGGTTAAGGGTACCTTTAAGACCATCAATGTGATAAAAGGCGGACAAGGCCAATCTGTAAAAGAAGCTGTAAATGGGGTTGACTTTGAAATACCTGTAAACACTATTTTCAGTAAGGATAGTATCAGGGATTCTAAATTGAAAGAATTTTTCTTCGGAAAGATGGTCAATACGGCTTTGTTAAGCGGTAAAATTGTTCTGGAAACCGACGATAAAGGTTATATAGACCTTATGATGAATAACACCAAACAAAGGTTACCTTTTACCTACAAGATTGAAGGTAAAACGTTCAGTCTGGAAGGCAAGATGGAACTTAAAGACTGGCAAGCCTTGGATGCTCTTGGTAAACTGCATGAAGTTTGTTTCGATCTTCACAAAGGTGTAGATGGTGTTTCAAAAACATGGGAAGAGGTAGCCGTCAGCTTAAAAAGTGAATTTTAGGGTTCATACTGCATAGAGGTTCTCTGTAAAATCATGAGATTTATAAAACAGTTATTTTTTGATTTCTGTCCGGTAAAATCCATAGAAATCTACGAGAATCTCATCTCTTATACGTCTGTATTCTTTGAGTTTGTGCTCCATACTGCCTTGAACCATAGCCGGATCTTCGAAACCTATATGTAAACGGTTTTTGACGTCACCTTCAAAGACCGGACAAGTATCGTTGGCATGATCACATACTGTGATGACATAATCAAAACTTGTATTGATGAATTGGTTAGCGTTTTTGGGATGGTACGTACTCAAATCCATATTCCAATCTTTCATGACTTCCACAGTCAGTGGATTTACTTGTGAAGCGGGTTCAGTACCGGCTGAATAGACCTCTATCATATCGTCAAATGATTGTAAAATAGCTTCTGCCATCTGACTGCGGCAAGAATTTCCGGTGCAGAGAATTAAAATTTTCATGTGTTTGTTTTTTTATTGTTTTTTAATGCTTATATGCAATCTTTGATGTTTATAATAATCATTTCACTGTATGTTTAATGATGATTATAAACATGTCGGTTCCATTATATGTCAGTTTACAGTAAGATGTTAAACAAATAACCCGAAATAATGATGCATAGTGTGACTACGCCAAAAAATATTCCGATAAGTTTCAAAGTCATCACTTTTTTTAGTAGCATAGCTTCGGGAAGTGACAAACCCACGACGCCCATCATAAATGCAATGGCTGTGCCAAGTGGAATGCCTTTGGCAACCAATACCTGAACCACAGGCAGGACACCGGAGGCATTCATATACATAGGTACAGCTAAAACTGTAGCCAAAGGAACAGCGAGCATATTGTCCCGGCTCATATATTGTTCAAAAAACCCTTCGGGAATATAGCCATGCATCAGGCCACCGATGCCAATACCTATCAGGACATAAAGCCAGATTCCTTTGAGAATACTAAGCACTTCAGCCCAAATGACCGGTAAGCGTTGTACTAAAGTTTGTCGGTCAGCCACAAAAGACTCCTGTTCTCTTTGTGCTTTAGCCAGCAGATCCTTGACCCAGGGGGTTAAAAAACGTTCCAATTTGAGTTGTTGTAATACCATGCCTGAAACGGTTCCCAACAACACACCGCTTATAACATAAATAACTGTTGTTTTGATGCCAAACAACCCTATAAACAATCCGATAGCTACTTCATTTACCAAAGGTGAGGTGACCAAAAAAGCAAAGGTCACACCCAGTGGTATACCACCACGGACAAAGCCAATAAATAATGGAACGGAAGAACAAGAACAAAAAGGTGTAACGACACCAAACAGACTTGCCATTAGGTATTGGAAACCGTACAATTGATGTCGCGATAAAAAATTGCGTACTTTATCTATGGGAAAATAAGAGTTGATAATACCCATCAAAAAAATAACGACAACGAGCAGTAAAAATATTTTGATGCTGTCATAAATAAAGAAATGCAAGGCTTCTGCCGGTCTGTTCCCCGGCGTCATGCCCACAGCGCTGTAAACAAGCCAATCTGCTAAGTCGTTAAGCCAATGAAACATTTGGTTTTATTGAGATTGTAAAAGAATTTTGACATCAAAAATATTAGGTACCCGTCCGGCCCAAACCACTTTTTCATCAATGACCACAGCCGGTGTGTTCATCACATCATACGCCATGATATCCTGAATATCCTCCACTTTTTCTATTGTTGCTGTGATGTCGAGTTCATTAACTGCTTTTGTAACAACTTCTTCGGTTTTTTTGCATTTTGGACAACCGGTTCCCAGAATTTTAATAACCATAACTTTAGGTTTTTAGGTGTGATTTTGATGATACACAGAAAACACAGATGTCTTATCATCAAAAAAAGTTACTATTTTATACTTGTATGAAAATTGCCAACTTTTCAAATCTCTGCAAAGCTAACATAATCCATTAATTCACCAATCCATTAATCTTTATCATAATAGGCTCGTATTTTTTTTGCCCGTGACTCACCAATGACTACTGCTAAATCGTCAAGTGTGGCCTCTTTGACCCGTTTGACCGATTTAAAATGCTTTAATAACTCAACAATAGTTTTATCGCCTATACCGGGTATGAGCGCCAATTCCGTTTGCAGGGCTGATTTAGATCGTTTTTGCCGATGAAAGGTAATTCCAAAACGATGGGCTTCATTCCGTAATTGTTGGATAACCTTAAGCGTTTCAGAGGTTTTGTCCAGATACAACGGAATAGGATCACCGGGATAGTAAATTTCCTCCAGACGTTTGGCTATACCTATAATGGCAATTTTATGCCTCAATCCCAGTAAATCCAGACTTTTAAGAGCTGAACTCAGTTGGCCTTTACCGCCGTCAATGACAATCAACTGTGGTAAACTTTCGCCTTCGTCCAACAAACGTTTATAACGCCGGTAAACCACCTCTTCCATGCTCGCAAAGTCATCGGGCCCTTCTACAGTTTTGATGTTGAATTTGCGGTAATCTTTTTTACTGGGTTTAGCATTCTTAAAAACCACACATGCTGCAACGGGATTGGTGCCTTGAATATTGGAATTGTCAAAACATTCTATATGTTTGGGCAACGCACTCAGGCGTAAGTCCTTTTGCATCTGAGCCAGAATCCGTTTGGAGTGACGTTCTGGATCCACAAGTTTTTGCTGTTTCCACTGTTCCTGACGGTAAAACTTGGCATTGCGTAAAGACAAATCCACGATGTGTTTTTTATCCCCTATTTTGGGTACGGTTACCTTAACATTGGCTACAGTATCGACCTCAAAAGGCACATAAATTTCTTTGGCCTGCGAATGAAATTTCTGACGAATGTCTATAATCGCCATCTCCAATAATTGTTTGTCGGTTTCATCCAGTTTCTTCTTGATTTCAGCGGTATGTGATTGGACTATAGCACCATTCATAATCTTAAAAAAGTTGACATAGGCATAACTTTCATCAGATGTAATGCTGAACACATCGACATTGTTGATGGACGGATGGACTACAGTAGATTTGGCTTGGTAATTGGCGAGCAATTCTATTTTCTCTTTGATGATTTGGGCTTCTTCAAACTGTAAATTTTCGGCATAAGCATGCATCAACTGGTGAAACTTCTCTAAGGCCGATTTAAAATTCCCTTTGATAATCTGACGTATTTCTGCGATGTCCTGTAAGTAATCTTTTTCGGTTTGTAAGTCCTCGCAGGGCCCTTTACAATTCCCGATATGGTAATCCAGGCATACTTTGTATTTGCCGTTGGCAATATTTTTTGGGGACAAATCAAAGTGGCATGTCCGCAGCGTATAGATGGTTTTAATTAAATCCAACAAGGCTTTGGCAGACCTTACCATGGCATAAGGACCATAGTACTCTGAGCCGTCATTGATGACGTTTCTGGTGATAAACAACCGTGGAAACGGTTCTTTTTTGATGCAAATCCAAGGGTAGGTTTTGTCATCTTTGAGCATAATGTTGTAGCGTGGCTGATACTTCTTGATCAGGGAGTTTTCCAATAGCAACGCGTCCGTTTCTGTATCTACTACGATATGTTTAATGTCCTCTATTTTTTTTACTAACACATGTGTTTTAGCACGGTCATGAGTTTTGGTGAAATAAGACGACACCCGTTTTTTCAGCTTTTTAGCCTTACCCACATATAGAATCTTACCTTGCTTATCATAATACAGATAAACACCGGGTTGGTCCGGTAAGGTTTGGATGATGAGTTTAAGGTGCTTTTTGGTCATATTTAAAGTTAACCGCTAATGGTAAATTAATTAATCTGATGTTTCCCAGTCGGCTGAAACATTGGCTCAATCAAAACTTAATTTCCAAAGGGCTTGTTTGCCGTATTTATTGTCTTCGTTGGTGAAAAATAGCTGACCATTAGCCATATCTATGGCTTCCACCTGAAATCCCTTGATGGATTTGAGCAAATGTTTGGTCTTACATTCTTTTGTTGTATTAAAATTTTCAATAGTATAGACGAAAGGCGATCTCATATTGAACCAGATATAACGGTGATAACCTATTAAATACATAATACGTTTTTTAGCGTCATAAGTACAACCGGTGACTAAACCATTGGTATGATATTTTTTGATGCGTTTAGCAACACCATTGTCAATCTGATATAAATAGGTTTTATTATTCGCCCAATTCTTAGAAAAAAACATGAGTTGGTTGTCAACCACACAAAGGGCTTCTATGTCGTAATTGTGGCGGTATGGTTTGAGGTTTTCCGGTTGTTTTTCAAAGACAAAGCTGATAAGTTTTGCGGTGACTTCCTTTTTAGGCTTTAAGATATCACTTTTAGCCACTTTGTAAATCTGAAATTCACGTCTGTCTCCCCGATTGTTACCGGTATCAGCGATATATATGAAGTTGTCATCCTGCGTCAGGTCTTCCCAGTCTTTATTATTGGCATTGCTTATCCGGACTGTTTTGACCAGCCGGCCATTGTCAGGATCAATACCGTAAAGTTCCGGTTGACCGCCACTGTCATTATGGGTCCAGAGCCAACGGTTAAAATGGGCCAGACCTGAAGTTTCGTCAACCTTTTCGGGAAGTTGAGCGACTCTTATACTCTTGGGTTTGGACGTAAAGCTGGAACTCGCAGAACAACCAGCCAATAAGGATGATAAAAGTATAAACAGCACTGTATGTTTCATAAGCTAATTACGGTGTTTTGTTGGGTTATCCATTAGGTTTTACAGAAAAACACTAAGGGAATATCTACCCCATACATATCCTTTTGAACTTTCCGGTATAGAGACTAAATGCCTTTACCAGAGAAGTCCAAAAGTTTTATTTTATAATAATTACACGAAGCAAACGTCAAAAGAAACACACTTATAACTTACTGATTCATAACCTGCTTTACCCACTATCGGTAAACGGTTTAGTCCTCTACCAGTGTTCCTATAGTTTCGCCGTCAATCAGTTTTTTCAGGTTCCCCGGTGTATTCATGTCAAAAACAACGATAGGTAATTTGTTTTCTTCGCTTAAAGCGAATGCTGTCATATCCATGATTTTAAGACCTTTGTTCATCACTTCTTTATAAGAGATATGGTCAAATTTGACAGCGTTTTTGTCTTTTTCAGGGTCTGCGGTGTAAATACCGTCTACACGGGTTCCTTTGAGAATGACATCGGCGTTGATTTCAGCGGCTCTAAGAACAGCTGCAGTATCGGTCGTGAAATAGGGATTTCCTGTTCCTGCAGAGAAAATGACCACCCGTCCTTTTTCCAGGTGTCTGACTGCTCTGCGACGGATGTAAGGTTCTGCTATTTGTTCCATTTTGATAGCTGTTTGCAACCGGGTAACAATCCCTTCATGCTCAAGGGCGTTTTGAAGAGCTAAACCATTAATTACAGTTGCTAGCATCCCCATATAATCGCCTTGCACACGTTCAGTACCCATATCGCCTGTTGCTCCTGAAACACCGCGATAAATATTGCCACCACCTATAACGATTGCAACTTCTAAACCTTTATCTACGACAGCTTTGATGTCCAGGGCATAAGTTTTTAAACGCTTGGGGTCTATGCCATAAGCTTTATCGCCCATCAGGGCTTCGCCACTTAATTTGAGTAGTACTCTTTTATATTTCATTGGAAATGGTATCTTGTCATTGAATTACTGCAAAATTACCAAAAAATGTCGAAGTCTGTAGGTTATTTGTAAATTTGCGAATTAATGAGCTCGTAAAAGGATTGATCCGGAATACTGATGAGCTTATGAACACGCAATATTGAACACGAAACCACTGAACCAGCAATAATGAGTTACAATTTTAATGAGATCGAAGCCAAATGGCAACAGTATTGGGCCAAAAACCAAACTTTTAAAGCAGACAACCGGTCTGACAAACCCAAGTTTTATGTACTGGATATGTTCCCTTACCCATCGGGAGCAGGGTTGCATGTAGGACATCCGTTAGGTTATATAGGATCTGATATTTATGCACGCTATAAACGACATAAAGGCTATAATGTATTGCATCCTATGGGTTACGACTCATTCGGATTGCCGGCAGAGCAATACGCCATTCAAACCGGACAGCATCCGGCTAAGACTACTGAGCAGAATATTGCGACTTATCGTCGTCAGTTAGACCAAATTGGTTTTTCATTTGATTGGAGTAGAGAAGTGCGCACCTCAGATCCTGCCTATTACAAATATACGCAATGGATTTTCTCATTGTTGTTTAAATCGTATTACTGTAATGATAAAGCGCAAGCCAGACCCATTGAAGAATTGTGTGAGATTTTCGACAAAGAAGGTAATACGCGTTTAAATGCTGCTTGTGATGATGACACCCCTACTTTTACAGCAGAGGCGTGGCACGCCATGACCGATGAAGAACAGCAGGATATACTCCTTAAATACCGTTTGACCTTTTTGTCAGATGCCAAAGTGAATTGGTGTCCGGCATTGGGAACAGTTCTTGCCAATGATGAAGTTGTCAATGGGGTTTCAGAACGCGGTGGTCACCCGGTTATACGGAAAAAAATGAAACAATGGTCTATGCGTATTACAGCCTATGCCGAGCGTTTATTGACAGGCTTGGATCAATTGGATTGGACAGAAAACCTCAAAGATATCCAACGTAATTGGATAGGAAAATCGGTGGGAGCAATGATCAAATTTAATATGGCAGATGTGAAGACTATTTCAGGGGTGTTTACCGGCGCTTATGCAGAACATCCGTTTACCGGAGAAGCCATCCCTATTTGGATTGGAGATTATGTTTTAGCGGGTTATGGTACCGGTGCCGTTATGGCCGTTCCGGCAGGTGATGAGCGGGATTATGCGTTTGCCAATTATTTCAGGGGTAAAAATGGTATGCCGGAGATTGTGAATATTTTTGATAAAGATATTTCTAAAGAAGCCTTTGTGGACAAGGGTGGATTTGCATTGCAGAATTCAGATTTCCTCAATGGTTTAGACTATCGGGAAGCGATGGCTAAGATTGTGGAAGCCTTAGAAAACAAAGGCGTGGGTGAAGCCAAAGTCAATTATCGTTTACGTGATGCGGTTTTTAGTCGTCAGCGTTATTGGGGTGAGCCGTTTCCTATGTATTATAAAAATGGGATGCCGCAGTTGATTGATGAAAAATATTTACCCTTGCATTTGCCGGAAGTAGAAAAATATTTACCTACCGAAGACGGTAAACCGCCTTTGGGTAATGCACACGTCTGGGCTTGGGATACTGAAGCTTGTAAAGTTGTGGACAATGATAAAATTAATCATAAAACCGTATTCCCGTTAGAACTCAATACCATGCCGGGTTGGGCAGGAAGCTCCTGGTATTTTAACCGTTATATGGATGCCGGTAATCCT
>PDWJ01002069.1_pt1 | contig 23516 bp, 21 predicted proteins | sample 1430881 | NCBI WGS metagenome assembly PDWJ01 (sample SAMN01162460, study PRJNA174530) | Oral metagenome, whole genome shotgun sequencing project. | biome: Marine environment; feature: Marine mammal; material: Swab sample of the gingival sulcus; isolation source: swab sample of gingival sulcus... | reverse complement strand
GTTTGAAAAGGGATTAAGACCGTCTCGCCCAACACAAACATCTCGCCCCTTGCTTCGGTTTGAATGTTGCCCTGTTTGAAAAGGGATTAAGACCATTACGTTATCTTGAAGATAACGCTTTACTGTGTTTGAATGTTGCCCTGTTTGAAAAGGGATTAAGACCAATTTAGCCAGTGGGTAGAGTTCATAGAATTGGAGTTTGAATGTTGCCCTGTTTGAAAAGGGATTAAGACTATGACAACCATTGCCACAGTTAACATTATGGCCGTTTGAATGTTGCCCTGTTTGAAAAGGGATTAAGACACTTTCGGGTTAACCATGTACTGCATAGCTTCGGGTTTGAATGTTGCCCTGTTTGAAAAGGGATTAAGACGTACATATATCTATGTGTATGCGGATGTATGTATGGTTTGAATGTTGCCCTGTTTGAAAAGGGATTAAGACCCATCCATGACGTGGCCGCACGTCATGGGATAGTGTTTGAATGTTGCCCTGTTTGAAAAGGGCGTAGCCTGACCGTTCTGACTGAATGTCAGGACGCAGCAGGCGTAGCGGGCAGGAAGCCGAGCTGGAAGCTTTCACCAAGGAAGGTAGTCTGGCAGTGCCTTGAACGAAATGAGTTTGAATACTGCCCTGTTTGAAAAGGGCGTAGCGCGAGGCAGGAAGCCTTCACCAAGGAAGGTAGTCTGGTAGTGCCTTGAACGAAGTGGGTTTGAATCTCTACAGTTTGGGTAAAGTGTGAAAATAGGGATATTATTTTATCCTAGTCTAAGCTGTCCTGCCTGTTGTCCCATACTCGCATGATTTCAATATCGGTATCAGAAACACGATAAATATATGAAAAAGGTGTTGTGGGTATGACAAGTTCTCTTACTTCCCCTTGCACTTTTTTGCCCATGTAAGGGTTAGTAGATAGCAAATCAGCCATTTTATCGAACTGCTTTAGTACCCTACCCCTTTTTTGGCCTCTTGCAATGCTTCTTCGATGGCTAGACGCTTATTTTTTCTAGTTGTTAAATACCTTTCAATTAGCTCAATAATAAGAGCTGAGGTAGAGCGGTTATCAATTTTTGCAGCCAGCCTCATCAAGTTCTTGTTTTAGTCTTGAGTCAAGGCGTATTGATAGTGGAACTGTAGACATAGTAAGCATACCTGAATAGTTAGGCGTAAATATATTACTTACATTAGTATTGCAAAGTAAGTATACGTCAAATCTTGCCCTGATCTGTGCGCATATTAACTTTGCAATCACAAGCTTGTCATTCAAGCCATTTTTTATTTTTTCAAGCACACTGTTATTCAATTTGAAAGTAACGGTGAAATGAGCATGAGTACATCAAGGGATTTATACTTGGCGGCTTATGATGTGGCGGATGACAATCGTTTACGTGCTGCTTTGCATTGTGTACGCGCATTTGCAACCGGCGGACAAAAATCAGTTCATGAGTGTTGGTTGACCGATGCGGAAAAAGGAGATTTGTTGGCTGATATGGAGCAAATTCTGCACCCGAGCGAAGATCGGTTTTTGCTGATTCAATTGGATCCGCGCCAAAAAGTTTACACCCTTGGCATTGCTTTAGCACCCGTATCACCAGATTGGTTTTATCTGGGGTAAGCGCGGCAATGAGTACTCTATATATTGATCGACGCGCTGCTAGTCTGAGCTTGGAAGGCAAAGCGTTGGTAGTACGCTTTGCTGAAGAGCGGCAGCGACCTGTGCCAATAGCTTTATTGGAGCGGGTCGTGCTGCTGGGTACAGTAAAATTGGATACGCGAGTTTTGCTAACATTAGCTGAGGCGGGTGTTGCTGTGCAATTGGGCAGTACACGCAAGGCTGCACGGCGAGCCACGTTACTAGGAGCAGGGCATAAGGATGTACGTTTACGGCAGTTGCAGTATCGCTTGAGCCAGGATGAGGCATGGCGTTTACGTTTTGCGCGGGAGCTGGTTTCCAGCAAATTACGAGCACAACAAGGTGTGGTACAAAAAATGTTGTCCGAGCGCCCCGATCGGCGCAAAGCGTTGTATGAAGTTCAAGGGCAATTGGATCAAGTCGCTGCACAGTTAATACAAGTGACCAAGCGATCCTCTTTATTGGGTTTGGAAGGCCAAGCAGCACGAGCGGAGTTTGCAGCATTGGCTGCTGTGTTACCAGAAAATTTAGGTTTTACAGGACGCAGGCGACGACCGCCACCCGATGCGGTAAATGCTTGTTTGTCATTGGCTTATACTTTGTTGCATGGACGCGCCGTACAAATGGCACATGCTCAAGGTCTTGATCCCTTGTTGGGTTTTTATCACGAGCCAGCTTGGGGACGGGATTCATTGGCCGCAGACCTAATTGAACCGTGGCGACCTTATGTGAATGAATGGGTCTGGCAGTTATTTCGCAAACAGTATTTACGGGCAAGCTGTTTTCAATATGAAGCAGGCGGCTGTTTTTTGGGTAAGGCCGCCCGCCCTTTGTTCTTTGCAAGCCTGGAAGAATTATTACGGCCTGTTAATCGTGCCTTGCGGCAGCAGGTTCGCCGTCTCATCCAGTCTATGCAGACAGAGGAGGAGTGCTGATGCGTAGACCTTTATATCTGGATGTGGCAAGCGTTAAACAGGTCGAATTAGAAGGACCTGCTTTGCGGGTATGGACGCATGGGCGAGCAGCCGCTTTTTTTCCTTTGCGGCAAGTCTCGCGGGTTGTGGTTACAGGCAAAATACAATGGGAAACCGGTGCTTTGTTGGCCTGTCTGGATTACGGTGTGCCAGTTGCCTTTCGGCAGCGGGATGGTCGCTTGGTGGGTCACTGTCTGAGCGATCGTAGTAGCCAAACATCACTGGAAGCCTTGTTGCAGGCAGCAGCAGATACACCGGAAGGCGACCGGCTATATCATCAGTGGCGTCTGCATGAAGAAAGTCGTTGGCTAAAACGTGTGGCAAAGCTGTGTGGTTTACAGCTAAGGGCTAGCACAGCGCATAGTATCATGCCTTTGCTGACACCTTTACTGCAAGCACAGTTACCCTGTCCCTTGGCAATGTTTCGAGCACAGTTACAAGCACCGATTGCTAGCCATGTGGCCGAGGTACTGGAAGCTTATGGTTTTAGTGACAATATCCATTTGCCTTTAACACGTCGAGTACATCTTTCGCGTGATGTGGAACAGTTATTATTGTTAGAGGCCTACTGGCTGGTTTTGTGTGGTTTGACGCCAGAAGACGGAAAGCAACGAGGCTTGCGTTACAGTATTGTGGCTTTTTATCAACAACGACAAGGTGAATTTGAACTGCGGGCGCGGGTGGTTTTGAATCGTTTGTGGCGTTTATTAAAACATCAGGAGGCGGACACATGAGTGGACGACGCTTGCCACATGTTATCGCTTACGATATTGCCAACCCGAAGCGTTTGTTGCGAGTACATCGTTACTTGAAGAAAGTTGCGTTGCCGGTACAGTATTCAGTATTTTTATTGGATATGGATACTCGGCGACTGGAGCGGGTTTTAAGTGGTTTACAGCCTTTGATTCATGAGCGCCAGGATGATGTGCGCGTTTATCCATTACCGGCTAAACCAGACTGGTGCAATTTAGGTAAACCGCTCTGGGATGAAGGTATTTTATTAGCAGGAATGCGCCTGCCGCCTTCGACACGATGCCGCTTTGATCTCACCGTTGATGAAGAACACCACCTACCATAAAACTGCAAAATCAAGCTCAAAACCTCGTCCCATCGTGTTTATTGCAGCAGAGCAGTTTAGCTATCACCAGCGATCGGTGTAGCGTAAGCCTAATTCACCACGTGTCGCCAGTTTCATGGCTTGTTCGGTTTGTGCCAGTAAGGTGGCTTTGTCCTTATTGAGTACGCCTTTGAGTATCAGGGTGTTGGAGACATGATCACTGCGGAAAATGGTTTTTTCCAGCTCCAGATGGGATAGGAAAAGGTGCATTTCTTGAAAGAGGTCAAATGCCTCACAGGCTTGGTAATCGTGCCCAAAGGCTTCTGTAAAGCGACGTGGCCCATGACTGAAAAATAAGACCAAGGTCGCCAGGTAGCTTGGCTGGCTTGCATTAATGAGTTGGGCGGAAGCCAGCGCATGTTCCTCGCTATACACCTTGCCGCCTAGACCATTGATAATCATGACGGAGCTTTTAATACCTGCTTGTTGCAGCTTGAGAATAGCAGCGCAGGTGCTATCAAAAGTTTCGCTTTTCTGGACTTTTTGCAAGACCGTATTACTACCGCTTTCCGCACCGATATACACCAGTGACAAGCCTTGTTCACGCAGGTTTTGCAGTTGCTCCACTGTTTTTTGCTTGAGGTTTTGTGGCAAGCAATAAGCTGAAACACGGGAGACAGTCGGTAAATGTGTCCGAATAGCGCCAAGAATAGTTTCCAGACGGCGATAAGACAGTGCTATGGCATCACCATCCGCTAGGAAAATACGGCGTACCCCTCTCAGGCTGGCACCACAGCGCTGAATATCCGCTAATACTTCAGACTCGGCTTTGGGACGAAACTTTTTCTGAGGAGCAGTATACATTTCACAAAAGCTGCATTGATTCCAACTACAGCCGTTGGTGACTTGCAAAATGAGTGAGTCTGCCTCGCTGGGAGGGCGAAAGAGAGGATCAATGTAATCAATAGGAGGTGCAAAAAACATAGTGAGCTAGGTGCTGCTAGTTTGGTTTTAAATAAGTTGGCCAAGCTATCAGCTTAGGCTTAAAGTGCGCCGCACTGCATCTTGCCAGCCAGCATATTTTTTTGCACGCTGCTTGGCATCCATATTGGGCTTGAATTGTCGCTCCAGTTTCCAAATTTGGGCGAAGCTTTCTGGTGCGGGGTAAATGCCTTGTTGCAAGCCAGCCAGATAAGCCGCCCCTAATGCGGTTGTTTCTAGGATTTCTGGGCGATCAACTGGACTATCCAGTAAGTCAGCCAAAAACTGCATGGTCCAGTCGGAAGCTGTCATGCCACCATCGACTCGCAAGACAGTATCGCTTTCTTCTAGTGCAGCACTGTCGGCGCGCATAGCTTCCAAGAGATCACGGGTTTGATAGGCCACACTTTCCAGGGTGGCTCGTGCCAATTCAGCGGGGCCTGTGTTGCGGGTTATGCCGTAAATCGCACCGCGTGCGTCTGGATCCCAATAAGGCGCACCCAGACCCACAAAGGCAGGCACTAAATAAATCTGCTGCTGGGGATCAGCCAACTCAGCCAGCTTTTGTGTTTCACGGGCATGCTGAATGATTTTCAGGCCATCGCGTAGCCATTGCACGGCAGCACCTGCAATAAAAATAGAGCCTTCCAAAGCATAAGTTGTTTTGCCATTGAGTTGGTAAGCAATGGTCGTAAGTAAATTATTGCGAGAAATAACCGCAGTATCGCCTGTATTTAAAACAGCAAAGCAGCCAGTGCCATAAGTCGCTTTCAGCATGCCGGGTTGGAAGCAGGCTTGTCCAACAGTGGCTGCATGTTGATCACCTGCCACACCACAAATAGGAATGGCAGCACCAAAAAGCGCCGGGTCAGTCGTGCCAAAGTCAGCCGCACAATCTTTTACTTCAGGCAACAGGCTTTCGGGAATATTCAGAATTTCCAGCAGCTCCTTGCTCCATTGTTTCTTATGAATATGGTAAAGCAGGGTACGGCTAGCATTGCTTGCATCCGTAGCGTGTACTTTACCGCCGGTAAGATTCCAGATCAGCCAAGTATCAACAGTGCCCATGCACAGCTTGCCTGCTGCTGCTTTTTCCCGTGCTCCTGCTACATGGTCTAGTAACCAACGTACTTTAGTGCCACTGAAATAAGGATCAACCAGCAAGCCCGTCTTTTGGCGGATAGTGGCTTCGTGTGCTTTTAGCGTTTGCTGACAAAACGCCGCAGTGCGTCTATCCTGCCAGACAATCGCTGGATGAATAGGCTGGCCGGTTTCTCTATCCCAGAGGATAACGGTTTCACGCTGATTAGTGATGCCTATGCCTGCTACCTCATTGGCTTGAATGCCTGCTGTTTGCATCGCTTCTCGGAAAGTCGCCAAGCTCGTATTCCACAAGTCCAGTGGGTCATGTTCCACCCAGCCAGACTGGGGATAATGTTGGCTAAATTCTTGTTGAGCTGTAGCCAACATTTGCAAGTGTTCATTAAAGACGATACTACGAGTTGATGTCGTTCCTTGGTCGATGGCGATGATGTAAGACATGGCAATACCTTTTAAAGAAATAACGCCCTCACCCCGTCCCTTTTCCAAAGGAAGAGGGGTTAAGCAAATCAGATACTGACTCCCCTTCGCCCTCTGGGAGAGAGGGTTGGGGGGTGAGGGTCTTCAAGCAAGAGAGCAAAATACTCTACTTAACGTTTCCAAGACTTGATCAGTTCATCATAATCCACTGTTTCAGGGGCTGGCTTTTCATTTTTCAGCTTGGGCTTGGGTGCGCCAGGCTCGTTTAGCCATTCCTGCGGGTCTTTAGGTTTGTTAAGTTTTGGTCCCAGCTCACCTTGTACGCCTGCGCGTTCCAGCCGTTGCAAGACTTTTTCTTGGGCTTTGCATAGTGCATCCAGTGCTTCTTGAGGTGTTTTGGCGCCCGAAGAGGCATCACCTATGTTTTGCCACCACAGTTGCGCCAGTTTAGGGTAGTCAGGCACATTGGTTCCTGTTGGCGACCACTGGACGCGAGCCGGTGAGCGGTAAAATTCCACCAAACCGCCCAGTTTGGGTGCACGTTCGGTAAAGCTTTTATGATTAATGCTGGACTCACGAATAAAGGTCAAACCGACGTGCGATTTTTTCAAATCCACTGTTTTGGAAGTGACGAATTGGGCATATAACCAAGCAGCTTGGGCGCGATCTACTGGGGTGGATTTCATCAGAGTCCAAGAGCCAGCATCCTGATAGCCGACTTTCATACCTTCTTCCCAATAAGCACCGTGGGGTGAGGGCGCCATACGCCATTTAGGTGTGCCGTCTTCATTGACCACCGGCAGCCCCTCTTTGACCATATCGGCAGTAAAGGCGGTGTACCAAAACATTTGCTGGGCGACTTCGCCCTGTGCGGGCACGGGACCTGCTTCGGAGAACACCATGCCTGCGGCGGCTGGTGGTGCGTAGTTTTTCAGCCAATCTATGTATTTTTGTACTGCATATACGGCTGCGGGAGCGTTGGTCGCACCGCCGCGTGCCACACAAGAACCTACAGGCTGGCTGTTGTCATTGACACGAATACCCCATTCATCGACGGGCAAACCGTTTGGTTCACCTTTGTCTCCCATACCTGCCATTGACATCCAAGCGTCAGTAAAGCGCCAGCCTAAGGAAGGGTCTTTCTTGCCGTAGTCCATGTGGCCGTAGACCTTTTTGCCATCAATTTCCATGCCGGTAAAGAATTCAGCAATGTCATGATAAGCTGACCAATTAACGGGCACGCCTAGCTCGTAGCCATATTTTTCTTTGAATTTGGCTTTGATGTCTGGATTGGTGAACCAGTCATAGCGAAACCAATACAAGTTGGCAAATTGCTGATCAGGTAATTGATATAACTTGTCATCAGGGCCGGTGGTGAACTTGACGCCAATGAAATCTTCAATGTCTAAGTTGGGGTTAGTGACTTCTTTGCCTTCCCCCGCCATCCAATCTGTTAGGTTGCGTACTTGTTGATAGCGCCAGTGTGTACCAATCAGGTCAGAGTCATTGATATAGGCATCATAAATATTTTTGCCGGATTGCATTTGGGTTTGCAGTTTTTCAACGACATCACCTTCGCCAATCAAATCATGCGTGACTTTAATGCCGGTAATGTCCGTAAATGCTTTTGCGAGTGTCTTTGCTTCATACTCGTGTGTGGTTATCGTTTCAGACACCACATTGATTTCCATGCCTTTAAACGGCTCAGCCGCTTTAATAAACCACTCCATTTCAGCCATTTGCTCATCTTTGCTGAGTGCTGATGGTTGGAATTCTGTGTCTACCCACTGTTTAGCTGCCTCTATATCAGCAAAAGCCAGTGAGCCATAGCTGGCTAGCAAAAATGCGCTAATCGCGGTACTTAATAGCTTACGTTTCATACTCTTTCCTCCAGTTAAATAAATTTATACCCAGCGGAACACCGCCAGCGCATAAACCAAACAAATCACCAAGGCCCACCATAAAGGCGAACCAAACATTGCCAGCCAGCACAAGCAAATCCATGCACTGCCCAATAATGAAATAAATAAACGGTCTCCGGGGGTTGTTTCAATGCGTAACACGCCCCGTCGTGGTACTTGTGGTGCCAGTACACTCCAAAAGCCCATGCCGACTAATGCCAGCACGATTAAGGAAAAGAACAGTGCAGTTTGCCAAGTCCAGGCCATCCAGCTTAAATCCATATACGGCCTCCTTAAACACGCCCGAGGGCAAAGCCCTTGGCAATATAATTACGCACAAACCAGATGACCAATGCACCCGGGATAATAGTTAGAATCCCGGCAGCCGCCAGCACGCCCCAGTCCATGCCGGAAGCCGATACCGTGCGTGTCATGGTGGCTGCAATCGGCTTTGCCTGTACGGAAGTCAGGGTGCGTGCCAACAATAGTTCTACCCATGAAAACATGAAGCAGAAAAAAGCAGTCACGCCGATACCTGAAGCAATCAAGGGCATAAAGATACGGGTGAAAAAGCGTGGAAAGCTGTAACCGTCAATATAAGCAGTTTCATCAATTTCTTTAGGCACACCTGACATAAAACCTTCCAGTATCCAGACAGCCAGCGGTACATTGAACAAGCAATGCGCCAGCGCAACCGCAATATGTGTATCAAACAAACCAATCGAGCTGTAAAGCTGGAAAAAAGGCAAGGCAAATACTGCTGGGGGTGCCATGCGATTGGTGAGCAACCAGAAAAACAAGTGTTTATCACCCAGAAAACGGTAGCGTGAAAAGGCATAAGCCGCAGGTAAAGCCACGATGACTGAAATAAAAGTATTCATCACTACATAAATAATCGAATTGATATAACCGGAATACCAACTTGGATCGGTAAAGATGGTCATGTAGTTTTGAAAGGTCAGGTTTTGCGGCCACAAACTAAAAGTGGACAAGATTTCTTCATTGGTTTTTAGGCTCATATTGAGCAACCAATAAATCGGTAGCAGCAAAAACAGCAAGTAAAGCGTCATGACTATACCGCTCTTTTTAATACTCGGTAAGCGCAAACTTGAGCGCTGAACTGTTGTGGTCGTCATAGGGCTTAGCTCTGTTTGTCCAGATTAGTCATTACGGTGTAGAACACCCAACTTAATAGCAATACGATCAAGAAATAGATCAGCGAGAAGGCAGCAGCGGGGCCTAGATCAAATTGGCCTATTGCCATTTTTACCAAGTCTATGGAAAGCAAGGTGGTAGAATTACCAGGTCCGCCACCTGTGACTACGAATGGCTCGGTGTAAATCATAAAGCTGTCCATAAAACGTAGCAGTACCGCAATCAATAAGACCCCGCGCATTTTAGGCAACTGGATATAGCGGAAAATAGACCAGCGACTCGCACCGTCAATGCGCGCAGCCTGATAATAAGCTTCGGGGATGGACTGTAAACCGGCATAACACAATAAAGCCACCAGTGAAGTCCAGTGCCATACATCCATCACAATAATCGTGATCCACGCATCAAGTATATTTTGTGTATAGTTATAATCAATGCCCAAAGCAGCCATGCTTGCGCCCAATAAGCCTATATCGACCCGACCAAAGATTTGCCAGATTGTGCCAACTACATTCCAAGGAATTAATAAGGGTAGTGACATCAGCACTAAGGTGACAGGTACGCCCCAGCCTTTTTTGGGCATATTCATGGCAATAAAAATACCTAAGGGAATTTCAATGGCTAGGATCATGCCGCTAAACAAAAATTGGCGTAAAAGCGCAGCATGAAAGCGCTCCGAGTTCATCATTTCTTCAAACCAACTTAGCCCTGCCCAGAAGAATTGATTATTGCCAAAAGTATCTTGTATGGAGTAATTCACCACAGTCATTAAAGGAATGACCGCACTGAAGGCTACCAGCATGACGACCGGCAATACCATAAACCAAGCTTTATTATTCCAGGGTTTTTGAATCATGAGGTGGCTTCCCCCTGTACTAACCAGTCATTGACATAAATATTGATTTGATCAGCGTCAAAATGCAGGTGTGTGTAGTCTTCGCTTACTGGCTTATCTTCTGGCACGAGTATGCTGATTTCGTGTTCGCCTAAAAGGGCACGTACAATTTTTTGGCGGCCTATGTCTTCAATACGGCGAATGTGCACAGGCAGACTGTGCGGGTTGCTTTCACGGCTGAGCTGCATAAATTCAGGACGAATGCCTAGCTCGACTTTGTCAGCCTTAAGCTCATTCAACTCAATGGCGTAATGTGCGCCTAAAGGTAGTGTATGGCCATTCAGTTGTGCATTCTGAGCACTGACTTGGGCAGGCAAGATATTCATGCCTGGGCTACCAATAAAATAGCCCACAAAAGTATGCGCAGGCTTTTCAAATAATTCTTGAGGTGTACCTATTTGCACCACATAGCCGTCATACATGACTACGACCTTGTCCGCAAAGGTCAGCGCTTCGGTTTGGTCATGGGTGACGTAAATCATGGTGTTATTCACGCTTTGATGCAGTGCTTTGAGCTGCATACGTAGAAGCCATTTGAGGTGCGGGTCAATGACCGTGAGCGGCTCATCAAACAGAATGGCTGCAACATGGTGACGGACTAGGCCGCGCCCTAGTGATATTTTTTGTTTGGTATCTGCGGTGAGGCCACTGGCTTTTTTCTTCAACACATCGCTCAACTCCAACATAGCTGCAATATCTGTAACGCGCTGTTGGATGGTGGTTTCATCGTGGCCGCGATTACGCAAAGGAAAAGCGAGGTTGTCATACACTGTCATGGTGTCGTAGACCACCGGAAACTGGAAAACTTGGGCAATTCTGCGTTTTTCGGTGGGTAAATAGGTGACATCTTCGCCATCAAATAGTACTTGTCCCTGACTAGGGTGTAACAAGCCGGAAATGATGTTTAATAAAGTGGATTTGCCGCAGCCGGATGCACCTAAGAGCGCATAAGCCTTGCCATCCTCCCAGATATGATCAATTTCTTTGAGGGCGTAGTCGGCAGGGCTTTGGGGGTGGGACAGGTAGCTGTGCGCTAGGTTTTTTAAATGGATTTCAGCCATGCTGTCACTCCTGTGCTATTAGCTGTGGAGCGGCAGCTAGTTCACCGCTTGTTTTAAACCAGTAAATCTTGTTCAGGTCGACAAAAACATCTATTTCATGGCCACTGGGTAAATCATGATTACCCGGTACAAGTGCCACCCAGCGTGTTTCTTCGCCTGTTGCTCCACCTTGATGATCTTTGTAAATCAGGTGAACAAAACTTTCTGAACCGCTTAATTCAACGACATTAACCTTGGCTGTAAAGCGAATTGCATGAGTCGCTGGCGCATCCAGACGCAAATGATTTGGGTGGAAAGCAGCGGTATAATGACCATCTGCCAAGTCAGCCAAGCTTGTGTGCACTGAAAAAGTGTCACCATTGCTCAGTTGCAATTGAGTGCCGGTTTTTTGCACACTTAGTAAATTCAGGGGCGGATCGGAAAAAACCTGGGCAGTCGTAAGACTATTCGGTTGACGGTAGACTTGTAGGGTCGGACCATATTGCACCACTTGACCTTTCCACAAAGCAGCCGTAGAGCCACCTAGTAACAGGGCTTCGGTCGGTTCGGTGGTGGCATAGACAAAAACAGCGCCTGATTCTTGGAAAATACGTGGAATTTCTTCACGTAATTCTTCGCGCAATTTGTAGTCCAGATTGGCCAGTGGTTCATCCAGCAAGACTAAATCAGCATCTTTTACCAAAGCCCGTGCCAGTGCACACCGCTGTTGTTGTCCACCTGACAGCTCTAGGGGTTTGCGCTTTAAAAACGGCATCAAGCGCATAAGCTCGGCTGCTTGGTGTACACGTTGCTGTATGCTTTGTTTATCTAAGCCCCGTAGTTTAAGTGGGGAGGCAATGTTTTCGTAAACATTAAGTGACGGGTAGTTAATGAACTGCTGGTAAACCATAGCGACATTACGCTGTTGTACAGGCTTACCCGTCACATCCTCGCCTTGCCATAAAATACGCCCACTAGTCGGTTTTTCCAGCCCAGCCATTAAGCGCATCAAGCTTGTTTTGCCGGATAAAGTAGGGCCTAGCAGCACATTCAGTTTGCCAGTCTCCAAGCTAAGGTCAGTGGGGTAGATATGGGTTTCCCCGTCCACTGTTTTGGACACCTGTTCCAGGGTCAGACTCATGCAGTGATGCCTCCTCCGCAAATGGTCACAACGGTCACGATGTTACTTAATTTAGTTCAGCAAACCACTCCGCTACAGCTTGCCGTTCTACCTCATTCATGTGCAAGCCCAGTTTGCTACGTCGCCATAAGACATCTTCAGCGTTTTGAGCCCATTCTTCTGCAATAAGAAAACGTATTTCACGCTCGCTCAGGCTGGCTCCAAAAGCTTTGCCTAAATCTTCTTTACGCTTGGCATCGCCTAGGCAATCATAGGCGCGCGTACCATAACGGCGAATCAAGCTGCGTGCCCAAGCTTCACTGATAAAAGGGTAAGTAGCTTGCAGAGTTTGTACTTGTTGTTCTACGGCATTTACCGCAAAATCACCACCCGGCAAAGCGGCAGTTTTTGTCCAGGCCGTGCCGGCATGGGGTAGCCAAGGCTGAAGTTGGTGGAGCGCATCTTCAGCTAGATGGCGGTAGGTGGTAATTTTGCCACCAAAAATAGTCAGCAAAGGTGCTTGGCCTGCCTGATCTTTCACGGTTAATATGTAATCCCGCGTGGCCTCCTGTGCAGCACTGGCACCGTCATCATACAAGGGTCGCACACCGGAGTAAGTCCAGACTATATCCTCAGGTTTAATAGGTTGTTTGAAGTAAACACTGGCAGCTTCGCAGATATACTGGATTTCATCGGCTTCAATTTGTACTTGCTCAAGACTCGTGTGATGGTCACGATCGGTTGTGCCGAGTAGGGTGAATGCTTGCTCATAAGGAATAGCAAAAATAATACGGCCATCTTTATTTTGAAAAATATAAGCGCGATCATGATCGTGAATTTTAGGCACAATGATATGGCTACCACGCACTAAGCGTACATTTTTCTTTGCTTGTTGTTGAGGCTGGATGTTTTGCAGCACATGGTCGACCCACGGGCCTGCTGCATTAACCAGTATGCGCGCGTGAATTTTGCGGGTGCTGTGCGTGTTGACATCCAGCAAATCCACCTCCCACACGTTGTCTAGCCGTCTGGCTGCGGTACAGCGAGTGCGTACCCGAATATCAGCACCACGTGCTTGGGCATCCAAAGCATTTAAAAGCACCAAACGTGCATCATCGACCCAACAATCTGAATACTCAAAGCCTTTTTGGAAGGTGTCAATCAGTGGTGTGCCGACCGGATGAGTGCGCAGATCCAATGTTTGGGTGGGCGGTAACAGCTTGCGTCCACCCAAATGGTCATAGATAAATAAACCTAGTCGTAAAAACCAAGCTGGACGCAAATGCTTGTGATGAGGCAGTACAAAGCGCAAGGGCCAGATAATGTGAGGAGCGTTTTTTAATAGAATTTCCCGTTCATTGAGTGCTTCACGGACTAATTTGAAATCGTAATATTCTAAATAACGCAAGCCACCATGAATGAGTTTAGTGCTGGCTGAAGATGTACCTTGTGCCAAGTCACCCTGTTCGGCCAGTAAAACCTTTAGTCCTCGCCCGGCTGCATCGCGGACGATACCACAACCATTAATGCCGCCGCCCACCACGGCTAGGTCATAAATAGCATGAGCTTGAGACATAGAAACCCCTTCATGAGACAGCCCCCTTGTGAGTATATTTGTTTTTATTCGTTTGGCAATTGTTTATTTTTGTTTTTATTAATAGTGATGATTTCCGAAAGTAAAGTGAAATAGGCCGTGCACAAGCTTCGTATTAGCTACGCTGCGTCCTGAAAGGCTCATGTAAGAATCTCTACAGTCAAGCTGCCGTAAACAATCCCACGCCCACCAGCCACAATACTTCGCCTATCTCCACCATTGCCCCGGCAGTATCCCCCGTACACCCACCTAAGCGTTGCAGCATTAAGCGGCGTAGCGCCCAAAATCCCAAGGCCACCCATAGCAAGCCAGCAAAGCTATACAGTAGTGCCAACAAGCCCACACTAACGACAATCCATGCAGCAGGCTGGCGGGGTAAATATTCTGTAATATTGCTCGCCAAGCCAGTAGCGCGTACATAATCAGTGGTCAAAAACAGTAATAGGATCAAGCTTCGCCCTATGATGGGAGCTAGCAAAATGCCTAGCCAGCTAGCACTTTGTAGCAAAGCCCCCAGAGCTGCAAACTTTAATAATAAGACAGCTACAATGGCAATAACTCCGGCTGAGCCTACGAGAGGGTCTTTAAGTATGCGGTGGGTTTTTTCGGTATCGCCCAAGCCACCTAGCCAGGCATCGGCGCTGTCTGCCAAGCCATCCAGATGCAAACCGCCAGTAATCATTACCCAAGCTACCATTAGAACAGCCGCTAAAAGCCAGGCATTAGCACCCGCAAATAAGCCGTAAAACACGCACAGTAAGCCCCCTATCAATAAGCCGACTAAAGGATAATATAAAGCCGAACGGCCAAAATCAGGTTTCTCCACCCTAGCTAGATGAGGTACGGGAATGCGTGTAAGAAAAGACAATGCCAGCAGTGCCGGTATTCTTTCAGTTTGCCAGGAAATAGAGCGTATCATGCTTGTGTTAAACCATGTGCCAGCAATGAGCAATTGCCTGCTGCATTTTGCTGAATTCGGCTGATCTGAGCATAAGCGATTTCAAAGCGTAGCGTTTTTTTATACAAAATACCTAGAACCTCGGCCAGCAATACCCGAATCACACCCGCATGTGTCAGCACTAAAACATGCTGGCCTGTATAATCCTGTAACAAGGTAGCCCAAGCCGCTTGTACGCGATTAATAAATTCTTTCATTAACTCGCCGCCGGGTGCAGCAAACATCAAGGGCTGATACCACAATTGTTGCATTTCTTCTGGGTACTGCTCCCATAAAGCCCATTGGGTTTGGCCGACCCATTCGCCAAAATCCATTTCTCGAAAGCGCTCTTCTACAATAAAGGGCGTATCCAAGCGTTGTGCGAGTTGCCGCGCAAAATCATGACAGCGGCGACTGGGAGAAGCAAGAATGGCATCCCATTGACCTTTGGCTGTGGCGTGGTTGAGCTGTTTCCAGCCTGTGACACCCAGTGGCTCATCGGGTGGGGCGCAAAATAAGCCCGGTGTAGCGACTTGGCCGTGACGCAACAAGTCGATGCTCAAGCTGCTTGATTGGGTGGTTTGGGCTTTATGACTGACTGTATTCATGGGCTTTAATAAGGCGTTATAACTTGGTCGCAACAGCGGCTTCAGCAAAAGTAGCCATATTTTGATGCAGAGCGCAGGCCAAGCGCAATAAAGGAACCGCGCTGGCTGCACCGCTGCCTTCGCCCAAACGCAAGCCTAAATCCAGCAAAGGCGCTTCGGGAAAAGCCGCTATGGCAAGCGTGTAACCTGCTTCGGCAGAATGATGGGAAAGGAACAACCAGTCCATGACATCCGGCTGAAGGCGGCTGGCCAATAAGGCCGCCGCCGTGCAAATAAAACCATCAACCATCGCCGGAACACCGAGCTGTGCTGCGCGTAAATAAGCGCCTGTCAAAGCGGCCAGTTCAAATCCACCCATAAGGCGTAAGGCTTCTAGGGGAGAGGTGCAGTGGGGTAAATGCCGATCTAGTATATGTTGAATAACAGTGGTTTTGTGACGTATGCCAGCCTCATCTAAGCCCGTACCTGCGCCCGTCAATGGCTCAGGAGGAAGATTGAGCAGATAACAATACAATGCAGTCGCTGGGGTGGTATTGCCGATGCCCATTTCGCCGCCAATAAACAAGTGCGCTTGTTGTTGCTGGGCGCGCTCAAGCGCTTGCTTGCCGGTGAGCATGGCTTGTTCAAGTTGTTCCAAAGTCATAGCGGCTGTATGCGCTGCATTGGCGGTGCCGTGGCCTGCACGCTGGCTAATCAGTTGGGAGTGTTGCAGGGGGGTTTTGATACCAACATCAATAATTTCGAGCTGTGCCTGAAGTTCGCGCGCCAAGACATTGATGGCTGCACCGCCATTAAGAAAGTTCTGTACCATTTGCACAGTGACCTCTTGTGGAAAGGCCGATACGCCTTCAGCCGCCAAGCCGTGATCAGCAGCAAATACACTGATGTGCACACGTTCCATGCTGGGCAGCGGTGTGCTCTGCATGCCAGCAAGGCGTATGGCCAGCTTTTCTAGTTTGCCTAGTGAGCCGGGGGGTTTGGTCAATTGCAGTTGCCGTTCTTGGGCAGCGTTGCTGGCTTCATGGTCGATCGGGCTACAGGCTTGTTGTATCCATTGCATTAGATGTTTCCTTTTAAAATATGCGGTAAGCCCGCGATCATAAATATAGCTGTGTCAAGCTGTGCTGCAAGTTGTTGGTGTAGGCGACCGGCTTCATCAATATAACGGCGGCTGAGTTCTCCTAGGGGGACAATGCCTAAGCCAAGCTCATTGCTGACTAGTATTAAATCCCCTGGCAGTTGTGGCAAGGTTTGCAATAATAATTGCTGCTCTTGGGTCAGGCGCTCAGTATCTTCCAAACATAGCAAATTAGTTAACCACAGCGTTAAGCAATCTACCAGTATGAGGCGCTCGGGGTGCGCGTGGTTTTGTAGGCAATTGGCTAAAGCCAAAGGTTCTTCCAGTGTTAACCAATGTGACGGGCGCTGTGCTTGATGATGTTGAATACGTGTTTGCATTTCAGCATCGTCAGCGGTGGCTGTAGCGACATAAATCACTTCGCGTCCAGATTGCTGTGCGAGTTGTTCAGCATAACGGCTTTTGCCCGAACGGGCTCCACCCAGTATCAGGGTTTGCAATGGTGAGTCCTGCACGTCAAAATCCAGAAGATACACTATTATACCGAGGAGATGCCATGCACCTGTCGCTACGCCAACAACAAATTATGACAATGGCTCGTGAAACGGGGCAGGTAACAGTAGATAGGTTAGTGGAATTATTTGCAGTCACGCCACAAACGATTCGCAAAGATCTCAATGAGTTATGCGAAAGTCGCCTGCTCGCACGTGTACATGGCGGTGCGGTATTGGCTTCGGGCGTGGTGAATATGGCTTATGAGCAACGCCGTATGTTGGCGGCCAATGAAAAAGAACGCATTGGTCGCTTGTGTGCCGCACAGATTCCTGATGATTGTTCCTTGTTTATTAATATTGGCACGACAACCGAAGCTGTTGCGCAAGCTTTATTGGGTCATCGTCATCTTATGGTGGTTACGAATAATCTTAATGTTGCCAATATACTGCTACAAAATGCTGATTTTGAGGTCATTATTGCTGGGGGTGTCTTGCGTCATGCTGACCGAGGCATTATTGGCGAAGCCACTGCCGACTTTGTGCGTCAGTTTAAATTAGACTATGCAGTGATAGGTACTTCCGCCTTGGATGAAGAAGGTGCTTTACTGGATTTTGACTACCGTGAAGTGCGAGTGACCCAAGCCATTTTGCACAATGCCCGCGAGCGCTTTCTGGTGGCAGACAAAAGTAAATTGGAACGCTCAGCGCCAGTACGAGTGGCGCATGTATCACAACTGACCGGGCTATTTATGGATGAATTACCCAGCGAGTCTTTGATCCGTGTATGTGAAGAGCATGGGGTAGGCGTGTTTTCACATCTAACACATAATGATCCCCCGTTTTTACCCCAATAATCCCATCTCCCGCATCTGGTCGTAGTCCCGCCTTTAACCAGCAGGCTCTCCAACCGTGTCGACACGTTGTTTCTGTGTTTCTTCTGCGTCGTAGTCCCGCCTTTAACCAGCAGGCTCTCCAACTGACTATCACAAGTAATAACCATAGTCTTGCAGTTGTCGTAGTCCCGCCTTTAACCAGCAGGCTCTCCAACGGTGAGATCGTTCCATACTCTACACACGTTATATGTCGTAGTCCCGCCTTTAACCAGCAGGCTCTCCAACCCAGTGACAACTCGTTAAGAAATCATGGAATAGGTCGTAGTCCCGCCTTTAACCAGCAGGCTCTCCAACACCCTTCCTCATAAGGTATCTACAAACATCACTGTCGTAGTCCCGCCTTTAACCAGCAGGCTCTCCAACCGCGTAAGCCCAAAGTGCAGCGTTAACTTTAATGGTCGTAGTCCCGCCTTTAACCAGCAGGCTCTCCAACCCTACCCCTAAGAAATTCCTTTTTAAAATAAATAACTTGCAGAGCATTCTCAGCTATATCAACAGAGGTAAGCGAAGTTAGCTTGTAAGTCATATCCATTTTGCCCGTCAGTTGTCCAACCGAATCAAACTTGTAAGCGCTGATAACACTGTTTCAGTTCTTCGCGTAAACATGCATTCAAAGCCGTATAAATCGACTTCAACTTTTCCACCTGTTCTGGCTTCTTAATCAAGGTTAATTCTGGTTCAGCTTCACTGTCTGCTGTTTTATGGTGCGGAAAATAAAACCCCGCTACCACCGACCGATAAGCATATAACAAATCACGCAACTGATCAGAGATAAACAAACCTGCATGCTGCTGATAAAACACCTCACTCAAAGCATGTAGCATAAAATACTCCAAATTGGCAAAGTGATAAAAATACTGCGTTGTCCCCGCTTGACTATTCCTCTTCCAATGAATAATCGCCTTGGCACTTTTCTTATCACTCAAATATGCTAGCAAAGTCCAAACCGCTTCCAACGCATTAATCTCACGGCGCAATAAATCAGTGCGAATCGCCTTATTATGCTGAATCTGGCTCTGCCGCAGGGCAAATTTATAAGTGAGGAGCGCACCCATTGCAATCCCGAAAAAAAACCTAATACCGCCACCAACAAAGACGTGATTTCACCTGCCGTAAAACTCAAATCCCATAATTTCATCGTTCTATCCTTTTCGATGACTTAAATAATCCAACCACGGTGTCACCACCTTCTGCATCTCATCCAATAAACGCGAGGCTACCTGACGATGATGCGCGGGATTCTCAGGAGTCTGTTCAGTCTGTACGGCTTGCACCACTGCTGGAAATTCTGCTGCTTTTGGGTATTGATTATGCGAAAACGCATTGCGAATCGCTAAAGCACGTTTAAAGCTAGCATCAGCAAAACTTGCTTCACTATCCCGACCATCCTGCTGCGCTAATTGCTGCAAAGCATACAAAAAATCGCCGTGTCGACCTTTACCAAACACCGCTTTGCTTTGTTTAATTAATGCTTCATCCCGCTGAGGCACATTTTCCAATACCTCCTTCAATTGCCGTTCCAAACTTAATACGTGCTCCATGATTTTTACCTTGGCACGATGATAAGCACGGAGTTCAGCACGAATTTCATCACGGTGTAACTCCTTTTCAGTCGATGGATAATAATCCAATAAACTTGGCAAACGTCGATCGCGCACTAATAAAGCCAACTTACCATGATCACGTATCTTACAGCTTGGATGATACAAAACACGTTCTGGCTTGTTGGCTGGTACAGGCAAAGCATGCTTACGCTTGGCACTTAATAGTGTTTTTTCCAAAGTCTGCAAATGCCAAACAGGTTTACGACCCGCTTGATTAAATTGTAGTGGATTCAAATGTTGGCTGGCGTACAAATACAATAACATATCCTGAGCCACCAAATGACGCACACTTAACTCATCGCGCTGATAAGATTTTAGCAACTTGCGTAATTTTTCTTGCCGTTCTGCGACTTCGGTTGGCTTGCCCTTGCCCTTGCTAGGCGGCGTGTGCTGCAAATGCTCACGAATTTTATCTACATGCGCTACCCGCTCAGCTTTTTGCAGAAAATGCACTTTTTTTTCTTTAAAGCGCTGTTTTGGTGTGCGTTTATCCAGCCAAACATCAAATAAATCGTGTCGGCGCGGATAATCATACATTTTCTGTGCCTCATCTCCTTGTGCTGCCAAATAACGCTGCAATAACCACGTCACCGATGGACGCACTGCCACCGCTTCGGTGCTGCGCTCCAAGGTTTGTGTGCCTTGCGCGGCCAACTCGTCAGGGTCAATGCCCAAGGTGTGCGCTACCTTATTTAGAATCAGCGGGTAAAACATATTGTTCAATAAAGGTACGGGCTGCTTGAATTTGCCTTGTTCATCCAATTGTTCATTCAGCCAATTCTGTAAACTAGCGGGCTGACGTAAACCCAACCAATGGGGAATCTTCTCCAGTTTAGTACTCTGTTGTTGGGCAATAAACTGTTTGAGATAGCTTTCACGGGCTTGCAAATAGGCTTCATAAAAGCTAATCAAGCCACGGTATTTTTCGGGGCGCTGTGCTAAACCCAACTGTGCTAAGAAAGGATGTGCAAAATCGCCACTCAATAAACCCGCCTGTTCCAATAGATCAACAATGCGCGGCGGTTCTTCAAGGTGTGCGCCGTAATAGGCTAAGGTCTTTTGTAGCATTTGATAATGTTGGCTATTAATTTTGCCACCATCAGAACGGCTACTGTCCACCGGCTGAAAGCGCATTAAATCATCGGCGATAAAGTCACCCATCACCCCACACTTAATGGCCTTAAAACCCTTCTGCCCGCGCTTTTTCGGTTCTTGCAATAAGCGCTTTAATTGTTTCTGACGGCGTTCGGTATCTGCTAATAAATGTTTGGCACGGGCAATAATCAGTTCTGGTTTAAGCTCTGTTGCATTGACCCCTAATAAAGCCCGAATGACTACCTTGGGCAAACTACTAAGCCGCACTTCAAAGGTTTGAGGTTCTTTTTCTTTATGAGTGAAGAAGCTATCAATCCACGCCTGAGCGGCTTGGCGGCGTTCATTACTCTGTGCTGTACCCGCCAACGCAGGTACACCTCCTTGTTGCAAGCTTTGAAATAGGCTCTGCAAATTAACGCGATATTTAGTTAGTAGTCTATTCAAAGACAAGTGTCTATTATTTTTTTGTCTATTATCTTTTTGTTGTAGGTAGTTATAAAACGCAAGCTGTAAAAACATTGCTGGACTTGCCCAAAATTCAGGCATCAACTCAGCGCCTGTTGGACTATTCAGGCTAACTGAATCATTGGCTGCATGAGCTCGTAAATTGGGATAAGCGGCAGGGCTTTTGCCTTTGTTGATATCCAAACGAAAACCAATCTTGTCATCAAAATAATGATAATGCGGATAGGTCGGCACAATATAAGGTTTGAGCTGCTCTATACTGTCTCCCGCTTGCTTGGTGATTTGCTCTTCCGCCTTGCGGGAGCTTTGATAATTGGCTTCTAATAATTGCCAATCCTTTGGTTTTTCGCAGGCTTGCAGTAGATGTAAACGTTGGTAAGTGAGGATTTTTTGTCCCAAACGCCGCACTCGTGCGCGATTATCGGCAAATTGACTGGCTGGTTTTAAGCGCACATTGTAATAAAAATTGCCTAAGTCAACAGCAAAGCGCAGTTTATTGTCAGGATTAAAATCCAAAAAGCGCATGATTAATGGAATAAAACGATCTTGTCGACTGCGTGCAAATAAAAAGGTGCTACCTATGTTCGTTGCCTCACTATCAGCTTCGTCCTCAAGCACATCAGCGCCTATCTCGCCACGAAAATGCTTCTGATCTTTGGGGCTTAAGCGATTTAATAAAACGCGTGGGCAGCGTGATAATTCCGAGAGCGTATCTAGGGTGACTGTTATCTTGATGTCATCCGAACGCAGATTTTGGATAGGGAGTTTTAAGCGATACACCGCAATCATTTCCCTCACAATACTGCGGTGAAGTTGCTTCCAGTTTTCACCATGCGTTTTCCAGAAATAATCGATTAACTCCGCACTTTGGCTTTTTTCTAAAAACAGCGAGCAAAATAACACCTGTCCAAAATCATAAAACACATCGTCCACGGACGAATGGCTGTCCTTCGCTAAATTTAGCGGATCGCTGCATAAGGCTAAGGTAAACTTATTAATCGATTTGGGTTTGCCATTTTTGCCACAGCGCTGCAAAGCTTGCATGGTTTGGGTGCTGTGTGCGAAGCGATTTTTTACCGTATGGAAACTACTGTCATAAATTTCACTGAGTGCAAAATACAATTTTTTATGCAGATCAATCGGAATCTGCTGACCTTGATCCACAGGATGATTGAAGGTATTACGCAAATCATGCACCAATTTCAACAGCCAAGTGAGTTGTGATTGATAATAACGAGGTAGTGTTGCTGCATTATCCTGTTTGTTTTTTTGACTAACTGAAGCATTTGGGTCATTTAAGACATTTAGAAAAGGGAAGCGAAAACGCAAGTGCCTTATCAGCTCATCTTGCTGTTCTGGTGTGGCTTGCGTGAGGTTTAGCGAGTCGAAAGCGCTCTTGATTTCACTCTCATTATACACGCACGCTTTACCAGACTTTTCACGTATATCATTCAGACAATGCAGGATATTCAGTCTTGCATCATTGTAATAAGCCGCTAGTACGTGTTTTTCCAATCTAACCATGATCTATTGCCCTATTGTCTTAACTCAGCAACTAGTTAAAATACCACCAATCATCACTGCGGTATATTTGCTACAGGTGTTTCTTCATTATTCTGAAGGGCTTGCCATGCTACAATCAGGCTAAGCCCGAAGCATTAGGAATACCCAATGAAATTCCCCTATGGTATTAGTAATTTCCAACGAATTCGTACCTCCCCTTATCTGTATTTGGATCGCACCGCAGCGATTCCCAACTTGGAAAGTATGGGTGAGCAATTACTCTTTCTGCGTCCGCGTATCTTTACTGATCTCGACCTTACACAGCTATTATGACCTGAATCAGGCGGAACAATTTGAGACGCTATTTGGTGAGCTAGCCATTGGGCAAAACCCTACTGCTGAACATCATCAATATATGGTATTACAGTGGGACTTCTCGATGGTGTCAGCACAGGGTGATATTGAACAGATCAAACAGAGTTTATTCCGCCACTTGAATGAATATATCAAAGCCTTTGCACACAAATATGCGGCGTATCTGCCTACGACGATCAGCATTTATGATCAAGATGGCATTGCTTCTTTTGAATCCTTGGTGAACGCTGTCAGTGAAAGCGGTCATCAACTGTATTTATTGATAGACGAATACGATAACTTTGCCAATGAAGTCTTGATGCACAACCAAGGTGACAAACCCCGCTATCGTGCTTTGTTGGAAGGCGAAGGTGTCTTAAAGACCCTGTTTAAAATCGTCAAGGCAGGAGCATCTCAAGGCGCGATTGCACGGGTGTTTATTACCGGCGTGTCACCGGTGGTGATGAGCGATATGACCAGTGGGTATAATGTCTCCAAAAATGTTTCCTTAGAAACTGAATTCAATGCCCTATGTGGCATTACCGAGCCAGAGCTAGAGACTTTAGTCGCCTCAGTTTTACAAGCCTGTCAAAAAGAAGCGGAACAAACCCATG